>ERZ724508.654-NODE-654-length-23489-cov-6.367073_pt1 | contig 23489 bp, 17 predicted proteins | sample MGYA00376041_ERZ724508 | MGnify/ENA primary metagenome ERZ724508 (study PRJEB28724, sample SAMN07190887) | wastewater metagenome | isolation source: effluent of sewage treatment plant in Hong Hong | place: USA: Christiansburg, Virginia | collected 2016-03-01 ...
TTCCACCTGTAAAACCAGCACTTGTTGCCGTTAAGCTTACAGAACCACCATCACAGAAGGTTAATGGTCCGCTTGCTGCAATCGTTGGCTGTGGTGGAATTGGATTCACTGTAACAGCAACTACTGCGGAAACAGGAGCTGTACACGTATTTGCAGATGTATATACTACCGTATAATTACCAGATGTTTTTACTACCAATGGATTATCTGTTGAACCGTTTGACCACGTATACGTTCCACCTGTAAAACCAGCACTTGTTGCCGTTAAGCTTACAGAACCACCATCACAAAAGGTTAATGGTCCGCTTGCTGCAATCGTTGGCTGTGGAGGGATTGGATTCACTGTAAAACTAAATCCTACAGTATTTTGCTTAGAGCAATCGGCAGGTTTTTGTAAATTTGAAACAACTACAAAATATACGCTAGTGCTATTCACAGACAGGGTATTGGTATTAATATTTGAAACAATTAAATTAGTAGGACTAACACTTGTTTTATACCAGGTATACGAATACGAATCACCAACTTTCAAACCCGTTGCATTAGCTGTTAGTAGTGTTGAACCACCATCACACACATTTGTTACAGGTGCAGTAATTGTTACTGCGGTTGGTGGAAGGCATAAAGGCGTACACAATTTAGTTTCACTTAAACAACTGCAATCTGCAATGGTTTGTCCCAGTTGCCCTAGGCTTGCCGTTGGACCACAATATTTTATTTTAGAAGAACTTGATAGGGGTTTATTCCAGGATCCATAAGATCCTATTTTAAACAATGCACACTCTCCTGTTTTAATACTATCTCCACTAAATACATTATTTGCATTGATCGTTTCCAATGCGCCCGTAGCAATCATTTGAGAGCCTTCGTTGGGGTATATCGGACCTGCTGTAGCATTGATGGCTATGGTTGTCGCTATAATAATTCCTGCATTATACAGTTTACCGCTGTTTATGATAAATTTACCATTAATGGTAATAATTGATTCCCCACAAAAATTGGTAATAGCATTCCCCCCATTTTGAATCGTAAAATCTCCATTACATGTCAAATTTCCATTATTCAAAACATACCCATCATTTTGAAGAATAATTTGTCCAGTAGAATTAAATGTTGAATGCTTGCCTATAACAATTTGCCCTCCTGAATTTGAAGTAATGGAAGCAGTTTTAATTGTTGAACTTTCAGCAGCTTCGAAAAATATTTTTTTACCTGGAACTAGATTATTTTCAATACTCAATGTTGCACCATTCGTTGTTTGGAATCTACTCATTCCGTTAATCGTTATATTTCCACTCAACTTAGCACCAATATTGTGTGCTATATATGCAAAGGTATCAGCCTCAGATACGATATTTCCAATTATAGTATTATCAGCAAAACTTTCAATGGCATTATTTACCGCATTCGTATTGATTTTAACACTAGAAATTAAAATATTCGGTGCACAGATTTTAACTGTAACATTCTTAAAATTTGATTCAATACTATATATACTTCCCCCCGAAATACATATAGTCTGATTATCAGCACTTGCTACAATTGCAGAATTTATGGAGTAAGATGTGGTACAATTATTACATTGTGAATGTGCTTGAAACAAAGAAAATAAAATTGCTAATAAGAATAAGCTGGATTTTTTTAACATAATCATTAAATTGGAAAAGTTATACTGTAAATGGCATATTAACACAAAAATAACTTATTATTAAACATTTACATAATAATACTTATTAATATAATAGCACTTTACTAAGGAAAAATTACATTTATAAAACATTCAAAATAAGCAATTAAAATCTAGTTTTCTTTAAAATTAATTACACAAAATTTTTCAAAGAACTTATTTATAATGGAGAAGGATAATACACCAAATATTGAAAGAAAATCTTAGATAAATATAATTTCCCAACCATTATTACTACTTTCTGCTATGCCCGTTTCCTTTTAGTAGTTGCCACAGGTTTATCTATACCATTCCATAGTTTTTCCTAAAGTCTAGAATTTTCAGCTTTAGCTAATCATAACAATTTTATAAGAGGCTGTTTAAACATTGGTTGTAAAAAAACGTTCCGCCTGAAAAATTAACCTACTCAAATGGATATGCTTTTGCTCTTGATATTCATGAAGTAAAATTGGGATACATTTCCAGTTTACGCTACAATATAATCACTATTGAGGAGGAATTTCATATATCTACGCTGGTTTAGTTGAAGCCAAGAGTTATAGCATTAAAACCCAGAATGACGTCCTTGGCATAGGTATTTATCCAGTCAATCTTACCTTTTTCAAAAACCTAAAGCTAAGCATAGGTGCTGAATTTAATTATTTAGTTTACACAAGACAAAATGGTTCTGAAAGCAACTTTGTGATGGGAGGTTATGAAAAAAATTCCACCATTAATAACGATACAATAAGTGTAAATAATACATTGTATGTAGGAGGCAAATATGAGTTTAAGATATGAATTTAAACTTTGTGAAGAATGAAAAATTGCACCGCAAGCAATGATTTATATGCCAATATTATCAAATGAATTTAAAGATACCTATTACTCAACAGTATCTTAAAGAACCTACTTAGGGTTATCGTTTATAAAAGAATTATAGAAAATTAGTTAAGATGCAGAACTAGGCTTTGCATCTTAACTAATTTTTACTACATTTGTAGTGGCAGGCTGGTACGACTAGCTCCTGTGAACCTCCCCAGGTCCGGAAGGAAGCAAGGATAAGTGGTTGTAGCGGTGCGATATTCAGTTTGCCATTTTATTTTTTTCATTTCTTTTATTCCAATTCTCTTAGTATATTTCTACCTAATTTGCTTAAAACCAAGTATAGATATTATTTATACTTCAAATTGTTATGCAAAATACATCGCAATGTAGCGATACTTGCACCACTTAAGCCTATTTACGAATAAACTCAAATCAATCACAAAAATCAAATTATGAAATTCTTTATTGATACAGCAAACCTAAAAGAAATTAAAGAAGCACAAGAATTGGGTATTTTAGATGGTGTTACAACCAACCCTTCTTTAATGGCTAAAGAAGGCATTTCTGGCAAAGACAATGTATACAAACATTATAAAGCTATTTGTGATATTGTTGATGGAGATGTGAGTGCGGAAGTAATTGCAACAGATTTTCAAGGAATGATCGATGAAGGCGAAGAATTAATTACCATTGACCCTAAAATTGTTGTTAAAATCCCGATGATAAAAGATGGTATCAAAGCCATAAAATACTTTTCTCAAAAAGGAATTCGCACCAATTGCACGTTGGTATTTTCAGCTGGACAAGCATTACTTGCTGCAAAAGCGGGCGCTACGTATGTTTCTCCATTTATCGGCCGTTTGGATGATATTTCTCAAGATGGAATGGAATTGATTGCTCAAATTGTTATGATATACAGAAATTACGACTTCCCAACAGAAGTTTTGGCTGCATCAGTGCGTCATAGTATGCATTTGATTAGCTGTGCTGAAGTAGGTGCAGATGTTGTTACGTGTCCATTAAATGTTATAACTGGGCTATTAAATCACCCACTTACAGATAGTGGTTTAGCTAAGTTTTTAGCAGATCACAAAAAAGTAAACGGATAATTCATTCGTAAATTTATTGATAATGGTCTTTCTATGATTAACTTCGTAGAAAGACCATTCTTATTTGCATCAAATCATGGAAGAAGAAATTTTTGTACCCACATCTCTTGACAGTGATATGTTTATTATCAAGGTAAAAGGCAAAGCAAAAATTCCTGATTACATACAATTGAGAGATAAAAACATGGTGCTGGTAGCTTATTTTAGAGCAGACAGGCCATTGAAAATATTGAAGAAATTGAACCTCGAAGGCAAAGAAGAATCATTTATCCAATTGATAGCTGATTTACCTTTTGGGAAATTACAGAAATTCAACCTTGTTTAATTACCTATGTTACTATCTGCTGAACCTGTATTGGAATTAATTAATGCTGACATTTTTCAAGAAGGAGAATTGATTTTAGATGATGTTACCTTTAAAATGGAAAAAGGCGAATTCGTTTATTTAATTGGCAGAACAGGCTGTGGAAAGTCTTCTCTTTTAAAAACTTTATATGCAGACCTTTCAAAACCCAAAGGCAAAGTAACGGTTGCAGGTGTTTCTGTTGAATCTATTAAGAGGGTTAAAATACCATTACTTAGAAGAAAAATAGGAATTATATTTCAAGATTTCCAATTACTGAATGATCGTTCGGTTGCTGATAATTTAATATTTGTAATGCGTGCAACAGGTTGGAAAAATTCTGTAAAGATAAAAGACCGATTAAACGATGTATTGATGCGCGTAGGACTTACAAGCTCAATGAACAAAATGCCACATCAATTATCTGGTGGAGAACAACAACGCGTTGTAATTGCACGTGCATTACTAAACGAGCCCGTAATATTATTAGCGGATGAACCTACAGGGAATTTAGATCCTGAAGTAGCGGAAGAAATTTTGAATTTGTTTTTTGAAATTAATAGAAATGGAACGGCTGTTTTAATGGCAACACACAATCACCAATTTTTATTAAAATACCCTGCACGTACGCTTCGGGTAGCAGATAAAAAAGTGATGGAACACGCAATGCCAGCATAATGATAGGTCTATCGATATTAATTCCTGTATACGAATACAACCCGACAGAATTAATAAAAGATTTAATCCAACAAGGTATTGATATTAAGATTCCTCTTGAAATAATCATTATAGATGATGCAAGTACTGTCGAGTTATTTTCAACTTGGGCTACTCCTTTTAAAGATTCTACAACGATTCATATCACACGACTGGATCAAAATATCGGTCGCGCAGCCATTCGAAATAAGTTAATACAACAAGCCACCTTTGACGCCCTCTTATTTTTAGATGCAGATACCATCCCCTGCACAAAAAACTATCTTGCATCATTCACCCCCTTCTTGTCGTCCAACTACTCCTGTGTATGTGGTGGCACAGCTTATAGAAAAGAACAACCAGAAGCATGGAAAAGATTGCGCTGGGAATATGGGAAAGCACGTGAAGAAATTTCGTCAACGATTCGAAATCAAAATCCCTTTGGCAACTTCACCCTCAATAATTTATTAATCCGAAAAGAAGTAGCGCTAAAATTTCCATTAGACAATGCCATACAAAAATATGGACATGAAGACACCTTACTGGGAATGACTCTTGCTGCAAATCACTTACAAATGCTGCACATCGACAACTTCGTTTATCATGAAGGATTGGATACAAATGATGTATTTTTAATAAAGGTGAAGCAATCGGTTTCGACATTGGTAGAATTGTATACACAAGGAAAACTACTTTCCGATACCAAATTAATTAGACTGCATAAGAAATTACTTGAACTAAAAATAAATAGATTCATAGCACTTCTAATAAAACCATTTATTAGAAGTATTGAAAAAAATCTTCAAAGTGCTGCTCCTTCTATGGTTTACATGGATGTGTTAAAGTATTGGTATTTTGAAGAATGTTTACATAAAAAAAATAATTAAAAGGTCATTTTTACATACAAGCCTGGCATTCCAGGATTAGGTAAAATTGTTAATTTAGGTTTTCCACTTAAAAATTTATTTGTAAGCCGATTATTCAATCCATACATAATCCCATCAAACAAAAATAAACAAGCACCATTATAAATTACGCCTTCTCCCAATCCTTTCCACATAGCAGGATTATCTGATCGGTAAGAACGTTCCGTCATATACAATCCTCCTGCAATATATGCTAGATCAACTCCCCAATTAAAAAGAAACGTTTTTTGTTTACCCAAATGCTTCTTCAAACCATTTTCAGAAGATTCATTAAGACTAATTCTCTTGGTTAACATCCCTCCAATACCCAAACCTAAATCAAATACATTCCAAGCTACATTCATAGAATGGAAATAATGACTTTCTGCCTTCGATTGGGTAATACCTAAACCAATACTACTACCAATAATATTTGCAGCAGCAAATGTGGTTAAAGCCATCATTCCCTTTTTATTCGTTTTGTCACTCGCTAATGCAAATGAAGTATAATCCATGTTTTGTTGAGCAAAAGCGGATCCACTAAAAACAAATAAGAGCATGTACGGAAGAACTTTTTTCATAAAATATTAAATTGTTTGTATGGGTAACAAACAATAAATAAGAAAGTTTAAAAGTATTGTAAAATTAAAAATCGAATTAAAAGATACGTATATTAAATAAAATTTAAAGATTATGTTAGGACTAAAGAACGTACACCACATCGCTATTATCTGTTCGAATTATGAGCGCAGTAAAAAATTCTATACAGAAGTATTGGGTTGTACGATTATTCTTGAAACGTTTCGTGCAGAACGCAACTCCTACAAGCTCGATTTAGCGGTTAATGCGACTTATGTGATTGAATTGTTTTCGTTTGACAATCCGCCAGCGCGACCTAGTAAACCTGAATCATGTGGATTGAGACATCTTGCTTTTTCCGTTGATAATATTGACACTTCTATTGAGTACCTTAAAACCAAAGGTGTACTTTGCGAACCCATTCGCATAGACACATTAACAAATAAACGTTTTACGTTCTTTGCAGATCCAGATGGACTTCCGTTGGAGTTGTATGAAGGATAACTTAAACAGCAGGAACTAAATTCAAAATAACAAAACACAAATTCCAAACGGCCTGAAATACAAAATGGAGTTATTCTTAATATCTAATAAAATCAAGAACGGATATTCTATTTTCTCTTTTTGGAATTTGTTTTTTGTTTTTTGGAATTTCGTAAATAAATGAACGAATAATTATAATGTCCTACCTATGAACCCAACAAGCTTCCCCACCCTACATACAGAACGTTTAGATTTGATTGAAATCACACAAGAACATGTTTCTGATTTGTTTGCTTTATTTGGAAATGAAAAGGTAGTACGCTTTTATAATTTATTGCCTTTCAAAAATGAATCAGAAGGAAACCGCATCATTGAATTATTTCAAACACGATTTACGAATCAAACAGGGATTCGTTGGGGCATTGCATTGAAAAATACAACAGCCATAATTGGAACAATCGGCTATAACTCTTATACTACCAATCATAAAGCTACTATTGGATATGACATACAAGCAGATTTCTGGAACAAAGGTTTTGTAACAGAAGCTTTGCAAAAAGTTATTGACTATGGTTTTAATGAATTACAGATAAACAGAATTGAAGCAGAAGTGATGCAAGGAAATTTCGCTTCAGAAAAAGTACTCACAAAACTAAATTTCGAAAAAGAAGGCGTATTAAGAGATTGGATGCATTGGAATGAAAAGCATTATGATATGACACTATTCGCACTGTTACGAAAGGATTTCGATATAAATTCCAAATAACAAAAAACAAAATCCAAACAGAAGGAATAACATATTGGATTAATGCTAAATAACGATGGTGAAATTTATATTAAAATTTCACCATCGTTATTTTCTCTTTTTGGATTTTGTTTTTTGTTATTTGGAATTTTTAAAGCTCCTTCGGCTTTATAAGCCCGTATTTCTTCTCCGCCAATTCAACCATAAACGGAAACAATACTTCGTACTCGTTCAGAATCTCGCCTTCTAAAATTGCTTCGATCATATCTGCTTTTATGTCTCCGATCACTTTACTTGGTTTTAGATCAAATGTTTTCATGATATCTTCGCCTTTAACTACAGGCTGAAACATGCGCTGCTCATCTTTTTCTTCTACTTCAACAACCTTGCGTTCAACTTTATCAAAATTTTCTAAATAGCGTTTTACTTTACTATTATTTTTTGAAGTAACATCCGCTCTACATAAAGTCATTAGGTCCGAAAAATGTTCTCCTGCTTCAAACATCAATCGACGTACAGCAGAATCTGTTACCTCATCTTTTACTAAAGAAATGGGGCGAAGATGCAAACGCACCAGCTTCGCAACCATATCCATTTTTTCATTCAAAGGCAAACGTAGTTTTCTAAAGATTCCAGGAACCATACGTGCACCTTTATCTTCATGTCCGTGGAAGGTCCATCCGATGGGCTCTATAAATCTTTTTGTTAAAGGCTTTGCAATGTCATGCAAAATTGCAGCCCAACGCAACCACAAGTCATCAGATACTTTTGCAACGTTGTCCAACACTTGAAGTGTATGATAAAAATTATCTTTGTGTGATTTATTATCGATTGATTGTACGCCATGTAAGGCGACAAATTCAGGGAAAATATCTTTCAATACGCCAGAAATATACAAGAGTTTAAATCCATACGAAGGTGTAGTAGCCGAAATGATTTTATTCAACTCCTGAGAAATACGCTCCATGGAAACAATTTTCAAGCGGTCTTTATTTGTTGTAATTGCTTGAAATGTCGTTGCATCAATATCAAAATTCAACTGTGTTGCAAAACGAATCGCACGTATCATGCGTAAAGGATCGTCTGAAAAAGTAAGCAAGGCATCTTGAGGTGTTTTAATAACCTTACGTTTGATATCACCAACGCCATCAAATGGATCAACCAATTCTCCAAATCGGTCTTTATTCAAACAAATAGCTAAAGCATTAATAGTAAAATCTCTGCGCAATTGATCGTCTTCAAGTGTACCGCTCTCTACCGTAGGCTTGCGTGAATTGAAATCGTAGGACTCTTTGCGAGCACCAACAAATTCTAGCTCCACATCGCCCGCATTGATCATTGCTGTACCAAAGGTTCTGAAAACATGTACATGCACGTTGCCGTCCATATTAGAAGCCACCTTTTGTGCCAAATCAATTCCACTACCGATGCAAACAAAATCAATATCTTTGTTATCGCGATTCATAATTAAATCGCGCACATACCCTCCCACAATATAAGTCTCAAGTCCAAGTTCATCTGCTGCTGCTGCGACAGCACAAATATGAGCATTATTCTCAATCGACGTTTTAAAATTCATAGTACAAAAAACGGTATATATATTCCAAAATCCAATTAGGATTTATTGGATTATATAGATGATTTGATTATTTCTTTTCTAATTGAATGCTTCGCTTAACATTAAAGAGGTTTTAAACTTCGACAACGTTAATATTGAACGTTAAAGATATCAGAGAATTACCACTAAAAACACCTATTTCATTCATAATTCATATCTTATAATTCATAATTGGCTATCCTTGTAATGAAATCGCACAATTCCCTCCTTTTCTTTTCCCAAATCCTAGAATAGTTAGCAGTTTTAAGCTAACTTTGTATCCCGTAAGTCAAAAACGGGATTATGTCTGCAACTAAATATATTTTTGTAACCGGCGGGGTTACTTCATCACTCGGAAAAGGCATCGTAGCCGCTTCTCTCGCCAAACTTCTTCAAGCAAGAGGTCTTTCTGTCACCATACAAAAATTTGATCCCTATCTGAATGTAGATCCAGGTACATTAAATCCGTATGAACATGGCGAATGTTACGTAACGGATGATGGAGCAGAAACCGACCTTGATTTAGGCCATTACGAGCGCTTCTTAAGCACTCCAACCTCCCAAGCCAACAATGTTACTACTGGTAGAATATATCATACTGTAATCTCTAAAGAACGTGAAGGCGCTTTCTTAGGAAAAACAGTACAAATTGTTCCGCACATTACAGACGAGATCAAACGTAACATTCAGTTGTTGGGCGAATCCGGTAAATACGATATCGTAATTACTGAAATTGGTGGTTGTGTAGGCGATATTGAATCCTTGCCTTTTCTAGAAGCTGTTCGTCAGTTTCGTTGGGAAATGGGACCAAATGAAACCTTGGTGATACATCTTACTTTGGTTCCGTATTTAAATGCGGCGAAAGAATTAAAAACAAAACCAACACAACACTCTGTTAAATTATTATCTGAAACAGGTATCCATCCCGATATCCTTGTTTGTAGAACAGAGCACCCCTTACCAACAGACTTACGTAAAAAGGTAGCCTTATTTTGTAACGTAAACATCAATTCAGTTATTGAAGCAATTGATGCAGATACAATTTATGACGTGCCTTTGTTGATGAAAAAAGAAAAGCTAGACGAACGTGTATTAGCGAAGCTTAAACTTTCCAACAAAGTAGAACCTGATTTAGATAGCTGGAAAATATTTTTGGGGAAATTAAAAAACCCGACCTCTGAAGTAACGATTGCATTAGTTGGTAAATATGTTGAACTGCCAGATGCATACAAATCCATCACGGAAGCCTTCATTCATGCAGGTGCTATGAATGAGTGCAAAGTAAACATTCGTTGGATATCATCTGAAACGTTATTAAAAGATAATTTAGAATATCATTTGCGTTTTGCAGATGGCATATTGGTTGCGCCAGGTTTTGGCGAACGTGGCTTAGAAGGTAAAATTGCTGCCGTACAGTATGCACGCGAAAACAACATACCATTCTTTGGTATCTGTTTGGGTATGCAATGTGCTGTAATTGAATTTGCACGCAATGTATTGGGATTAAAAGATGCGAGTTCTACTGAGATGAATAAAGATACTGCACACCCAGTGATCAATATGATGGAATCTCAGAAAAACGTAACAATGAAAGGCGGCACCATGCGTTTGGGCGCGTATCCATGTGAACTTACAAAAGGTTCTAAAGCATACAACATCTATGGCAAATCAAAAATCATGGAACGTCACCGTCACCGTTATGAATTCAATAATAAGTACTTAAAACAATATGAAAAAGAAGGCATGTTGGCAACGGGAATTAATCCGGAGACTAAATTAGTTGAGATTGTTGAATTGAAAGATCATCCTTTCTTTATTGGTAGTCAGTTTCACCCAGAGTTGAAAAGTACAGTTGAAAACCCACATCCAATCTTTGTGAAATTTGTTAAGGCTGCAATTGATTTTTCAAAGTCGAAAAAATAAGAATCATTCCTACAATGCACTCTAGCGCCACTCTTTGACTGGTTATAGTTCACTAAAAAAAAGACTCATGCTGAAAGGTGTGAGTTTTTTTTAGTGAGGTCTATTGTTTTCCATTATAAAGAAACGATATTTAGAATTTAGTCCTAAATATTTTAAATACATATCAGTACCAAAATGGCAATCCTAAGTAGACAAATAAAAAATGAAGTGTACAATGCAATAATAAATACTCCTTCATTTTTGGGGAAATACAAAGAGTATGATGGAATTTTAACGTTCTTAAATAAAATTTGGAATATGAAGGAATTACCTTCAGAAGATGGTAGATTCAAAAATGCTTATGAAGATACGAATCAACATATCGTTAACAACTCTGATTGGACAATCGATTATCTATTTATTGAAAGATTAAAACTTATAGACGGAGAAGAAAGTAAATTCTTTTTATTTCTTGAAACGATAGTAAACCCAACTGTTAGAAGTAATAAAGATGAAATTATCTTATTCGTTTCTAAAATAAATTCCATTATACAATCAAGTGGATATAAATTAATTTTAACTGATTACTTTGAAGACCTTCCTGTCTATAGACTTAAAGACAGCAAAGAGTCAAATGATTTACCTATTGATATAATTGCTAATACAATACCTATTTATCTAGGAAGTAGCAAATTGCCAACTGAATATCCATCATTTATTATATATTTAAATAAATGGGATGATTATGGTTCTATAACTACATTTGATTTGACTTTTAGAAAAAATTCAGAAACAAGCATTGCTTTGGGAAAAATCAAAATAATGAAACGTGGATCACAATTAACGTGGCAAACACTCCCTGAGAAATTCATATCACTATCTAATGAATATTGTTCTTTGGGTCAGAGTAAAGATTATTACCTAACTCTTAAAAGCCAATTATCACACGAATATTATAGCTTTTTAATTGCGATAAGAGATGTTGCAATATTTCCAAAAATTTATGAGCAATTTGAAAATGATAATACATTTAAAAAGTCGCTTCTTAGAGACGATCATATCGAAAGACTAGCAAGAACAATTCGATATGAAATTGAAGGAATTAATCCAAATGAATATTTCAAATTTAATTATACTTATCAACCTCCTTATTCTAAAAATAACATAGCTCTTAATTTTGATTTCGAATATAATACTGATTTTGAACATCGTATTTATGCAATAATTGGCAAAAATGGAACAGGAAAGACAAGGATACTCTCTTCATTAGCCAAAAGCTTAGCCGAAAAAGAACCTAAATCATTTAGTCCCAAAAAACCAGTTTATGGCAAAGTATTTACGGTCTCATATAGTTTCTTTGACAGATTTGAAATCCCAGAAAGTGATGCGTCTTTCAATTATGTCTATTGTGGACTTAAAAAAAGTAATAACGCATGGAAAACAGAGGAAGATATGCTCTCGGATTTTTATAAATCTGTAGCTTTAATTAAAATGAAAGACCTTGAAAATGATTGGTATAAAATTCTCAGTAATTTTATCATTCCTGAAATTTTAAATATGGTTTTTGATAAAGTTGATGACTTTGTAAACCTAAACAATTATGTATTTAACGAAAGTAAGTTCAATGAAATTAAAAAAATGCTAAGTTCAGGTCAAAGTATTGTATTATATCTAATAAGTGAAATACTTTCACAAATTAGATATGATTCTCTTATTTTATTCGATGAACCTGAAACGCATTTACACCCTAATGCTATAAGTGCCTTATTAAATACTCTTTTCAATTTAGTTAGAAGATTTCAATCATTTTGTGTTCTTGCGACTCATTCACCTCTAATAATACAGGAAATTCCTGCAAGAAATATTTTCATTCTAGAGCGTGATAATGAAACAGCATTTGTAAGAGAACTTGAAAGAGAATCATTTGGAGAAAACCTCACAATTATTACACAAGAGATTTTCGGAAATAAAGATATACCCAAACATTTTATAAGCCTTATTGAAGAATTAATTTCAAAAGGCAAATCATATTCTGAAATTATTTCAATTCTTGAATCTGATCAATTGCCTGTAACTTCAAATATACGACTTTACATAAAAACATTGTCTACAAGATAAATGAAAAATTTAAAACCATATAAAGATGATTGTTTTGTTGTTCATAAAAGTGCTGTAGACAAAAAACATGCTGGAGACTTAAAAAATCGATTACTCATCATAAATCCATTGGTTCAATTACAATATGATTTATATTCTGACAATTTCGACAAAAATACTATTGGTTTAATCACACCTTCTACAACGTTTAGTAAATCAAAGGACGATCTTCTTACACTTTATAATTATCAAAGCAAAGTCATTCGTGATGTGAGAGAAAATATAAAAAAACTACAGATTAAAACAATTATATCAACTTGCCAAAATTGTACAATAGACTCAGCAAATTCGTTAGATCATATTTTACCAAAAGCTGACTATCCAGAATATGTCGTTAATCCCAAAAACCTTTTTCCTTGTTGCACCACTTGTAATTCTTATAAACTAGATACAATTGAAGATGACTCAGGACAGAAATTTATAAATTTATATTTAGACACACTACCAAATACTCAATACTTGTTTTTAGATATATTTAAAGATTTAGACGAAGATTTAAATTTTAAATATTATTTAAATAATATAAATAATTCAATACCAGCAGTTTTTTTTAAAGTCATAGAAAATCATTATAACAGATTGCGCCTTTTTGAAAGATTTAAATTAAAGTCGATTGAATATGTAAGTGAGCTTGAATCAAAAATTTCCGCATTTAGAAGAAGATTAACAGTTGAAGAAATTATATCAGATTTAACAACAGCTGCACTAGAAGAAAAAAATGCATATGGCGATAACCATTGGAAGTGTATTTTAGAATTATCATTAATAAATAGTAGCCTATTTATGGAAAAATTTAAATAAATATTGTAATAACAACTACATATTTTATCCTTATTATTTAATAATAAAGGCTAGCCTTAAATCATAAGAACAACCTACAAGCGTTTGTTGGTTAGAAAAGACACAACTACGGATACATTCGTGTTACGAAAAAAGTTGTAGTGTAAATCATTGAAAAATAGAAAAATGCTACTCTTAAATATTAAGAGCAGCATTTAATTTAAAATAATTAACAAATCAAATTAATCCTCGTCTACTTTTCCCAAAGAAATACGTAAGGCAAAGGTGAATCCGTAATTTTTAAAACTACATCATTTCCCTCATTGCTATGTACCTCTTGATTGGAATCTGAATAATGTAGTTGTGTATTGGTTAAGTCTATATTGTACTGTAAACAACAATTCTTTCACTTAATAACCAATACCGTAATTAATATCACACTGAAAAGTTTGAGCTTTTTGATCACGCATCATTCGATTATTGCTTAATTACCTTTATCGTTTTTTTGATACCATCATCCTGTATCAGATTTATGAAATAAACACCCTGCCTCCATGCCTGTCCAATCAATTGATTATTTTCAACACGGCCTTTATCAATACAGATTCCTTCAATGCTATATACTTCATAAATACATTGTTCAGGAAATTCAATTTGAAATCCATCTGTAAACGGATTGGGGTATACAGAAACAGCCTTCAGTTTTATATCTGCAAGAATATCGGTTGTAATGGTATTGCAATTACAATCATTTTCAGACCAGGCTGTTCCGTAGGGGCATGAAGGCGGATAAATTGTAGGTTTGAAAAGTATTACCTCATACGTTATATCTTTATATGTTCCGCCTATTAAAATATTTTTTATCGTTACTGTATAAGTCAAATCAAAGAACGAATATTTGTTTACTTGTCCCGAGGCTGGATTCCATATGATTGCAGCCTCTGAACCCGATGATGGAAGTATGGATTTTATAGTTATATCCGTTCCATCAGGTTTTTTCATTTCTACTGATGCATCTTTAAAATTAGCACCATTCATTGTAAACGACCAACGATCAAATACAAATGTATTGGGAAAATATCCTTTACCAGGATATGAGTGATATTCTACATTTGTTGGATATGGAATGTAACTCGTATTAACATAAATCGCTGTTACATTTGGAGTAGCACCTAAGCCTACTGCATTCAAACACGGCCAAAGCAACCACCTACGATGACCTACATCTTCATTACCCACACCAGAGTCATCCATAAAATCTACAACGCCATCAGGACCACCTTCTGAATAATTACTAAGAAGCGATTTGTTTGCACCTTCATAACCTCCCAAAGTATAACAGCTCGATGAAGACGGAGGAAAATGTGTCAAGATATTATTTACATCCATGATTAGGCTCGCGCGCTGACATAAGCTATCAGTTCCAGCTTCGTGTGTGAGCGGGTTGGTCACACCTGCTAATCGTCTAAAATAATTAATGCGTGTAATCATTTTAGCTTTTACATCTGTCGAAATTATGCCTGGTATACATGAACCATAATTACCTGTCCAGCCCAGTGCACCGTTTTTCATACTTGTATTAACAAAACAAGTCTGATAGTCATCATACGCTTGTTTCCTGAGACATTGACCATGCCCTTTTATGTACATTATCATGGACATAAAAAATAGTACCTTCCACTTCATAAAATTTAGGGTTTAAAAATAGAATATAAATTTTCATATAAATATATACTTCTACCAATTCGAATGTAACCAAATAAGTATAAAAAATTATTTATTACTTAAAATCAAATATAAAACCTCCAAATCTTAATCAAACGGGAATTTTTGTAATGTTTTAATGCAGACAGACTATTCAACATCTATATCTCCGAATAAATACGTAAGACAAATTGTGAAACCGCTTTTTTTGATACAATATATATTTCTATATGATTCCTGATTGGAGTCAGAATAGTGTGGTTGTTTATTGGATAAACCCATATGATATTGTCATAGAAATAGTAATCCAGCTAATTGAATACAAGTAGCTGGATTACTATATTATTTACCGAGGCAGCCGAATCGTAAATCTCGTAAACTCCCCTTCTTTAGAAGCAATCTCAATCTGGCCGTTCAACCGATCTATGTGTTGCTTTACAATATATAAACCCAATCCTACTCCACCTGGATTTACACTATTAGCCCTATAAAACATTTGGAAAATATTTTTAAGATTAGCTTCTCTAATTCCAATGCCATTGTCTTCAAAAATAAATACATGCTGATCTTCAGTATCCTGAAAAGAAATGACCAATCGATTTTCTGATTTCGATTTATCCATATACTTTATTGCATTTTCAATTATATTTTGAACAACAGAATTCAACGTGAATCTTTCAGATTGCAGGGTAGCATTTTCAGAAATAGAAATTACAAAATCAATTTTTTTAATGTCTGGATACTCTCGTAAATTTTGTTGAATACACTCTTGAACTAAATTGTATATATTGATGGATTCAAATTTAAGCTCTAAGCGGTTTTGCTCGGCAATATGTAAAAGTGAATTTAATATATGTTGAAGTCTTTTTGAAACCATTTGTATATGCTCAAAATAAACATTTTTATCTTTCTCATCTTGAACACCTATTTGACATAACCCATCAATGGATTTTAAAGGACCTTTGATATCATGTGAAGCTCTGTATAACAACATATCCAAGTCATTCGTTTTCTCTTTAATTACGTCTTCTTGATGTTTAATCATACGCGTTTTTTCAAGAACTTGTTCTTCTAGCATTTGCTTATGTAGTGCATCTGCTTTAAGTTTATTCAATCGATATGCATTAGCAATTGCCAAGAGTAACGATTGAATGATAACAGCATAATATAGCGAATAGAACACTTGTGATGTGCAGACTATAATATTGGAATGCCACAAAAGGTTAATCGTGTAACCTAGAAGAATAACAAAGAAACTAATACTAAATAGCGTGGCAGTTTTATTTTTTTCTACTCTTGAAATAATTGAAAAAACAAATACAATAAGAGGTGCTGCTAAATCAAACCACATAAGGCCTAGAGGATACGATCTGTATACAATCAAAAACACTATCCGAGGAACTATAAATACTGTTGCACTAATCCAATACCATTTAAAACGTTTAAGTTCAAGAAAGAAGCGTCCATACAATAGAATGGAAACCGACAACGCAAAAAATAGAGCATTTATCGTGTACTCGATTAACCAGGGTGCATCTGCAAATATATTTACTAGAGCTGTAGAATCGCGATAACTCAGATATAAACCTTGTATAACAATATAAATCGAATAAAACAGATACGCTTTATCACGAACACTAAAATAACTGCTTAAATGGTAAAATGCCATCATAATTAAGCCTCCATAAAAAAGACCTAAAATGTAAAATTCGAAAATACTAAATGAAAACAGATCTTTGTGTTCAACAAGTGCGAAATTATATTGGCTGGTATGTCTATTTTTTAACTTAATATAAACAACAAGTGTATCTTTTTTAGGAATCGGAAAATCAATCGTGAAGTTTTTATGTCGAATTTCCCTGGTAGTTAATTCTGGAGAATCAAAACGATATTTTTTATGAAAAAGAGCATTCGATTTCTCATATACAAATATGTCTAAGGAATCAATGCTATAGTTATATGAAACAAAAAACCAATGATTATTGATGGAAGAATTATCCGTTAGTAGAAACCTACCCCAATAAGTAGATGACGGGTGCGTGCTTGTAAAATAATAGGAATCAGTTTTTCTAAATAATTTAGATTGTATACTTTCAACCGTATTAAAGTGATTTAGGGTATCTTCAAATACATCAATTACTTCACTATTGATTGGATAATATAATTTAGAATCCCTTAACTCAAATACATTTTGAGAAAAAACAATACTACTTGACGCAATAAAAAACACATACGAAAAAAAATATCTTTTCAAGAATGCGCCAATAACTTTTTTATCAAATAATAATGCCTGTTTCATAATAAATAAGATGCAGTAAGGTACTTAATATTTCAATAAAACACCTTACTGTACATGTATAAAATAAATAAACAGGACTAAGTAGAAGTTTCTATGATGTAATAAATTGTAAGGTTTATTACATCATAGAAAATAAATTGAGCGGTTACTGTATTCAATAAATACAATAATCGCTCATTAACTAAAGTATGCTACAATTAGAACATCCAAGCTAAGCCTACATACCCTCCGTAGGTTTTTCTAGATGCATTTACAATAACATTATAATTTCCTTGTTGGGTTATTTCAGTATCCATATTTACCAAACCATAGAATCCTCGATATCCAACATCCAAACGAAATGTATGACTTGGGTTTAAAGCGAATTCAAAACCAGCTCCGTAAGCAACACCAACGTCTCCTTTGCGCAAACCTACCACTGCTTTGGTTGAATCTTGTGGACCAACACCAGAACTCTTAAACTTAGACCCAACTGTAAATCCAAATTGTGGACCAGCCACTACATTGAAATTAACACGTGCTTCTTTATTGGTATTGAGTGATAACAAAACTGGAATATTCAAATAATTAATCGTTAGGTCATTATCAAAAGATCTATCGGAATATTTTTGTGTTATCTGATAATAGTTAGCTTCTGCTTGTATACCAATATGCTTGTTTAGATTTAAGGCAGTCATAATACCAAAGCCATGACTCACTGAAACGCTCCCATCAATAACCCCTCCGTCATGCGTATGTACATCAATAGAAGAAAAGGTAGGCATATATCGAACACCAAATTCAAGATGTCTTAATTCTTCTTCATTGCTATTGTCTTTAAAAAGTTTTTCATTAGGTTGGCTACTCGTAAATTGATTCACATTCACGGAGTCCTTTTCTGAATTTGTTTCAGCATAAGTCGTGACACCTAGAAGTGATATTAATGATGTAAGAATTAAATTTCTACTTTTCATAAGGGTACTAATTTAGTTAAACATGATTTCATAGCAGATTAATATTCAAATCTCGAAATTTTAAACATATTTCGAATTACATAATTTTCTATATGACTTACATTTTTATTCTCTATAAAAACATGCACATTAATTTATACACATAAAAAAAGGTTTGATTACATCCTATTGAAATCAAACCTCTCCCTAATTATTTTTTAATAATTATTTTGAAATAATTTTAAACTCAACGCGTCTATTCATTTCTCTACCTTTAGCAGTTACGTTTGATGCTATTGGTTTTGACTCTCCATAATATTTCAATGCAATGCGATCTACACCAATTCCATCTTTGCTTGTTAAATACGCATATACTGCTTGGGCTCTTTTATAAGACAATTTATCATTGTATGCTTTCGTACCAATTGAATCGGTGTATCCAGACAACTCAATTTTAATTCCAGGATTTGTTTTAAGTATTTTCACTAATCGATCTAATTCAGAATAGGATTCTTTTTTCAAACTTGATTTATCAAAGTCGAAAAATATATTATTTAAAACAGCTACTTGGCCAATCTCAATAGGAGTTAAATACAAATCTTTTTCATACTCTTTGTAATCCTTCATATTACTTAAATCAACATTTTCGTTTATCGAAATAAATCCATCCTTTTGAGCTAAGTAACCATATAATTCTCCAGAAGGCAACACAATGGTATATGCCGCAGAATTATAGGTTGAACGAGCCATGCCAACTTCTTTATGTGTTCTTAAATTTTCAAACGTAATCGAAACACCTTCAATTGGCTCTTTCGTTTTACTATTAAAAACTCTACCATGAACCAACATTACAGGACTTGGACTTAATATTTTTGGCAATTCAATTACATACATATCTACATCGTCATCATTTTCTGGATTCTGACTTGTAAAATAAATTTCTCTTCCCGATGCACTTAAACTAAAAAAAGATTCGTCTTGTGCAGTATTTACAACTGGACCTAAATTTTCTGGTTTAGACCATTTTTGCCATGTGTCATCCAAACGACGAGTCATATAAATATCACTACCACCATAACCATTTAATCCGGTAGAAGTAAAATAAAGTGTTTTATCATCGGAGGCTAAAAACGGAGCATCTTCAACTTCACTTGTATTTATAGTAGTACCTAAATTCAATGGTTTTGTCCATGTGTTGTCTTCTTTCAAAAAACTAACATAAATATCATTCATTCCTTTGCTATCACCTTTGCGATTATTGGAAATCATCAATATTTTTTCGCTATTAGACATATAATAGCTCACCATTGTACTTTTATTTTTCCCTTCGTCTTCAATAATCAAAGGCTCAGGTTTTCCCCATCCCGTATCTGTTTTTTTACTTAAGGAAACACCTTGTTCCATTGTACCATCACTCAGATAAATGTTACCCAACAAAATTGTATTCCCATCCGGAGAAATGGAATTGATAAAATTCGGAAATTCATTATTTAACGGAGGTCCCATATTAACTGCTACATCCCATTGTTTGGTCGTAGCATTCCAATTTGAATACCAAATATCCTCTTCATCGTGTTTTCCGCCTACATCTTTCGGATCACCTCTTCTACTAAAATATAATGTCTTACCGTCTGGAGAAATAAGTGGACCTATTTCCATATACGTACTATTAACTTGATCACCCATTTTCTTGGCAATCATATTTGATTTAATTACATCATTCGGATTTTCAACAATCTTGAATGGTTTTGCATACGAAGTTATACCAATTGCATCAATACCTACAGGACCATTTTCATGCATCAACAATCTTTACTGCAATCACATAAAATTTTACATCCTCTGTATTGATTTGTAATAAGCCATTTGATGTTTTCCCTTCCAAGGTATGATTAAGCTTATACTCTTTTCCGGATGCATCGTACACGTATGCTGCGCTAATATGACCAGGATTAAGTGTTTCAACAATTATTAATTGTTTGGGAATAATAGGTGTTAGATATCCAACTTTTATAAAACTTTCTTTTTCACTCGAATTAGATTCCCAAGATTTTATGTTATCAACTGAACGTGGAAGCACATTTGGTATACCAAGTGCCTGAACAGCGGAATAAGACTTGGAGCTACGTTGACTTGAATGATCTAAAATTTTAAATCCCCATTGAATCTGCTGTGAATTTCCAGTAAATGAAAATAAAATAAAAAGCAGAAATAACAGATTGCATTTTTTTATCATGATTGTATATATTTAATTCAGTCAAATGTGAGCAAGCTAATTTTAAATATCTTACACTATTGTCGCTAAGAATTATACAATTGTTATACTTCCATGTTTAATGCTATTAAAACCAATTATAGTTACGTTGATTTTTTATAATTCATAGATCAAACATTCAATAATCAGCTTAGAATAGTAGTACTATAGCACATAATTATTTTTAATTACGTTTAATAGACAATTATATTGAGCGCGATCAATTGAACCTTAAAATTGAAATATCAAGTTTTAGGCTCATTTATAAGTAGTTAAGTAATTTACATTTTTGCGTATTAGACCCATAATTCTTATATAAAATGGTATCTTTGCAGGGTTTTAAATAAAATAACAATACAAATTACCAATGGATAAGAATCAAATTATCGGTATTTCATTAATTTCTGTATTGATGTTGGGCTATTTCGGCTTTATGTCAACACAGAAGCCTGAAACACCCATTGCTCCGAAAAATGCTATCACCCAAACAGTAGCAGATACAATTAAAAAAATTAGCATAGCTACTGACACTGCTTTAAAAGCACAGAAACTACGTGAATATGGCGATTTCGCTCAAGCAATGCTTGGTGAAGAAAAAGACGTTGTATTGGAAAACAAAGACGTGGTAGTTACTTTATCTACACACGGTGGAACAATAAAATCCGTTCTACTTAAAAATTATTTCACTTGGGATAAAAAACAATTGTATCTATTTCATCCAGAGAACAATCAATTATCCCTTATAATCAATACCAATAAAAAGCCTGTTAATCTATACGCTCTATACTATGCAGCTTATGAAACGGCAGTTGGAGATACCAAAACGGTAACATTTAAAACAGATGCTGGCGACGGGAAAACGATTTCTCATACCTACACATTAGGTGCTGAAGGTTTTGCAATTGAATATAAAGTACAAGCAACAGGTTTTGGTTCAGAACTTCCAAACCTACCATTAACATTAGATTGGAGAGAACAAGTTGAGCGTATTGAATACGATTCAGAACAAGCACGCGTAAAGACAACTGTTAATTACATGCAACAGGAAGATGGATTTGACCATTTATCTGAAGCTACAAAAGACATAGAAGAAGAAACTATTACAAATGTTAATTGGATTTCATTAAAGCAAAAATTCTTTAACAGTGGGTTTATTGTGCGTGAAGGTAAAACCATTCCTTCAGCATCTATTAAATCGTATCCGATGTATAACGATGTGCCGAATGCACCTATTAATTCGGAACGTTTTATCAAAGCACTCGAAGCACAAGTACAAATTCCATTAGAAGGTGTTATTACGGGAACTGCTTCCTATGCATTTTACTTTGGACCAAATGATTTCAAAATTTGTAAAGCAGTTACTGAAGGATATCAGAAAAACGTTTACTTAGGCTGGCCATTAATTAGCTGGATCAACCGGTTTGTTGTAATTCCAGTGTTTGATACATTGAAAGGTGTATTTAGCAGCTTTGGTTTAATCATCTTTATTTTGGTATTGCTTATTAAAGCAATATTGCTTCCATTATCCTATAAGTCGTATGTTTCAATGGCAAAAATGAAGGCATTAAAACCTGAGTTGGACGAATTGAAAGCAAAACACCCAGACGATCAACAAGCGATACAAATGGAGCAAATGCAAGTGTACAAACAATTTGGGATTAACCCATTGAGTGGTTGTATTCCGGTATTATTGCAAATGCCAATCTTGCTAGCCATGTTCAACTTCTTCCCAAATGCAATTGATTTGCGTGGAGAATCACTTTGGTGGGCAACCGATTTATCAAGCTACGATGAGTTTGCAAAACTTCCATTTACCATTCCGTTCTATGGTTCACACGTAAGTATGTTTACCTTATTGATGACCGTTTCAACTTTAGCTTATACATGGGTAAACAATCAAGTGAGTACCGTAACCGGACCAATGAAATACATGTCGTATTTAATGCCCCTTGTTTTCTTATTTGTATTAAACTCCTTCCCTGCAGGTTTAAGTTTCTATTATTTCGTATCAAACATCATTACAATTGCTCAACAATTGATTATCCGTCGTTTTGTAAATGAAGGTGATTTACGTTTGCAATTAGAAGCGAAAAGAGACAAACATTTAAGTGGAGATACCACAGGTGGAGCTCCTAAGAAGAATCGTTTTATGGCACGTATGGAAGAAGCTATGAAGCAAAAAGAGCAACAACAACAGTTCAATAAGAATACGAAGAAAAAATAATCGTAGAGACGCAACTTATGGCGTCTTATTGTAAACAGATAATAAAAGACGCCATAAATTGCGTCTCTACAAGAGGTCAAAAATTGAAAATAGAATCAATTTTTTGACCTCTGTGTTTTTAAATAAAATAACTGAAAATATTTTCTTCAAAGAAAATTCAACTATTGACAATAAATATATTTTAAAAATTAACAAATATTGTAAACGTAACCATTTATTAGAACCTACGTAAAAACAATTTATCTTTCACTAATTATTAAAGATCCTTAGATTCAATTAATAAACG
>ERZ724508.656-NODE-656-length-23478-cov-6.362251_pt1 | contig 23478 bp, 36 predicted proteins | sample MGYA00376041_ERZ724508 | MGnify/ENA primary metagenome ERZ724508 (study PRJEB28724, sample SAMN07190887) | wastewater metagenome | isolation source: effluent of sewage treatment plant in Hong Hong | place: USA: Christiansburg, Virginia | collected 2016-03-01 ...
TCTGCAGTATGGTGTGAGCTACTGAGGTAATCGTCACCACGACTGGCTCTTTGACAAAAGCTGGCGATGATGGGAGAGACTTTTCCTTGACAACTGAGACTTCCTTTGTTGGAGATTTCTTTGGGGTCTGTACCATTGAAACCTCTTTTATCGCAGATTCTTACTTTATTGCTGAGCTTTTCCGAGGCGTATCCTCGTCTTCCTCTATTTGTACAGATTGGATGGGTTCCAGGTATCTGCTTGGACTGTACTCTATTGATTCTTTTAGGTCGCTTTTTGACCGTTTGGAGGGTGTGTCGGATTTGTCCGTCGTGGTTAGACTTAGCTCAGCCAGACCGACCTTATTCTACACTCTTCCTGAGTTGCTCTTATTATCTTCGCCACTCTGCCTCCCTGGTGTTAGCTGTTGCCTTCTCAGCTCGTCCTGAATCTTTTCGAGGAGCGTACACTCAGCCACTGTATCCTCCTCCTTAAGGCTCTTGAACCCATCTATCTTCTCTTTGAGCTCCTTCTAACTGAGAAAGCAATAATGAGTTTTATTCTTGCGAAAGGTCTTGAGTATGTATGCCATGGGTGTCACAAGTATGACCTCGAAACAGATCATCTGCTGCCGATAGATCTCCTCAATACGATTCTCCATCTCTTGGGTAAAACCATCCAGACTCATGAAGATGATTTCGCGAACTCCTTTCTTGAGCTCACTGGTAATGCCAAACATTTCATTGCAAGTCTGGTAGAGGAACACCTTCTTCTTGTTCAGCTTTTCCTGCAGGTATTTCGAGATGGCTGCGTTCTCGAAAGAAAAGATACGCACATTAACGTAGTCCAATTTCTCATTGAACTTTCTGTTGTGCTCCCTGATGGCCTCCGTCAGGGAGGCTAGGAACCTGTAATCCTGAGTGAAGATCTGAGCAACATCCGCCTTGTCCTCTGGGTTCTTCCAGACGCTCTTTTAGTAATGAGATTTGGTAGAGGTAGTACTCGCCTTCTCAACCTTCTAAAACTGTTTCTGAAGGGATTCCTCGATGAGTACGAGATTCAGTTCGTTGGAAGCACGAGAGATGTGACTATGCATGCTCGCAGGGTCAGACTCCTCAACGAGTTCGAGCTGGACATTGAGGATCTGCATATGATAGCGGATTCGCTTGGCCAGTAGTCTCCAGTGGCGTCCACTGTTGAGCAGAAATACACCGAGTTTGTTGACGTCGAGTATATCCGAGTATTGCCTGTAAGCCTCTTCGAGTTCCTTCTGCCGCTTCATATAGTAGGGCACTTCCTTCAAACACAGTTGGATTGGGCCATCAAAGTTTATCAGAGGAGACTACCGCAGAGCAAGAACTCGACTTGAGTATGCACTCGATCTGGCATCCTGACCTTCTTAGAGAAGCACAAAATCCTTTCTGTTGACGTGATTGGCGAAATCACATTGATGCCGATACACAAAGATATTGTCGAGTTGCTTATTCGACGAAGCCGCTAGAATTTGCAGGTAACGTTCACTGCCTTTGTTGGTGAACACCTTTATGATTTAGCAATTTCCAAATGCCGATTGTTCAAGTTTGTTGAGAGTTGCTTCCGATACGTTATCTCGATCAGCCATAATTTTTGTTATGAGCTGCGGCAGGTTAGTCCTTTCATACTCACTCAGAGCCAATTTTTACAGGAGGCTACCACCAAACTTCTCGTTGGCAACCAATGCTCGCACGTTTCTGCAAGTCTTGAAACTGATACTATTGTTGCGCAGCATATCCTCTGAAACCAGAGCCAGTTGGCCTTTGAGAACTCTGGCAATCGAGACAAGCTTATCCTCACCAGCCAACACTAAGAGCAACCCTGATTCGCTGGACGCCTGCTCCTTATTTAGCTCTACCACATCTATCACCGACAAATACTTATTGCTGCCAACCGGCAAGCAGTTATCAACGTTGTAGATGGCTTTGAGATCTGCACAACTTGCATTGAGCTCCTTCGCCTCGCTACTGGCAAAGAGCAATTCCAGCAGGAAGTTGCAAAGCTCGGCTCTTCCCGCAAGCACTTTGAACTCTTGCCGGTACATGTCTGTCATCCGCTTCTCGATCTCCTTCGTCTGGGCATTGTCAGCAAGCACAAGATAGGCTAGCTGGCACTTAACCTGCATTTGCTTCGTTGTTAGGTAAAGCTTCGAAAACTGCTGCATTTCCACAACACAGTACACCTTATTGTGCTCCAAAAACTTTGCACTGCTTGCTGATTACTCGAGCAGGCAGCTAACACGCCCCTAGTTATCCACTGCCTTGACCATCTGGTACAGGGTTGTGAGTTCGGTACTACGCTGTCCATGGAACATCACAAAGTGCTGCTGGGCCTTCACTTGTTCTTTACGGGCTTCGGCTTGCTTTGCTAGGTACTAGTACACCCGGTCCTCGTGATTTGTGAAGAGCTCGACATGCCTCCAAAGAAACACGGGAACTGCCTCCTTGATGTCCTTGTTGACCTCCCCAAAGACGATGAACTTGCATTCACGTTGGCACTTCTCCCGGACAACTTCACTGCGAGCCACCAACGACTCCTTGGAGATATAACGATACGCGAACTGTTTATTGGCGCCACCAGCCGACGTAATGAGTTCCTCGAAGTTGCTCGTGAACTGACAGCTGTAGCGCTCCACCAATCGCTCGACGGACCGACTGTACTTGCCGTCTTCCAGCTGCTAGTCGTAGAATATTAGGATTTTGGCTTGGCTCTTCTTTAAATCCATTTATTACTATAGACGGAGAGCAGTAGCCAGTTTTATGGTGGGTATGGTTGCTGTACGTCCTCACCCCAACTATTTACGAAGAATGCCACTTCGGGTGTTTGATTGGTTTGCAAGCCGTTCCAAAACCTTATCTTATTTGGTGCCGCTGGTTGATATTCAATCAAATTTATCCGCTTTTAAGGCTTTATATGGGTTAATTTGGGTGTTCAAGCAGCCACCAACTTACCATGCTTGCAGACTGAGGGATTGGCGAATCCATTATTAAGTCATCGGGCCGAATACAGATAGAACTTGCGAAAGCTCGCACAAATTCCATACGGTATGAGGCTTGTAGTGGTGCTCGCGGCATGCATTATTGCCTTCACCCTCAACGTCGACCAAAGTAAGTAGGAATGCTACTCAGATGACCTCCTCAAGGGAGTCGGGTTGTTCTAGGGTCAAAGCATTGCTGGCTTCGTGCTCGCAGATAATCATAGGGTGGGCTGGACCACAAAGGATAACTCCAACGTTCTCAAGTAAAGCAGTGGTGCACACAGAGTGGTCAAACCTTCGACAGAGAACATCGATTTCAAATCAGGATTAACCTACACGTTTAAGTCTTCGCAACCCTTGCACATTGGCTTCAAATTTAGTTCGGAGACTCTGTAAACGGAAGACACCAACCTGCGACTGAAAGATTTAACAGTACCGAAAGGTTGACGTAGAACGACCTAACATTGCTCTCTTTTCGAGCAGGGGCTGCAGGCTTCATCCGGATCAACGACAACCAAGTCATCGACTTTTACAACAACTCTCTAGCAACGGGGACTGAGGTGGTGCTCACAACAGTAAGTGTTTGCTGACTCAGGTGGATGTACTAGTGAGCTGGTAAAGTAAGTCGATAAGGGTGTTCATCAACGGAATGTATAAAGGTTCTGCAAGATTCTATCATCCCAGCATCACCAAAGTTGACGAACTAATGCTGTACAACCTACACCCAGGAACCGGCTACTGGAAGGACATCTATGTCTGTGAGAATATCTGCTACGGTACTGACTGCCATTATGCAGGCTTTAAGTGGGGTTCGCTGCTAGCTCTCCATCTTGTTCTACTCATACTCTTCACCATCTGAAGTTCCCCATACTCTCATGTTATCATCTTGAAATTGTTGTCTGCAGGTCTGCCAACATATAGAACATTGCGGCAATGCCCAACACGTTGGAATCCATGTCGTCGGGGTCCATTATGGACATTGAATCGCCTCGCGAATGGTGGTATCGGAAGTAGTAGGCATGGTCAGGGGTGTCGTATATCTCATTCGCCATCGCAGGAACTCCAGCGTTGTACAGTGGTGCTGTATCAGCAGCAGTCCCATCATCAGTGACCAACGTCGCATTGATGCTCTTCAGATATCGATCAGCCAGTTGTTTAACCAATACCATTCCGCTTGGGGAACCAGCAACACCAAATCCAAGCAATCTTGTGCTCCCCAAATCGTTTTAGAATGCGACGATGTGGTTCTTGATTTCATCGATATGCCTTTGATAGTACTGGCGAGCACCGTTATTATAGTATCCACCGAACTCCTCGCCACTCCAAGCGATAAACCTGAGGGTTCTTCTGGGCCTCAGACCATTTTGCTTGATGAGCCTCAGCGCTTCGAATACTGTGAAGAATCCTCCACCATCATCGTTGGCTCCAGTCTGTGATCCTGTATCCCATGAATCAATATGGCCTCCCATGAGCAAAATTTACTGGGGTTTCTAAGAGCCAACAATCTAAAAGACAAGATTTGATGAGTTAGTACCGTTTTGAGTCTCCGAATCCAATTGCAGATTGACTCGAATCGTTTGTCTTCTATCGGTCATTCTCAGGAACATGTCACTATCTTCCACAGTGATGGCTGCTATAGGGATCTTTGGAAAGTTTTCGTCATAGTGCATATTGCCAGTGTGTACTGATGAGATTGATGAAGGGGCAACTGATCTGACCAACGCTGCCACAGCTCCATACTTTGCTGCCATGGATGCGCCATCGTACCTGTAGTCCACATCCACCCCATAACGTGTCCATTGATAGCTGTAGCAGACGATCTTACCCGGTATCAGATCCTTCTTCGCCGCTAAATCGTCCCAATCCTTGACCACCACAACTTACGCAGTGATATTCCTAGATCACAGTACTTTGTACCCTGGAACTGAACCACCGATACCGATGAGTTCGAGCTTACTGAGTCGAGGTGACAGCAATGTAAGCGATTCGTTCTTACGGATCCATCTTGTGAAATTTGTGACAGGTTCAAGCCTTACGTTCTAGAAACCTTCGGCAACAGCCATCTTCCGAACTTCCTCGATGGCCATCTCGAGTGTTGGTGATCCCCACATCCTCGGTCCGTAGGTATCGCTGAGATATGCCAGTCTTTCGTAAGATTTCCCCTTGAACTTCGCAGTCTTCATAGCCGTGATCAGCATGTTGATATCCTCAGTGTAGTCCTTCTCCACAAGGAAGCAGCTTGCCAGCGCGAGCAGTCCTATGAAGTACCAAATTCTCATAAATATAACGCAGGCTAAGATCAATGGCGATTGGTGTTGTGCTTAGCCAATGAGAACTCGCTAACTTGGGCATACTCTTCACGATGTTCGGCAGTGCCAAACCTTGCCTCCTCGTAGGCAAGACGGTTGCGGTAGGCTACAGAGGTCGCCTCTTCTGCAGCTTGGAATTTAGTGATGATGCTCATAAACTCAGTCTCACGTTGCTGCATGTCTTCCATCGAGTTTTCATAGATTGCCTTCAGTTTTTCGTACCGGAGATCCTTCTCTATGATTTCGTAACTCACATCTTCGAACTTCTTTTCGTAGAGGCCAATACGCTAATCTTTCTTCTGCAGCTCCTCCTTCCAAACGGCTTCGAGCTTAACGATTCGTACTTCACGCTCACGCAGCTAAGTCATGAGTGGTTCAATGTTCTTGACCTTCCCGAACTAGTTGAGATACTTCTGTCTCCACAGTTCACACTGCCAACCCGACATGACCTTCCGCAGCAGTCGGCAGTTGGAGAGTCGTCGCTGCTTCTGTAGGAAGATTGCTGCTTTCTTTTCGGCATTATTAACTCGCTGGAAGGTCCACCAGTGAAAGAAGAGAGACCGACGATATGCGCTTATATTGTCTTTGAGGATTCGAGTTGGCTGGTCTAGAGACTGCGGAATATTGCAAAATCGAAACGCAAACGCTGCAAGTGCTTTTCTTTTGCCTATGAATTCAAGTTGCTGCCTCTTGACGAAGCTTCTGCATCGTTTTAGAGTGACTTTGGAGGCAATCCGTCTGAGTTTCCCTGCCCACTGTTGCAACTGCGGCCATTTGTTTTGAGCCCCTCTTCTGAGCTGGTTGAGTCTCCTCAGTTTAGCTTCGTATTGGAGCACCGCGATCGAACTGCCCAGCCGAGTGTGTTCATCGGTTCGCTGTGCAAGCAACCCAAAGAATCTGGATATTCGATAAACACTGAGCTGCATCTTGAGTATGTTGGTTTGCTATTAGTATTGGGCAGCCTGCTCATGAGCATACAGTTTGAGAGCATCGAGGCTATAGTTCATCAATGTGAACTGCCTGAGTTCAGTTCGCCTGTCAGTCTTCTTCATAGAGCTGTGAAGCTCTTCCAGACGGCATATGAATTTGCTGAGCAACAGTCCCAGGTACTTATGCTTTCTCACTAAAATGAGTGCTTTCTGCTTGACCCCCAATTATGAGTTGGTTTTAAGACCGTTGAACGCAAGTTGCAACACGCTCTTCGCTTGTCGCTGTTTCTGACTTTCATGCATTCTCTTCACAATAAGGTTGGTAAGCAGCACATCGAAGGCTTTCCTCCTGAGCTTACTATTGTGCTCTTTCACTGTATTCGATTGCAGCGAACGCATAATCTGCATCTGCTCTGCCTTGTGCAGCATCAAGTCGAAGTACCTTCGTTTGAGGCTGGCTTGCTTAGCCACCATGAGTATCTCCTCGTTCTTCTCTGTCACGATTAGGGCTTGAATAGATGCCTCTGCCTGCTACTTCTACTCCCTGAGCTGCTCAAGGGATCGCTGCTGCTCCTCAATTGTTTATTGAAAGTCGCTTTCGTTGTTCCGACTTATCTGATGCACCACTTGAATATTCTCAGAAAGCTCCATGACCTTCTCCTACTTGAGCTTGCACTATTGTTCGAGCACTGCAGCCACAGTACTCTTCTCCTCCAGTTCAAACTTTACCCGAATAAGCTCCTGTTCTTTTTCTGCAAGTTTGAGTCTCTGCTACTCCAGCATCTTCTCCATTCTATCCAGCCTATCATCGACTTTGTTCTATACTTGCATCTGAGGTGGAGCTACTTCCTTTGGTTTGAAGGTAAGCTGCCTCGCATGCGGCCTCTACTTGATCTCGGGAGTCAACTCCTTCCTCTTCAGTTCTAAACCGGCAGTCTTTGGCTTGATTGGTTTATTTTTATTAACGGATGCCTTTTGTTTCGAAACGCGGAAGTCGTTTTAAAGGTTATCGAGGTTGGAGTCTACTGTGAGTTGGCTGTTGATCATGCGATACTGAAGCTACGACTGTCCCTTGCTAAGAAAATTCGAGGACGATAGACTCGCAAAATTATCTGTTTCAGAACGCTCGCCGAGAACACGTTTGTTGACCAGAGGCAAAGGCTCAAGACGGTCTGCACTTTCGTCTTGATCCTCGATGAATACCTGAAGAGTTCTGCTTTGACTGGCCTGGCTGAGGGTGAGTTCGAAGTTCCTCTCCCCGACGCGTCGGAGATTGGCAAGAATCTCGCTCTTTTTGAGCACAAGCGCAGTGAGCTCTTGGATTCGTTATTTCTGCTCAGTCAGCAGCTGTTCACAGATTGTTTGGAGGTTGTGCGGGTGTCTTCTGTGAAGTTCTGCGAGCTGATCCTTTGCGATTTCCTGGTAGTCACTACGCATGTGTTCCATGTTATGCATGAATTTGCATCTATTATCCAGCAACCACGAGTAGTCCTTTTGCGAATAGTCTTAGACTGTGAATTCGTTGGTGAACTCAGTGTGCAGATCCAGCTTACGAAACACCGATTCCAGAAAGCACTCCTCCATGTAGTTGTCTGCAATAAGTTCCTCCGTGCTGGCTGAACGTTGAACTTACGGATGAGTATTGCCCTTGATGCTCAAGTCGTGGTTCAGACGTTCCAGCAGTTCCTTAACAGCTCCGTTGAGCTCCCTATTAACGAATGGGTTGCCCTGCAGGCACACCCGTCTGAGATGCTTACACTTCCCCAACCGCAATAGTTCCCGTTGATCGGCGATACGATTGTTGCGCAAATCCACAAACCGTAACTGCGTTAGCTGCTCAATGCCGTCCAGTCTCTGGAGCAAGTTGTCAGCGAGATCTAACTGTTCAATTCTGCATGTCTCCAATGTTATACTTGGCTGCTGATGTGCTCCTCACCAACCCCACCAGTGTTACTCGGCAATGCTGAAGCTCGACGTTCTTTCCCACCTCCGGAAGCTCGGCGAGGAGGTCTGCCAACCTAGTTATCCTTTCGTTTGGACGCATGGTCGTGCGGCAGTTCGTTGAAATTATAACATCTCATAAAGTCCATGTCTCTCACCTGAGGAATCCCATTTATAGCTTGCTTAAGGCCTACCCGCTATAATAGTTTTATAATTCAAATGAGCCACTAACCGATGGATCCAACCTTCACTTGTGCTGGTTGCCATGAAGTTGGAAGGTTACGATGCGACGACTGCAATGGTTACTACTCGTTCGAGCCCGTGCACCTGAGCAACTACCCCTGCCCAAAATGCAAGCAGCATCTCACCTATAACTTCATTACACCTTGGAGCACGGCGAGTCACGGCGATTGTTTCGCTAGCTGCATGCGCTTCTACTACTCATGCTTCGACTGCAATACCAAGTACTGTCTGGACTGTTCACGCAGAAGGAGACAACGTCGTCCTAGCACCCGAGCTAGGTCATCGTGGAAACAGTTCCAACTTATATGATTGGTTTGCGTCGTATGTCTTTCCAAGAAGTGAGCAGCAAAGCAAGGGCAGTCAATCACAGTAGCCCACCAGTTTATTTTATTGTGAAAGCCAGCGCGATACTCGCCTAATAATGAAATGGCAGAAGAAGCGAGTGTCAGCTAGACGAAATGTCTATGGATTGTCCGATATTGTATTCGGAGCTAAAGGTCTGGTCTTGGAGCACTCCGTTGAGCCATGACCCCTCGTATATCGTGATGCCGTCCTTGGAGTAGGTCCCAATACCAGTAATCTGACCATTTTGGAACTATCCCTTATACTCGTATCCGCTTTCCAAGTATAGGTCACCCCTGCCGTGCTTTCTTAGATCCTTAACCTCCCCGAAGTAAACGTCTCCATTTTTGTATGTTATGCGTGCCTGCCCAATCAGGCTCCCGTCTTTCCACTTGCCTTCGATAATACGGCCTTCAGGTAACTGTAGTTTGCCCTATCCGTTGAAGAGCTCACTCGAGAAAGTCCCAAAGTAAACTGTTTTGTTATGGAAGGTCATTATTCCTTGGGTTTTCCATCCATCAACGAAGTTACCACTGAGTAGGTTAACCACTTTACCGAAACACGGAACCGTCCATATAGCGGACCTCGCAGTACCCATGCGGGCGGCCATGCTGAAACTGGCCTAAAATTTCAGCGTTGGGTAGTCTCATCGATATGAGCTCATTACGATCCACTCGTGTCTCCACTCGAAACTCGTTAATTTTGTCGAGAAAGTCACGGCTTGCTCGACTTCTGCGTCTGTTCTGGCATTTGGCTGTATTTTGTTTGCTTATGAGACTTGAAGCATTTATTTGACAATAGCAATGTTTCATGAATTTGGCTGGTGAGGAGGCTGGAGGGATGAGATCGGGTTCTTCCCTTTCGTCGTAAGTAAGGTCAGTAACATCAGTCATGTTCGATATAATCATTTAAGGGTTAATTGACGAGAAACTCATGGGATGCTGCAATAACCGACAGTCGTAAATCAATCAATTGTCACTACGAATGGGGCACATTACCGATCGGAGGTGGGGATCCACCACGCTGCTGATCTCACTAGAGATTTATTAGAAGTTGGGTAGGTGCAAGATCCTTTTGCGAATTGTTTCGAAGGTTTGGTCTAGGACCTCACAACATTGTCGGGTAGTCACATCCTCGTCTGATACGTTTTATAGCATCAGACGAAGTCTTCGTAGCGAATCTCCATTCTCATCTTCCAAGGTGTAGATCAAGTGGCCGTATTTGCAGTACTGTAAATCGTCGACCATGGTTAGGAGTTGCTGCCTGCGTTGGAGCTTTCCCTCTAGCTTTCCATTTTCGAGGAAAGCCTGTAAATTTGCCTCTGTGTACTTACCGCCGGATTTAGAAAAAGTTCCTTTTCCGCCTTTCCCAGAAACTGGCTATCGAATTTCATATGGGTATGTTGCTTCGGGGTTAATGCGTTGATGGATGTCCTGAAGAGCCGATTAGAGCTGCACGGGAAAGTTTTCTATGATGTTTTGCTCAGCCTACTCGCGGTATGAATTGTCCGTTGAAGCAGCAAATAATACTTTTGCTGCAGCAGTGTTTGCATAACGTATCGCAACATCCACCGCCATCGTTCCCGCCTTGTTTCTTAAGTTCGCTTGTACTCCCTTTCTCAACAGAAAGTCAATAAGACTGACTGAATTGGTCAGAGCAGCAATATGCAGCAGTGAGTTTCCTTTATCGTCGATTGTGTTAGCCAACATCCCATGATTCTCGATTAGTTCGATCACCACAATGTTCTTTCCCTCTCTAGCAAGCGCCATGAGGAGGCCCCATTTATTGGGAATGCAAAAGTCGACCTTCAAAGCTGCCAACTTCCTAACCATCGCTAGACAGCTCACCTCCGAGGGATTCTTTGCAACGTCGTACAGCACTGGTTGACTGTGTGATGGTCTCGCCATATGCACATACTGGAGTGAGGTATGTAAAATACTCTCACGATCCAATCCATGCATTAGGTGGTACGAGAGCTTCTCAAGGACTGTAATCTTGTTCTACCGCTTGTCAACTTCCATTCAGGGAAATCTTTAGCAAACAATTCACAATTAAAATATCAGGCGCGGTGCAATATAAACAGAGGAGTCGCTGTTCTACAGAAATTATCAGTGATGAATGACTGGATGACGGCTACCCAATTCCTCGGCCGCAAACGTATTATTTGAGTTATTATTAAGAGTTAATTAGATGGAAGCGTCCCACTACAATCCTCTACCAAAGCCCAGCCTTCTCAGACCGCTGCAACCTCCCGAAATACTTCGCTCGCCATTGGTGAGTGCAGGTCGGGATATGTTCATGAGTAGCGCACTAATGCGACCGCTGAATCCCGAATTTTAACATCGAACCGAAAGACATTACTTAAACAAGCATTATCCACCGCTCAACAAGTCAGTGTCTACCATCGAGCCAGACTATTCTACCCCATCGACACCCTCGAGAAACACATTGTCATTTAGCGTACTTAGCGAAGGTGCTGGAAGAGGTCAGTCGCCCTTTAAACTACCTTCGAAAGAGCAGGACCGCATGCGATTGAGATAACTGCCGGGTCTTCCGGCTGCTCCCCAGCAACTCAAGTCCATCTATGATCAGCCATTGACTCGCTCATTAATCGATACAGCGAGTGAACGAGTGGACCGACCACCAAACGATACTCCGTTCCGCATGCTCGACAAGCTTTTCGCTGAGCGATCGATAAGAGGTGACTGCTTATCGCCTAAAAGCCCGAGCACAAATAATGGTCAAAAACAAGCCGTTTGGTAGTCCGCTCGCCGAGAGCATCCGGTAACTGCAAAGAACCGTCCAATAAAAGAGAACCCACTCGAAGCATCTTGCTTTAAAAAGTCACGCCCGGACTAGTAAAGATCGAGAAACGACATCTTTCGCGAGCAAAAGTTCTTCAGAACTCCTAAACACAAGAGTTCAGTCGCCTAACCAGCAGAACCTATCGAACAACCCAAAACAGTGAGTGTGCGTCAGTCATTGCTGTATCAGCTGCCCTTGTCCAGCTCGAAACTCCCATAGGTATATTCGATCGGCGCTACTGACAATCTAATGAATTCTCTCAAGACCCGCAAAATCTCCTGTGGAAGCGATATAGGATACTTTGAAAGAACGATCCTCTCTATTCGTGACTTTCAGCTCGGCTCCTGTCTGGGAAATGGAAGATTCGGTCGAGTATTTCTCTCTCGGCATATTCGAACCAACACTTTCTACGCTATCAAGGAAATTCCAAGGGAGGCAATACGTCGGAACAGCCTTGAGCGGCAGTTGACTTGGTAGATCAAACTACAGTCTTTTCTGGACCACCCCAACATTGTTAAGCTGTACGCCCATTTCGCAGATGCACTGAACGTGTACTTAGTGATGGAGTACATGGAGGAAGGAACGCTTTTCGACTACCTTCGTAAGCAAAAGAATGGCAACGGCCTCCCCGAACAAGAAGTCTCCCACCGCATGCGATAAATATGCTGGGCGGTTATGCATATGCATGACCTGGATATCGCTCATCGTGACATAAAGCCTGAGAACATCGTGCTATCCAATGTACGGCTACTGCCTAATTTAGGGAACCGCAAAGCTTTGCGATTTTGGTTGGGCAACTCTGACCAAATAACGTCGAAGAACCTATTGCGGGACCTTCGACTACAGCTCACCCGAAATGCTGGAAGGCAAATAATACGATGAAGCCGTAGATCTATGGTCGTTGGGTGTGCTGGCCTACGAACTGCTAACCGGAAAGCTTCCATTCTATAGCGCCAGTCGCAAAGAAACCATCAGCAACATCATAAATGTACACCTCGAAGTAATTCAGGTCAGCGAATCTACTCTGCACTTTCCGGAGAGCACCTCTTCGTAAGCTCGAAGCTTCATCGAAGGACTGCTACGAAAGGCTCCGCAGGAACGGCGCTACGCCGATAAGCTATTGCAACATCCTTTTCTGCACAAGTACCCAGAGGCATTCCTCTGACCTTATCTTTCCAGTTATAGTCAAAACGGTAGTTTCCTTCCTGTGATAATGTCAAAGTGCTGTCCTTTTTGGGGCATTCGGGTATAATTGACCGCTTGATAGAGTTGGGGGCGGAGGGGGTTGAACGATTCGAAGCCACCCGCTTTCCGAACCTGTTATTCTGTACGTTCCGTGCCGAGAATGGGATCGAACCGTTTCGTTTGCAGCTTGTAGTTGATATTCTTCGAGGGTTCAAGCTCGCCTGCACTGTGCTTCTCATGTGCCACTGATTTGTATATTGGATTGTCTTCACCTAGTATGAGCTGGGCCTCTTTCCTCCGAACGAGTTCGTTGCGACGGTAATCTCCATGCCGTTGGTAAGTGGATTGTGCGACAGAAGTGAGTTGTGGCTTGTCCTCCCCCAATACCAATGAGCTCTGATTACTGCTGCGACTCGCCTTTTGGTACCCCACGTAGGTTGGTTTCTGAAACTCCTTCATCGTCATTGTCTGCATGTCATTCTGTGGCCGAGGGTGTTCGTGGTCGAACTGATGCCGGTTGTCAACCGATGGGTAGTTGCGCTTATGTGTCTTCCGTTACTCTTCCAATGCCATGCCCTTGAACATGCCAAGGTCTGGTCGGTTGATCTCCATACCGAATATTAATTAGTGAGTTCATTGATGGTACACCACTGCATCATGACTTGTTGAGCTCGCGTAGCTGTTGGTTAGCCTTGATGGTTTGCGTGTTAAGGTTCTTGAACTGCTTGACCAGTTCGATCTCCTCACGTACTTCGCCGTCGTTGGTCATAATCTTTACTGTGACGTCTTGTGTGAAGTCTCCTGTGTTATGCTTACCACGGGCAACTCCTTTAACCTCTCCGAATTTTTACCATTGCTTGCGTTCGAGGACCTGAGGTCGGCAGGCATACGCCCGTGTAAATACTCTTCCTGGCTTCAGTATAAAGATGTTGCCGTCCTTGACCTCTCGCTATTCCTTGGTTATGGTGAGCTTGCCTTCAACTATTGACATTATTAATAATATAGGCGATGGGGTGGCAATGAGTGTTTGCAGCATAAGCCTGACCTTTAATTGCCTCGTTGGTGAGCGCCATGTTTATAATTGACAAGCTTATTTGTTGAACAGATGATGTTGGGTCACGATTTCATGCAGAGCCCGAAGGCACGAGCTAAGGAGGTGGAAGCAGCCATCAAGAACCTTCCCCTTGCCGAGAAGATCAAGGCACTGGCCATCTATCGCTACTACCAAGAGATCAACAAGATTGAGGAAGAGAAGACCAAGGAGGTCAAAGAGTTGCAGAAGAAGTACCTCAAGCTTGAGGATCCCATCATCAAGGCCCAGAACGCTATTATCAATGGCTAGAAGGCCTTGACATTGGACGAGCTGAAGAACAAGGAAAAATACCTAAGTGAAGAGGAGCAAAAGAATATCGAGGCCAACCTGTCCCCCAAGAAGATTCCGGAGTATTGGCTAAAGGCTATGAAGAACTGCGATGTTCTCAAGGAGGAAATTACCGCTGCTGATCAGTAGGCCCTTAAGTCACTCCACAACATTCATGTTGTCGATGAGGAAGGGACTGACAACTTCGAGATTGTGTTCACCTTCACCGAGAACGCCTTTTTTAAGAACAAGGAGCTCAAGAAAAAGTTCGTACTGAAGGACGATATGCCAGTCCGTGGGGATGGTACTGTCATCGAGTGGGAGCAGGGCAAGGATCTCACCAAAAAGTAAATCAAGAAGAAACAGAAGAACAAGAAGACTGGTCAGAACCGAGTAGTAACAAAGATTGTAGATGCTGACTCTTTCTTCAATTTCTTCGGGACCATTGCTGTGAACGAAGCTGAAGATGTCGAAGCCGATGAAGAGGTATTGTCCATCAACTATTTAGGAACTCAAGAAGAGGGAGCGCATGGAGCAGGACTTCGAAATTGGAGGAATTATCGTTGACGAGTGTGTGCCTTATTCTCTTGAGTACTATTTAGGGGTCAAGGCGGACGGAGAGGGCGACGGCGATGATGACGATGAAGACGATGATGACGATGATGACGATAAGGAGGATGAAGAAGAAGAAGCACCAGCAAAAAAGAATAAATCAAAGGGCAAACCCGAGAAGGGCGGTGCCGCTGCTGCCAAGGGTGCATCTGGAAAGCCTGGAGATAAGCCTGAATGCCCACAACAGTGACCAATGTCTCCTTCAGATAATCATGTGAATTTAAAGGGGGATTGCAGCCATCAGCAACCATATTCTATTAATCGAATATGACTCAGTTTAAGGTGAAAAAGGAAGACTTGGTACAACTCGTCGACCGTTGCCAAAACAGATCCTTTGCAGAGGAGATTGAGCTTTTACAGCAATCCAGCAGCGACCCTAACGGTTGGTTGCTTACAGGTACTTCATAATTCAATTCAGGATTGATCACTGACGAGAAGAAAGGTATAAGTGGCAGTGATGAGGACTGCCGACAAAGAATCGAAGCCTTCGGTTCGAACCAAAAGAAACAGTCAGAGCCGCCAGGCTTTTGGGAGCTCTTTTGCGGGGCATTAGAAGATCTCACAATGAGAATTCTCATTGTAGCCAGTTTTCTCTCGATCGCCATCGAAGTAGGTACGGCCAAACCCCAACAACGTGCGACCGCGTGGATTGAGGGCTTCGCAGTGCTTGTCGCAGTTGGAATCTGTGCTACAGTGACAGCGGTAAACGATTATCAGAAGGAAAGACAGTTTCTAAAGTTAAACTCCGTTGCCGACAGCCGCAAGCGGGTCACCATTCGCCGAAGCGGGGAACAAAAATAAATTCATCAAGACGATTTGTTGGTCGGAGATGTAGTGCAACTCAACGAAGGCATGGAAATTCCTGCCGATGGGTATCTGCTAGAGGCCAATGAAATTAGTACGGACGAGAGTGCGATGACTGGTTAGACAGACCCAGTGCATAAAAACATCTTCAGTAGGTGCTTGAAGAAATATCAGGAAATAATTGCCAATGGTTAGAAGAACGTCTCGGGTCGACACGATGTACCATCACCTGTGATAATGAGTGGTACACGCATGCTGACAGGTGAGGGGAAGATGGTTGTGGTTGTGGTAGGCGAATAGAGCTGTCTTGGAAAGATTCAAGCATTGCTGGGAAATACTGAGGGCGAAGCCACCCCTCTTCAAATGAAACTGGAAGCAATTGCAGAGGATATTGGCAAGTTTGGGCTATATTCATCCATCACAATCGTCACGATATTATTGGTGAGATTTGCAATCGAAAAGGGAATTTCACGGACCTGGGAGACCTCGGTGGATCTTGTGGAACTTCTGAACTACTTCATACTGGGAATAACTGTTATTGTGGTAGCCATTCCTGAAGGACTTCCATTGGCAGTCACTTTATCCCTTGCCTTTTCGGTGAAGAAAATGCTGTTGGATCAGAACCTTGTCCGCAAGATGGAAGCATGTTAGACCATGGGAGGCGCTAACGTTATCTGTAGTGACAAAACAGGTACTCTAACTATGAACAAAATGACACTAACTTCATACTGGAGTGGCAAGAGAATAGAATTCAAACACTATGAAGAGAAGCTAAACCCCCGAGATTACATGACCGAAAAGTACGCTTAACTATTCTCGGTGGGTTGCTGCGTCAACAGCACTGCACTGTTACGACCTGAAGTTAAGGGATCTTCGACTGAAATCGCCATCATCAAGTTACTCGAGCAGATGGGATTTAATTATGAGAACATTCGTGAGAAGTATCCGACTTTGCTGAAATACCCATTCAGCTCCAAGAGAAAGCGCATGAGCAGCCTCATCGACTATAAGGGACAGAAAACTCTGTTGGTCAAGGGAGCTTCCTAAATGATCTTGGAGTGTTGTGAGTTTTGGTACAACCAAGAAAGTGGACAGGCTGAGCCAATTACGGAAGACCTTAGAACAAAGATCAACAAGGCAATCACGACGATGGCTGAAGAATCTCTCAGGACATTATGCGTGGCATACAAGAATATTGGAGTGGAGTGTTTGGAGACCAAGGATAGCAAAGGGGTCTTCGATGTTGAAAAGAACCACTTAATACTGCTCTCGGTGCTTGGAGTCAAGGATGTTCCCAGGCCCGAAGTTCCCGAAGCTATTGCGAAGTGCCGCAAGGCAGGCATCAAAGTAAAGATGGTGACTGGAGACAATATGGTGACAGCAAGGGCAATCGCTAAGGAGGTTGGCATTATTCAATAGGGAGAATAGTCTCTGGTAATGGAAGGCCCTGAATTCATAAGAATGATCGGAGGAGTAGTTTGTGCAAAATGCCTGACTGCTATCTGCGACTGCGAGCGAGATCCAAAGATTGCAGAGCAGAACAAGAAAGATGTGCGTGTGGATACCATAAAGAACATGGACGAGTTCAAGCGAATTATAAAACACTTGGATGTGCTTGGAAGGTCTCGGCCAGAGGACAAATACGCTTTGGTTACTGGCCTGAAGGAGCTCGGTAACGTCGTGGCAGTGACAGGAGATGGTACCAACGATGCTCCAGCACTAAAGAAGGCTGATGTTGGGTTTGCTATGGGTATCAACGGAACGGAAGTTGCTAGAGAAGCATCGGCTATTATCCTTCTCGACGACAACTTCAACTCGATTGTAAAGGCTGTTATGTGGGGCCGTAATATCTACGACGCCATTAAAAAGTTCATTCAGTTTCAGCTGACAGTCAATGTCGTTGCAGTGTGCATTACTTTAGTCGGCGCAGCTCTCATCAAACAGGAAGTTTTGAAGCCCATTCAAATGCTGTGGATTAACCTGATTATGGATACGCTGGCTTCGCTAGCCCTGGCTACTGAGCCACCCACCGAATAGCTGCTCAACAGGGCACCACATGGCCGTGATGAATACATCATCAGCAAGAAGATGTTCAAGCATATCATCTGCCAAGCTATCTTTCAACTCACCATCATGATTATCCTCATCTTCTCCGGTTAGAAGTTCATTCCAGAGGCACCCGATGCCTTCGACTAAAAAATTGGCGATGACTTTGGAATAAAATACTACAATGGCGTGGTCGGTGGTACAGTCAGGAGCGGCCGGTTTAACTTTGTTACAGGCGGACGCGACTATTACGATATATTCGACAAGTATCACACATATAGCAGACACTTTACCTTCATCTTCAACACGTTCGTTATGATGCAGGTATTCAACTTCTTGAACGCCCGCAAGCTCAACGATGAGGTATTGATCTGCTTTAACTTAGATGAACATTTTCGAAGGGATCAGCCGCAACTACATATTCATGGTTATCATCGGAGTTATCTTCGCACTCCAAATCTTACTGGTCACCTTTGGGTCGACGGCCATGGGTGTCTACTCAAACTTCGGCCTGAACATCTATCAATGGCTGATGTCCGTTGCGATCGGAATGGGGTCGTTGATCGTCGGCGTTCTCGCGAAGCTCATCCCCGAGAATAAGATGTGTTTAAGCATGGGAAGCAAATCCACCGACCCAATGGAAAATAAGTAAGCAGGAATCTCACTCAAACGAAAAATGTCGTCTTTCCAGCGGAACATAAGCCTCAATCGGGTTGTGCACTGACCCATTTATCCCTTCACTTTTCTCTAGTCTTTAATTGCAGGCTATTCATGCGATGTCTTTACAAATTAGGCTAACGCCATTGCGACTGATTGTGAGTTGCCATTCTGGCTTGTTCGTATTCACAAACAAAAGTGCATTCAATAAATGTCTTTGAAGACCTGCTGTTATTAATTGATAGTTATGAACCATAGCGGTTCCGATTCCAACCAGCACGAGTCTATCAAACCATCGAGCGGAGTGCTGCTGCCGGGCATGAAGTCCAAATCAGTACTGTCCAAGACTATTACAGTCCATCTTACACAAACCCAAAGCAGAAGTGTTTCCAACTATCAACGTCATTCCCAAGAAGCTGCACGAGGTCGAACAGTACTATAGGCAGATTGCGTTGTCCAGTCGTGCCACCGAGCGCAACAAGGTCAGCGAAGAGTAGCTGCTGCGCATTAAGAAGGCGTTCCATGATAAAATTCTGGAGAAAAAGAAGGCTGCTCGATAAATGAGAACGGAGGAGTCCAAGATCAGATGGGCAATAGAGCGGGAGGTTAAATATCGGCAGCAGATGGAAGAGCAGGAACGAATGAAGCAGGAACTATCGTATAACCAGCGTGAAGTAACAGTATTGGCTATTTTAGCGCTATCTGCAACAGCAGGTGGAAAAGAAACGGCGAGAGTAGTAGAAAGAGTTTTTTAGCCGAGCAAAGACGTCGGGAAGAGGCACCAGTCACAGTCGTCGCAAATAACATACGGATCACCTAGTCAAGTAACCACAAACTGAAGACCAGAGAAAGCCTTCAAACCCAGCACCGTTTGCTACCCTACCAAAGAAGAAATCTACGAGTAGTCGTCTCGCAAAAGAGAGAGGCGAAAAATTTACTGAATAGATCGAACAGCTGAAAGGCAAGCTTCGAGTGGAGTGCGTAAAGGTTATCGAAAGGGAAGATGCACTAAACACTGTGTTACTTTCGCTTCGTTCCTACACTTGATATTTTCTCTTATCTCAACGGTGTATGGAGGAGAACGAAGCATTGAGGTAAACCGAGCTATCAAAGATTTCAAAGATCTCCATGGCCAAGTCTTAAGCACTGGATAACGAATTTGCCGAGAAAAGCGTGATTATGGAGCTGGAAAAGCTCCCAAGATTCTACGAAGCCTATCGCGAGAGTGTCGCTAACATTCATCGACGAAGAAACGAACGAACCAAACCAGTCAATATACCATTGAAATTTGAGATCAACCGCTGTAGCAAATGTGGGGATTTCTTCAAGTCGCCAACTTTGCAGCTCCGCTGTCGGAAGCCATAGTGCCAGTCGTGATTGTTTGTGTATTAAATAAACTAATGTCGGACGACGAGCTCGAACTCGAGTCCACCCTAAATGAGCATCACTGCGAAGAACAGGACCTGCAGATTAACAGTTCAGCCATAGTCAAATCTCACTTCCTCACCCTCGATCTCTCAAGGAGACGGTTGCGTAGCGTACCCACTCTTCTACCACGTACGGAACGACTCATAGCCGTCGACAACATGCTGTAGCAATTCCCGGCTATGAGTAGCCTTCAGAATCTTCGGTACTTAGATCTCAGCGGCAATAAGCTCGATACTGTACCGGTAGGTTTGAATCGATTGGTGGGGCTTGAAACTCTGAAGCTGAACTGTAATCTAATCAGTCGGGTGATAGCTGTGCAACCTTTAAGGGTTTACCAGGTTATGGGCAACCCTGTTCAACTGTTGGAGCTTGCAGTATCTCGTCTCAACCTCGATTAATTCGGGTTCGACTGGTTGACTTATTTGCACGATTTCCTGCAGCCGCTATGGGAAACCAAACTGCTTTAGGACTTCAGGATAAGGCTAGCACAGCTTGCCCAGACAGGCAGCAACGATAATAACGGAATCGATGTAACTTTCGAGCAGTTTCTGAGATATTTCAACTGCGATTCCCCTAAAGTACTCCGGAAGAACCTCTACAACGCTATTGTCAGACGCCATGATGAATTCTTTCGATTCATTCTTCCTAGGATGGACGCGAGATAATCCCCTGAGGAGTACCAGTACCAAGACAAATATCTGTTTGAGCTGGCCTTGAACTAACGCTATGAACCTGCACGGGACTTTTTTAGGAGGCAAAAGTTTAATAGACACAGCAACATTCCGTTCCTGCATATGTGTGTCCGTCACAGCGATCTATAGTTCTTCAACTTGATGATCCGCAAGGGTTACAGCCTCCATAGCAGCAACCGCAATACGAATTCCCCACTACACGAGCTATTACTGAACTTCGATCCAATTCGAAGCCCACAACTACTCCCAACCCTGGTGAAGTTCTGCAGTAACGTCAATGGAAAAAATCAGAAACGTCTGAATTGCCTCATGCACGCAGCACTGCGCAACCCGAACAATTTCTGCAACTTTCTTAACTACCTCCTACAACACCGGGAAATCGCTGGCCCTTTCAACTTCAACGAAGCCTGTGGGTTGACCTTTCAATAGAATCCCCTGCATATGGCGGCTCGTACCGCAGATGTGCGCATGACCTCACTCTTAGTAATGCTGCGAACCACCGACCCTTTCCTTCGCAACTCTCTCAATAAACGTGCACGGGTGCTTACACCTCACTACATCGTTCGCAAGTTGCTCGCTCGTTACTAGAAACAATTTGCTCCTTACCACTTGCGTCGTGAAGATGAATCCTGCGACTTCAACGAGGAGATCAGCATAACACTGCCGACCATGCGCTCAGCGTAGTCCTTACTTCCAAACAAACTGACCAACCTCCAGCAAGAACTTATGAAATCCCATCCCTTAAGTAGCAAAATAGCAAAGACAATCGAAATGCTCTATTCGGAGCGACAGAATAGCGTCGATGCAGGGCTCATCCGAAGATTGCTTGTGCTGCTCGGCAACATTCCCAAAGAGGAAGAAGCATTGCGCTAGCTTATTCTCTGTTTCCTTCAGAAAATTTAATCGCCGCAGCTGCAGAAACTAATCCATGACGAATTACTCAATAGTCTACCCGTGAAGCTCGGGTATGACCGATAACAACAATCCTGTCTGGAACTCTACGAACAGTTTCAAACGATGTAGTCAGCAGGAGTCAAAGCAGCACCCCAACCGACAAAGACCACAACAAGAATCCTTCCATTCACTTTCTCACTATGCGCATAAGTCGACATCGCCAGCGAATCAACCATCACTATCTAACCAAGGGCTATGCGGACCTACCGGAACAGTCGGTAGGAAAAGAAGAAATTGGACACTACTATAGCACCACGCAACTAACCGATCCAGTATCCTAGGGGAGCCCGCCCAACGCGTCGTCTAAGCCTCACCTTTTACCGCTGACTTCTGATATTATTTGCTACTTCCAGAGCATAGTTCATTCTACATTTATCATATGCCGGAGAGATACGCCAAACACAGCCCCTCGACATTGTGGGCAGCTTTTCGTGTAATCCAGTATCCTGTGGAAGCACATCTTGCAGCATAAGTGCCGACATGGGAACAGCAAGGTATCCACAAGATTGGTCATGCAAACACAGCAGTTTGGTTCCTACTTGTACTTTGACAGGGTGAATTGGTGCATGTCAGCCACTTACTTGTTCCCCTCAAGGAGCATCAGGTAGCGTCTGGCCTTGCGAGCGCAAACATAATTGACAAACGACATGTTAATGATCTCGAACGGGTCCTTGACACGACGGTCTAACTCATCCATCACCTTTCGAAACAGCAAGTAGCTGTTGCTGTTGCTTGCGGCAACGCCATAGCCCTTATAGACGCACCTACCGTAACGATAAAAGGCAGTCGGGAACTCCCTTTAGTCGATAGTCTATCGACACAGCTGAATGTACTGGTATTCGCAGATTCGAAGTTAGGTTTGTAGCCGTTGCTTCCTTCGAAGCTTGACCAGAAAATAGAGGCAAAGCCGACTCTGCTATCGGCTCGAACGAACATTTTGTAGGAGTATCATCATTCGACTGTCCTGCTCGCGAGGGTCAAGCTGAGGTAAGAAGCTGTTGAAGTAAGTCACCAGTATCGCTGGGCTGTTCAAACTCATTATCTTCGGTGGTGGCTGTGACTGGTAGTGCATGATGACCTTAACCAACTCGTTCTGAAGTTCGTTCTGCAGTTCATTGTGGTAACCCTTCAAGTGCTTGATTAGGTAGTTGTGGATGAACAGCACCTCGTACATGTCGTTGTTCACATGTAGGGTTAGAAACAGGTAGTCCGGAAGGATGTTTACTACCGATTACAGGTTCTACAAGAGGTTTGATTGGGAGAACTCTTCAACGATTAACCATCGAAGGCACTCCGCATCGCCTGCTTGCCACCCCCTCCTAAAGCACTTTATTGACTATTTCCTAACGGAGAGGTAATGCAGCATTTTTCCACATTGCCCAAAAGCTGGTACATACTTTCTGTGAAGTAACAGGTTGATGATGCTGGGCACATGCTCCATCTCCACACTCTATAGAAAGGATCTCCGCTCCAGTATAACAGCGAGATAAAGCCTGAGCCCAGACAGATCTTCGTTTGCCAACGACAACTTCCGAATTTAAGCAAGGTGAACCAATGCATCTTCCGTATTATGACTTCCCGCAAAATTGAGTAGCTACATCAAGAGTTCCTTCCTTTCAATTGTAAGTTGAGACAGGAGTACTGCTTCTTTGAGGTGCGTTAGATCGTCCTATTCGAACTTCAGCAGCTGCTCGATGAAATTAATTCGAGCATCTTCAATATAGTTCGCACCAAGGTCAATCCACTTCCCAAGCAGTTCCGAGTTGTCAACCTTTTAGTTGGTGCTTAGCTTCTTTTGCAACAGAAGTAACTTGCAGTATGCGGGAAAGTGACCTTCCTTTGCTGACTTGCTGTAGCACATCAATGCGTTCGGGTAGTCTTGGTCAACGTCGACACCATACTAATACCTCAGACCCTCGATAAAGTGCTTGGTTGGCTCTCCCAACTGGGGAAGCATGCTATAGTAGTGCCGCCGTAGTCGTGGAGTCATCCATGTGAGGTAGTCTTCAGAGATATCTGCCTCGATGAATAGCCGACAGGCTGAATAGACCTGGTCAGCGAAGACTTGGAGGTTAGGTAAATCAATTGACGATTACTCTGCCTCGTCAGCAAGATCTACTTCTTATTCGTTCATGCCTTCGTCGGACAGATGCCGATTGAACTTATCAAGCGAATTAATACA
>ERZ724508.658-NODE-658-length-23417-cov-6.869617_pt1 | contig 23417 bp, 31 predicted proteins | sample MGYA00376041_ERZ724508 | MGnify/ENA primary metagenome ERZ724508 (study PRJEB28724, sample SAMN07190887) | wastewater metagenome | isolation source: effluent of sewage treatment plant in Hong Hong | place: USA: Christiansburg, Virginia | collected 2016-03-01 ...
AGCCGCATATTGGGCAAAAAGGTTATTACTTTGTGCAAACTGCGGATATTGATGGTAGTCAAGTAAAAACTTGGAATGATATTGTTTTTCAAGGGCATTATAATGGGCAGGGATTTACGATTGCACCTAAAAGTGGAATATGGCTTTTTTCTAGTATTTTATCAAATTCGACTTTGAATGATATGAAAATTAACAATGGTGGGTTAGCTAAAAAATTGCAAAGCAGCAAAGTTACCAACTGTAAAACGAATCATAACTTATTGGAAGATATAGAAAAAAGTACAATTATTGCTTGTTCGGCAGATTCATATTTAATTTCCAACAATGCTACCAACTCCACAATTAAAAATTGCCTTGCCAAGGATAATTTAATTGGCAATGGTGCTGATAAAGTTTCCATTGAGATGTGTTCAGCAAAAAATCGTTTAATTAGTAATGGTGTAGTTAAAAATAGTACCATTAAAAGTAGTTCATCAATGGGTGACTATTTTATAGTGTCAGGAAATAGTTATGAAAAGTTGCAAATAACAATGTGTTTTACTTCAAAGAATTTTTCAAACCAACAATGCCCATCTATTGCTAATAGCGCTTGCATGAATGGCTTTCAAGCCAACGGAAAAACTCTTGATGCTGCCCAATGGAAACAACGTTATTTTGAAAATAACATGGGCTGGGATTTTGATAATATTTGGGTTTGGAATGATGCGAAAAATCGGCCGGAATTGCAGTATGTTGGTGCTAATGCTGCAAAACCTCAAGCAAAACCACAACCACGAAATCCCCAAGAGGGAATGGAGGATTTGCTGGGGGTGGAATTGCGGGAAAATATCTGGTTGTGATGCTATGTATCTAATCCAATGGATTACAATACTGCGATGATTACCATTGCAGAATTACCCGAATACATTGGGCGCGTTCAAGAACTGATGAGTCCATCCGAACGTTCGGACATCATCAGTTATTTGGCATCACATCCCAAAGCGGGTGATTTGATGGAAGGTACGGGCGGTGTGCGCAAAGAACGAGCGTGCTAACCTTACTAAAGCCGAACGAAATGAATTAGCCGATTTGGTTGATATTTTGATCCATCACTTTAATTGATACTAGGAGTCTAATATGTCCCGTGCATTTAACAGTATTAAACAAGGATTGACTGAAGCCATTGCATACACGCAAGCTAAAGATAAACCATCATCGGTAGAATTAGGTGTAAAAATATACAAACCACAAGCGGTAGATGTATCCAGCGTGCGCCAGCGTTTGAGTATGACGCAGCAAGAATTTGCTGCACGTTTTGGTTTTTCTGTTGCCACCCTTCGCCATTGGGAGCGGGGTGACCGTTCTCCCAATGGTGCTTCATTGGTACTATTGAATGTTATTAGCCGTAATCCACAAGCAGTAATGCAGGCATTGGATTAAGTGAGTAAAAAATAAATATATCCAATGATTCCCTTTTTAGCAGCCGCATTGCGCTTCGGATTAAAACCGCTTAAATACTTTATTGATAATACCTTCCGCGATAAAGTCACGCCCGTGGAAGGTAGCGTGCTGTATTGTGATTTATGGGCGGCAGTGGAGCATTCGGGAATTTATGTGGGAAATGGGCAAATTTCCAATATCGTGGTGGACGGCGTGGCAGAAAGCACCGTTCAACGCAGCGATGCCCGTGATTTCACCTCGAAAAGCACAATGGGAAATAAAATTTATGTTTCTTGTAATGATTCGGGGGCGGTAGGAAATACCCACGTTGCAGGCGGTGCAGATTCGGCGGTGGGGCAACGCAGTTTTTATGGCTTGGTTTTCAAAAACTGCCATGCGTTTTCTACGCGCTGCGTGAATCTTGCTCATTTTGCGAATCATGCAGCGGTTGAAGAAGGTTTGGTCGATTGGGTTATCAATAAAATTACCCCCGAAGAAACATGGGAACCCACGATTCGCGCTCTGAAAGAAACGGCTGAAAAAAAGCTCGGTGCTAATAAATGGCGTTTGTGGGATTGGGAAAATCAAAATAATTCAAAATCCCAATCTAAACCAGACCCTGAACCCGATTGGCAAGCGCACCACGATCATTTTATGAACCAGCCGCTGAATACGCAAAGTATTCAAACGATTCGGGAACAATTCACAGCAACCCAAGCCTACGAAGCAGAAATTGCCAATGAAAATATCCCCGATGCGATTCGCCAAAAACTCGCCCAATTTCGGATTTTGCTTGGGGATATTTCACAAAAATACGAGGAAGTGAAAGAATTCTTAAAGCAGTGCAAGGGTGCAGATTTTTCGTATAGCGATTTGAAAGCGTGTACCGATGATTTTTCAGCCCTCGCCAGAGAATTGCAAAATAATCGCGCAATCCACGAATTAGCCCGCAAAATGGGACGCGATTACATTTCAGAAGAAAAGAAAAAGCAATCCAAAATCCCCGAAGCCAGCAAATCCGAAGTCTATGGCACGCACCGCAGCGATGATTTAATGCGGATTTTGCCCAGCGAATTATTGTATTTGGAAGATGGAACCCTTGAAACGCTGTTTTATGCTAAATTATTAGAGCAATCGTTACAAACATATCAATTAAAAGGTATTACGTACCGACAAGGCGAAGAAATCGACCGCCAACAAAAACGCACTGGCCCCGTCGTCGCGTGCTTGGATACCTCGGGTAGCATGAATGGTTTACCGTTATTAAAAGCCAAAGCCTTGTTATTGGCGATTGCGAATATCTTGAAAAAAGAAAATCGCGCATTGCACGTTATTTTATTTGGTGCTAGCGGAGAATTGCGCGAGTTTTCCATGGAAAGCGCCAAAAATACACGCGGGCTTTTGGCATTTTTGAATCAGGGTTTTGGCGGCGGCACGGATTTTGAAACGCCGTTGAAAAAATCGCTTCATATTATTGAAAATAAAAAAGACTGTATCAAAGCCGATATATTGATGATTTCCGATGGCGATTGCTGTTTATCATCCGCATTCGCCCAAAAATTGCAGCAAGAAAAATCGCGGTTGGATTGCAGCGTTTACTCGGTGCTGTGTGCGGGGCAACGGGTTGCCGATAGTTTTAGTGATGAGGTGGTGGTTTTATCATAGGCCATGATCGCCTAGCCCATTCGCTCATGCCGCCGTGAACGTAGCGCACATTGGTGTAACCCTTTTCGCGCAAAAATTGCAGCGTCGCGGCGGAGCGGTTTTGGGTATTACAAATCAATAAAACGGGTTGCTTGGCATCTTTGGGAATTTCATGGATGCGGTTTGCCAACTGGCGCATAGGTAAAAGCCGCATCCCCGAGGCGACTCCCGTCGCGTGCTCTTGCGGTTCTCGAATATCGAAAACAATCGCCTTGCCGCTTTCCAACTCTTGGCGGGCGGTATCTAAATTCACAAAATCAGCCGATTGACGCGCCCACATTTGGCTGTGGGCGTGGGGAACATAGCTCATAACCGCGCCCAACAACAAACTAGTCAGGGCGGTACGGCGGGTGACAATGCGGGAATTCATGGTTAATTGCTCCAATCCTCAAGGGTTAAAATACCCTATGCAGTATATTGCAAACCCTAAAAACACGGTAATTTGCGCCATACTCATGCACAGAATTTTTGGCAAAAACACTTTTTTAAGGAGACCCCATGACCCAGCAAACCAAATACCTGTTATCCGAAGACCAAATGCCCCGCTTCTGGTACAACATTCAGGCGGATTTACCCCAGCCCGCGCCCGCCGTGTTGCACCCCGCAACCATGCAACCCGTAGGCCCTGCCGATTTATCGCCGCTGTTCCCGATGGAACTCATCCAGCAAGAGGTGAGCCAAGAGCGTGAAATCGAAATCCCCGAACCCGTGCGCGAAGTGTTCCAACTCTGGCGACCCGCCCCGCTGTACCGCGCCCACAAGTTGGAAAAAGCACTCGGCACGACCGCCAAAATCTTCTACAAATACGAAGGTGTCAGCCCCGCCGGAAGCCACAAGCCCAACACCGCCGTGCCGCAAGCGTTTTTCAACAAGCAAGCGGGAACCAAACGCCTCGTCACCGAAACGGGCGCAGGACAATGGGGTACGTCGCTCTCGTTCGCAGGTTCTTTGTACGATTTGCAGGTGGAGGTTTATCAAGTTCGCTGCTCCTTCGACCAAAAACCGTATCGCCGCGCCGTGATGGAAACGTATGGCGCACGCTGCGTGGCATCGCCTTCGATGGAAACCGCCTACGGTCGCGCGGTGCTGGCAAAAACGCCCGACCATCCGGGCAGTTTGGGCATTGCGATTTCGGAAGCGGTGGAACTCGCCGTGCAACGCGACGACACCAAATACGCGCTCGGCTCGGTGCTGAACCACGTTTTGCTGCACCAAACCATCATCGGGCAAGAAGCGATGCTGCAAATGGAAATGGCAAATACCTGGCCGGATGTGGTGATTGGCTGCGCGGGCGGCGGCTCGAATTTTGCGGGGATTGCGTTTCCGTTCATTGGACACGCATTGCGCGGCGGACAAAAATCGCGCATCGTGGCGGTCGAACCCGCCGCTTGCCCCACGCTCACACGCGGCACGTATGCCTACGATTTTGGCGACACCGCTGGCATGACCCCGCTCACCAAAATGCACACGCTGGGCAGCCAATTCACGCCGCCCGGATTCCACGCAGGTGGATTGCGTTACCACGGAATGGCTCCGCTGGTATCGCACTGCAAGGAATTGGGTTTGATGGAAGCGGTGGCGTACAACCAAGTTGAATGCTTTGCAGCGGGCGTATTGTTCGCACGCCACGAAGGGATTGTTCCCGCGCCCGAATCCAACCACGCCGTAAAAGCCGCGATTGAAGAAGCACTGCGCTGCAAACGCGAAGGCAAATCGGAAACCATTTTGTTCTGCTTATCCGGTCACGGACACTTCGATATGGCTTCGTACCAAAAATACTTTGCCGGCGAATTGTCAGATGAAAGCTACAACGAAGACGACCTCAACGCCGCGCTGGCGGGATTGCCGAAGGTGGGTTAAGCAGCTGGAATCCACGGGTTGAGTAATCGCACACCTGTGGATTCAAAATCCGCCACATTGCGTGTGACCACTGTCATGCCGTGAATCAAGCCTGTGGCGGCAATGAGACCATCACGCACGGGGCAAGGATTTGGAACATGAAGTGGGGCGCTGCGTTGTGCCACAGCCATATCGATGGGGAGTATGCGTCCTGCAAATGCGGGTAAAGCATATTGCTCCAGCCAGCGCCTCAATATCACACCTTGTGGTGGGTCACGGCGTTCAGCTAGCAACACACCAATTTCTAATTCTTGCACGGTAATCACTGAGATATACAAATCAGCAGCATTTACGCTATCAGCCCAGCGTGCAACATGAGGGTCGGCACGACCTAATCGGACTTTACGCAGTTCCGAAACGACATTGGTATCCAGAATAAACATCACGAAAAATCAGCAGCCTGTGCCACATCGCGGGATATAGACATTTCCAAGTACGCATCCAGTACATCGTTTTCGATTGCAGGCATGGCTAGTAAATCGGCTATTTTTTGTGTATTGCACGTAAGGCGTTGATACAAACCTATGCTCATCAGCACATGGGAAGGTTTCCCCCGTTCCGTAATGAACACAGGCGCGGTGTTTGCAAAACGCTTGGCTTGGCTGGCAGCATGATTGAACATCCTGCTCGGCATAGTCTGAATGTTTGGAGTGGACATAGGAATCAGGATTGCTGGTTAATTAGATGCACGTATGTTAGTGCATCTAATTATTCCCCATCCCGATAAAACCCATTGCGTTGCAATTTGCGCGTGGTCAGCGGGCTGACGGCTTGGCAGATTGCGCCGATGTGGTCGGGCGTTGTGCCGCAGCAGCCGCCTACGATGTTTACCAATCCTTCGGCGGCAAATTCGCGTACCAAGCGGCTGGTGACTTCGGGGGTTTCGTCAAAACCCGTGTCGCTCATCGGGTTGGGCAGGCCGGCATTGGGGTAGCAGCTAATGAATACGTCGGGCGCGGCGCGGTTCAATTCTTGGATGTAGGGGCGCATCAGCGTTGCACCGAGTGCGCAGTTCAACCCAATCGCCAGCGGTTGGGCGTGGCGCACGCTGTGCCAGAAGGCGGTGACGGTTTGACCGCTCAAAATGCGCCCCGACGCATCGGTGACCGTGCCGCTAATCAAAATCGGCAGGCGTTCGCCGGATGCTTCAAAGAATTCGTCAATGGCGAAAAGCGCGGCTTTGGCGTTCAAGGTGTCGAAAATCGTTTCTACCAACAGCACATCCGCGCCGCCTTCGACTAAACCTTTTACTTGCTCGTAATACGCTTGGCGCAGCTCTTCAAAATGGACGTTACGCGCACCGGGGTCGTTCACATCGGGGCTGATGCTGGCGGTTTTGGGCGTGGGGCCAAGCGCTCCGGCGACGAAACGCGGTTTATCGGGCGTGGAATACTTGTCGCACGCAGCACGGGCAAGGCGGGCGGATTCGACATTCATTTCATACGCCAAGTGTTCCATGCCGTAATCGGCTTGGGCGATGGTGGTCGCGCCGAAGGTGTTGGTTTCGATTAAATCGGCTCCGGCGGCAAGGTAGCCTTCGTGAATATCGCGGATCACGTCAGGGCGCGTGAGGCTCAACAATTCGTTATTGCCCTTCACATCGCGCGGAAAATCGTGAAAGCGTTCGCCTCGGTAGTGCGCCTCACCGAGCTTGAAACGCTGAATCATCGTACCCATTGCACCGTCCAAAATAACGATGCGGTTTGCCAAAATCGTGGGCAAGTTTTGGGCGCGGGTGTAGGAGGGGAGATTTTTGGTCATGGAGCAACTTATCATGGCATAGAAATTTGCCGCACGATGTCGGCCAAACGTGCGGCGATAGGGGTTTGGCGGGTGGTGAAAATGTGGGTTAACGTTTGGTAATACCACAGCGTTTCTTCCCGCGTGGCGGTGAAACGGTCGAAGACGGTTTGCCCTATTTGTTCCATGTCGGACAAAATGGCTTGGGCGTTATTCACCTTGTCGCAGCCCGCGACCAGCAAAATAGCGTCACTGGCATCGGTTAGATGGGCGATGTAGGCACTTTTGCGGGCGTGCCACGGGGGTTTGAGTCCGGTGGTATCGGGAACACCGTCGGTGCAGGCTTCGACCATTTCTAGCACCCGTTCGCCGAATAATCGCTGAATTTCAGGGGCGTGGTGGGGGCCGGAATCTTCTAATACATCGTGTAAAAGTGCCGCGATTTGCTGGTCTTCATCGCCGCCATACTCTGCCACCAGTGCCGCAACGGCAACCGGATGCGTGATGTAGGGAATGGAACCGCCTTTGCGCATTTGCCCTTCGTGGGCGATGGCTGCAAAGTGCAGCGCCTGTGTGTAGCGGGGAGTTGTCATGGTTGCGATGTCGCTAATTACTGAATTGGCTTAATTTGCAGGATAAACGGCGTAGTATCCTCTAAACATCGCGTATCTATGCCATGTTCATGCTAACTAGAACTTCCAGTGAGCACCCTCTTGGTTTATGTATCATGGTTGATATGAACAAGTCCCCACCCCTGTCTCTTTCTGATTGCCGTTCCATTCTTCAGAATGTGTTTGGGTATTCTGATTTTCGTGAACCGCAGCAAGCCATCGTGGAACACGTTGCCAATGGTGGCGATGCACTGGTTTTGATGCCAACGGGGGGCGGTAAATCGTTGTGTTACCAGATTCCGGCTATCGTGCGCCAGCAAGCGGGCTATGGTATTACGCTCGTCATCTCCCCGTTGATTGCCTTGATGCACGACCAAGTGGGCGCACTGCACGAAGCGGGCGTATCGGCGGCATTTTTGAATTCCAGCCTTGAGGCGCAAGAAGCCTATCAAGTGGAACAGCGTTTATTGCGAGGGGAAATCACCCTGCTCTATGCTGCACCCGAGCGGGTGACGAACCCGCGTTTTCTGGCACTGCTGGATTCGTTGTTGGAACGCGGTTTATTGAGCCTGTTTGCGATTGATGAAGCACATTGCGTAAGCCAATGGGGGCACGATTTTCGACCAGAATACCGATCATTGACGGTGCTGCACTCCCGCTATGCAGGCGTACCACGCATCGCGCTCACTGCTACGGCGGATGCGCTCACCCGCGCGGACATCGTAGAGCGGTTGCAACTGGAAGAAGCCCAAACATTCGTCAGTAGTTTTGATCGTCCCAATATCCGTTACACCATCGTAGAGAAACGAAACCCCGCGCAAGCCATACAGAGGTTGCTACGCTTTATAGAGAAAAATCACGCCAAAGAAGCCGGCATCGTTTACTGCCAATCCCGTAAACGGGTGGAAGAAGTGGCGCAATCGTTGGCGGAGGCGGGCATTGATGCCCTGCCCTACCATGCGGGGCTGGAAAGCAGTATCCGGCAGGCCAACCAAAATCGTTTTTTACGCGATGAGGGGGTGGTGATGGTGGCAACCATCGCCTTCGGTATGGGGATTGATAAACCCGATGTGCGTTTTGTGGCGCACTTGGATATGCCGAAAAATATCGAGGGCTATTACCAAGAAACCGGACGTGCAGGGCGTGATGGTTTACCGGCCTATGCGTGGATGGCGTATGGGCTGCAAGATGTGGTGAATCAACGCCGCATGATTGACGAAAGTCCGGCGATCGAGGAATTTAAACACAATCTGCGAGGCAAGTTGGAAGCACTTTTGGGGCTGGCTGAATCCATTGATTGCCGCCGTGTGCGTTTGCTGGCCTATTTTGGGGAGCAGCGCGATGCGGGCTACCGTTGCCACAATTGTGATAACTGCTTATCCACGCCCACGGTATGGGATGGAACCGATGCAGCGCGAAAACTATTAAGCACCATCTACCGCGTCCAGCAGTTGAGCGGTATTAGCTTTGGAACGGGGCATATCGTTGATATTGTGCGCGGTAAGGCGACCGAAAAAATCACGCACCATCAGCACGATACGTTAAGCACTTTTGGAATCGGTAAAGATTACAGCGAACCAGAATTACGGGGTGTGCTGCGCCAACTCCTTGCCATGAACGCAGTGGCGGTGGATGTGGAATCGTTTAATACACTGCGTTTAACCGAGCAATCCCGTGCGGTGCTGCGGGGTGAAGTGGTGGTTAGTTTGCGTGAAAAAGAACGCACTGAGCGCAAAGAACGCAGAACCCGAGAAGACCGTTCTGCCATCATCAAAGCCCCGATTGCGTTGGATAGCGAAGGGCTGATTCGTTATGCCGCGTTAAAGGCATGGCGTTCCCAAATCGCCAAAGAACACAATTTACCCGCCTATGTGATTTTTCACGATGCCACGTTAGCCGCCATTGCAAAAAAAGCCCCGCAAACCTTGGAAGATTTGCAGGGCATTAGCGGGATTGGAGCCAGAAAGCTGGAGGCTTATGCGGCAGATGTATTGCGGGTGGTGGCTTGATGGAAGCAGCTTTCATACGCCATAGCTGCACCCGACATCGTATTTTGCAAACGCGCAATGGCACGGCTGTGGCGGATGCCATGCTTGGCATCGTTCAAGTGCTGGCGGTGGTATTGAATCAATGTCTGAAACTTGTTACGGCAAGCATCCAGCGCACCAGCAAAATTCAGGGCAATATAGGCTGAATGATCCGCATGGGTTTGACGGAACTCATCGGACCAGTAGTCAAATAATTGCCATTGGTATGTGCCTTTTTCGGGAACCTGAATCGTTGTCTTGGGCATAGCTGTCACAGGATAAATAGTCGATCACAATGATTACGGTGTTACTTATCTCGTAAGAATCACCCATAACCGCCTGCTACTATGACGCTTGACATGTATCAATGGTTGACAGAATCCGTGCAAATTGCTTACAAAATCTACTTAGACGGCTTCACGACACCAAATTCATCCCCCATTTCGATTGCACGTTGGTGGGCGGCGTGTAGTGCTTGGGTGAATAGTCCCTTGATGTTGTTGCGATCCATATTCGTAATCGCCGCATAGGTCGTTCCGCCCTTGGATGTGACGCGGTGTCGCAAAATTTCAGGTGGCTCGTTGCTGGATTGGGCCAATTCACCGGCACCGATAAAGGTGGCGGTTGCCAGTCGGTAGGCTTGCTCGCGGCTTAATCCCATATCTGCGCCGGCCTCTATCATGGTTTCCATGAGATAGAACATATAGGCAGGGCCTGAACCAGAGATAGCCGTGACGGCATCTAATTGATGTTCTTGTTCTAGCCAAAGAAAATCCCCCATCCCCGATACGATGCGTTCTGTGTTCTCGCGATCAATGGACGAAGTAGCCTCCCGCGCAAACAATCCCGTCATACCTTTGCCGATGAGGGCGGGGGTGTTGGGCATGGCGCGGATAATCCGTTCGTTTGATAACCAGCGGGCGATGCTATCGGAACGAATGCCAGCCGCCACACTGATGTGGAGGACATTGGGTGCGAAATAAGGGATTAGTTGCGCGGTAACCTCTTGAAATATCTGTGGTTTTACCGCCCATACCACGATGGTGGAATGCTCTAAAAAAGCCCCTGCTTCCGGGTGAGCTGTGATGCCTAAATGGGTGTGCAGACGTTTGCGTGCATCTTCTTGTGGTTCAATGATGTCCAGTAATCCGATGGGATAACCTTGTTGGCGCAATCCACCTATCATGGCGGAAGCCATGTTTCCGCCGCCGATAAAAACTACACGTTCGCTCATGGTGGGTGTTCTCCTTGTTGTGACGATATGAGGGGGGTGACTACAAAGCGATGATTGTCGCAGCCCGTTAATTCATCAATTACAAAAATAGTTTGCGGTGCTTTGCTTTTCTGTGGCATAATCGCAAACTTCGCTTAAGTACGAAGTATCTGCCTAAATGAATGTGATGCGAGTGGTTTGCATTGCAGACAGCGGGACCAAGACTGACTCGTTGTTGGTGTTTGCCTTTTGGGGTGAATGCTTGCATCTGGTACAAGTTGGGAATATAAAAATGATCCAAACTGAATCACGATTAGAAGTTGCTGACAATACAGGTGCAAAGTCCGTCCTGTGTATTAAGGTGCTTGGAGGTTCCAAGCGCCGTTATGCCAGTGTGGGCGATGTTATTAAAGTCAGCGTTAAGGAAGCTGCTCCGCGTGGGCGCGTTAAAAAAGGCGACATTTATAACGCGGTAGTGGTTCGTACTGCCAAAGGGATTCGTCGTGGTGATGGTTCCTTGGTTAAGTTTGATGGCAACGCTGCCGTGTTGCTGAATGCCAAGTTGGAGCCAATTGGCACACGTATCTTCGGGCCTGTTACGCGTGAATTGCGTACCGAGAAGTTCATGAAGATTGTGTCGCTGGCTCCCGAAGTTTTGTAAGGACGCGCCATGAATAAGATTCGCAAAGGCGATGAGGTAATTATTATCACCGGGCGTGATAAAGGGAAAAAAGGAGTTGTTTCCCTACGCAAGGATGATTCTCACTTGGTAGTTGAGGGTGTCAATATTGTCAAGCGACACACTAAACCCAACCCCCTGAAGGGTTTGACCGGTGGGGTGGTGGAGAAGGCAATGCCTATTCACCAATCGAATGTGGCAATTTTTAATGCTGCAACTGGTAAAGCGGATCGTGTTGGCATTAAGGTGCTGGCAGATGGTAAGCGTGTACGCGTTTACAAATCCAGTGGCGAAGAAATCAAGGTGGCATAGGCATGGCTCGTTTGCAAAAACATTACCGCGAGAAGCTGGTTTCTGAGTTGATGACCAAATTTGGTTACACCTCGACTATGCAGGTTCCGCGCTTGACCAAAATTACCCTGAACATGGGTGTGGGTGAAGCGGTTGCAGATAAGAAGGTGATGGATCACGCAGTGGCCGATTTGGCCAAGATTGCGGGTCAAAAGCCTGTTGTGACGAAGTCCCGTAAAGCGATTGCTGGTTTCAAAATCCGTGAAGGTCAAGCAGTTGGCTGTATGGTGACCTTGCGTGGCGTTCAGATGTATGAATTCCTCGATCGCTTCGTTACTGTTGCTTTGCCTCGTGTACGTGACTTCCGTGGTATTTCTGGGCGTTCTTTCGATGGTCGTGGTAACTACAACATCGGCTTGAAAGAGCAAATCATTTTCCCTGAAATTGAATACGATAAAGTGGATGCGTTGCGCGGCCTCAATATCAGTATCACTACAACGGCTAAGACAGATGATGAGTGCAAGGCGCTGCTCTCTGGCTTCCGTTTCCCGTTCAAGAATTGAGGTGACTTGTGGCAAAAATGGCTTTAATTGAGCGCGAGAACAAACGCGACAAACTGGTTGCCAAGTACGCTAAAAAATACGCTGAGCTGAAGGCAATTGCTGGTGATGCAAAGCGTACTGATGAGGAACGGGCTGCTGCGCGTTTGGGCTTGCAAAAGATTCCTCGTAATGCCAACCCTATGCGCCAACGTAATCGTTGTGCCATTACGGGTCGTCCTCGTGGTACGTTCCAGCAATTCGGTCTGGGTCGTACAAAAATTCGTGAAATGGCATTCGCCGGTGAGATTCCCGGTGTTGTCAAGGCTAGTTGGTAAGCAGCTGGAGAATCAAATATGAGCATGAGTGATCCCATTGCTGACCTGTTGACGCGCATTCGTAATGCGCAAATGGTTGCAAAAACCTCGGTTTCTGCACCTTCGTCCAAAGTGAAGGTTGCAATTGCCCAGGTTCTGAAAGATGAAGGCTACATTGATAGCTTCAAAGTTTCTAGCAAAGATGGCAAATCTGAGTTGGAAATTGCATTGAAGTACTATGCCGGTCGTCCTGTAATTGAACGCATCGAGCGCGTGAGTCGCCCTGGTTTGCGTGTTTATCGTGGTAGCAGCGCAATTCCGCAAGTCCAAAACGGACTGGGTGTTGCCATCGTTACTACGCCCAAGGGTGTGATGACAGATCGCAAAGCGCGCGCAGCCGGTGTTGGCGGCGAAGTGTTATGCTATGTTGCTTAACCCTACATTGAGGAGAAGAATACATGTCTCGTGTAGGTAGACTCGCAGTTTCTATCCCAGCTGGGGTAGATGTCTCGATTAACGACGGTTATATTACCGTAAAGGGTGCTGGCGGTTCTTTGCAGCAAGCCCTGAATGGTTTGGTGTCGATTTCCACAGCTGATGGGAAATTGAGTTTCAAACCAGTTGACGATTCTCGCAATGCCGATGCAATGTGTGGAACGATGCGTCAATTGGTGAACAACATGGTGATTGGTGTCACCAAGGGTTTCGAGAAAAAATTGGTGCTGATTGGCGTGGGCTACAAAGCCCAAGTCGCTGGTGGTAAGTTGAATCTTGCCGCTGGTTTTTCACACCCCGTGAATATTGAAATGCCTGCTGGTATCACCATCTCTGCACCTACACCCACTGAAGTGTTGGTGAAGGGTTCGGATCGCCAGCGTGTTGGTCAGATTGCGGCTGAAATTCGTGCTGTACGTCCTCCAGAGCCTTATAAGGGCAAAGGTATTCGTTACGCAGACGAAAAAGTCACGATCAAAGAAACCAAGAAGAAATAAGGAACTGCAATATGTTGACAAAGAAAGAGCAACGTCTTCGCAGGGCTCGTCAAACGCGAATTCGCATTGCAGCGCAAGGCGTTGCGCGTTTGACCGTGAACCGTACCAACCTGCATATTTATGCAAACGTTATTTCTGGCGATGGCTCCAAAGTTTTGGCCTCTGCGTCTACCGCAGAATCCGAAGTGCGCCAAACCTTGGGTAGCGCTGGTAAGGGTGGCAACATTGCTGCTGCACAAATGATTGGCAAGCGTGTTGCTGAAAAGGCCAAAGCAGCTGGTGTAGAAAAAGTTGCATTTGATCGTGCGGGTTTTGCTTACCATGGTCGTGTAAAGGCTTTGGCAGATGCAGCTCGTGAAGCAGGCTTGCAGTTCTAAGCGGAACGGAATACAGAATGGCTAAAGTTCAAGCAAAAGTGCAGGGTAAGACCGAAGGTCCAGAAGACGGTCTGCGTGAAAAGATGATCGCGATCAATCGCGTGACCAAAGTAGTAAAAGGCGGACGCATTCTCGGTTTTGCTGCCCTTACTGTGGTCGGTGATGGCGATGGTCGTATCGGCATGGGTAAAGGCAAGTCGAAAGAGGTTCCTTCTGCTGTCCAAAAGGCAATGGAAGAAGCACGTCGCAATATGGCCAAGGTTTCCCTGAAAAATGGTTCCATTCACCACAAAGTGGTTGGCAATCATGGTGCGGCTAGCGTCATGATGGCTCCTGCCCCTAAAGGTACAGGTATCATTGCAGGCGGTCCTATGCGTGCTGTATTTGAAGTGGTTGGTGTAACGGATATCGTTGCCAAGAGCCACGGCTCTACCAATCCCTACAACATGGTTCGTGCAACTCTGAATGCGCTGGTTGCTTCGACTGCTCCGGCAGTGGTTGCTGCGAAGCGTGGCAAGACAGTTGAAGAACTTTTTGCCTAATCGTGGAGTTTGGTATGACAACACAGCAAACAATTAAAATTCAACTCGTGCGTAGCCCTATCGGCTGCAAAGAGTCTCATCGTGCTACTGTGCGCGGTTTGGGCTTGCGCAAGTTGCAAAGCGTCAGCGAATTGGTAGACACACCAGAAGTTCGCGGCATGATTAACAAGATCAGTTATCTGGTCAAGGTGCTTTAAGAGGCGGAATGATGGAACTCAATAGCATTAAGCCAGCAGAAGGCGCAAAACACTATAAGCGTCGCGTGGGTCGTGGTATTGGCTCCGGCTTGGGTAAAACCGCAGGCCGTGGTCACAAAGGACAAAAATCGCGTGCGGGTGGCTATCACAAGGTAGGTTTTGAAGGCGGTCAAATGCCTATGCATCGCCGTTTGCCAAAGCGTGGTTTTAAATCGCACTTGCTACAATTCAATGCCGAAGTTACCTTGTCGATGCTAGATGCGTTGCAACTTGATTCGGTTGATTTGTTGTCGCTTAAACAAGAGAAGTTGGTAGGTCAGTTGGTGAAAGTTGCAAAAGTTATCAATACTGGTGCAATCACTCGTGCTATCAAAATCAATGGTTTGGGTGTGACTGCTGGTGCGAAGGCTGCGATTGAGGCAGCTGGTGGCTCAGTAGCGTAAGTTTATTGTTGAAAGAGACTTCAGTGGCATCTATCTCGACTCAAGCTGGAAAAACTGATAAGTTCGCCGATTTGCGTCGGCGGCTGGTTTTTCTGTTGCTCGCCCTGCTTGTTTATCGTGTAGGGGCGCATATCCCCGTACCCGGAATTGACCCTGTGCAACTACAGCAGATGTTCAAGGGACAGCAGGGAGGGATACTGAGTCTCTTCAACATGTTCTCTGGTGGAGCATTATCTCGCTTTACCATTTTTGCACTAGGTATCATGCCGTATATTTCGGCATCGATTATTATGCAATTGCTGGCTTATGTAGTGCCGAGCTTAGAGCAATTGAAAAAAGAAGGTGAAGCGGGTCGACGCAGAATCACACAATATACCCGTTATGGTACGTTGGGTCTGGCGTTATTCCAGTCGTTAGGGATTGCTCTGGCGTTGGAAGCTTCGGTTGGTTTGGTTATTTCTCCCGGATTTCAATTTCGGATGACTTCTGTTGTCACTTTGACCGCAGGAACGATGTTCCTCATGTGGTTGGGTGAGCAGATTACGGAACGCGGTTTGGGTAATGGTATTTCGATACTGATTTTTGCTGGTATTGCAGCGGGTTTACCCAGTGCAGTTGGCGGTTTGTTGGAATTGGTGAGAACGGGTGCAATGAGCATTATTGTGGCGTTCTTCGTAGTGGTTCTGGTAGTTGCCGTCACATGGTTTGTGGTATTCGTTGAACGTGGTCAGCGGAAGATTTTAGTCAACTATGCCCGTAGGCAGGTTGGTAATAAGGTTTATGGTGGGCAGGCATCGCATCTCCCATTGAAGTTAAATATGGCTGGTGTGGTTCCTCCTATATTTGCATCTTCAATTATTTTGTTGCCTGCTACAGTAGCTAATTGGTTTAGCTCAGGTGATTCAATGCGTTGGCTCAAGGATATTGCAGCTACTTTGAGTCCCGGTCAGCCGATTTATGTAATGCTCTATGCAGCGGCGATTATATTTTTCTGTTTCTTCTATACGGCACTTGTCTTTAATAGTAAAGAAACAGCAGAAAATTTGAAAAAGAGCGGTGCGTTTATTCCGGGTATTCGTCCCGGAGATCACACGGCTAAATATATTGACAAGATTTTGTTGAAATTGACCTTAGCGGGTGCAATTTATATAACATTCGTTTGTCTTTTGCCTGAATTTTTGATTTTGAAGTACAGTGTTCCTTTTTATTTTGGTGGCACTTCTTTGTTGATTATTGTTGTGGTGACAATGGACTTTATGGCGCAAGTGCAGAATTACATGTTGTCTCAACAGTATGAATCCTTGCTGAAGAAAGCCAACTTTAAGGCATCTTGATTTGATAGATGTTTGGTCATTGGATGTGAAGTAAATGGCGCAAGTTCCGCGCGAATCAAAGTCGGAACGTAGCGAATGGTTTTAGGAGAAAAAAATGAAAGTTTCGGCTTCGGTCAAAAAAATTTGCCGCAACTGCAAAATTATCCGACGTCATGGCATTGTGCGTGTTATCTGTACTGATCCACGTCACAAGCAACGTCAGGGTTAATTGCTAGAGTTTTAGAGGACGAAAATGGCACGTATCGCTGGTATAAATATTCCACCGCATCAGCATTCTGAGATTGGTCTTACGGCCATTTTTGGTATTGGGCGGTCTCGCGCAAAGCAAATCTGTGATGCCTGCGGCATTGCATATTCCAAAAAAGTGAAAGATTTGACGGACTCCGATTTGGAGAAAATCCGTGATCAAATCGCGCAATTTACTATTGAAGGTGATTTGCGTCGTGAAACGACGATGAACATCAAGCGTTTGATGGACATTGGATGCTACCGTGGTTTCCGCCATCGCCGTGGTTTGCCACTGCGTGGTCAACGCACTCGCACCAACGCTCGTACCCGTAAGGGACCACGTAAAGCGGCTGCTTCGTTGAAGAAATAATAAGTATTGAGGTATAACTATGGCAAAATCTCCCGCTAATAGCGCTGCCCAACGCGTCCGCAAAAAAGTTCGTAAGAACATTGCAGATGGCATCGCTCATGTGCATGCCTCGTTTAACAACACCATCATCACCATTACTGATCGCCAAGGAAATGCTTTGTCTTGGGCATCTTCTGGTGGTCAAGGTTTCAAAGGTTCGCGTAAATCGACTCCTTTTGCTGCGCAGGTAGCATCTGAAGTTGCTGGCCGTGCTGCTTTGGAACAAGGTATTAAAAATTTGGATGTTGAGATCAAAGGCCCAGGCCCTGGTCGTGAGTCTTCTGTTCGCGCTTTGGCTGCACTTGGTATTCGTATCAATGTTATTGCTGACGTGACACCAGTTCCTCACAATGGATGCCGCCCTCAAAAGCGTCGTCGCATCTAATTTTTTTCATAAGCCCACCGCTATCAATCTGTCTGGTATCAGGTTGGTGGCTCCCACGCATTGGCGTGGAAGATGACATAAAAGGAAAGATCAAGTGGCACGTTATCTAGGCCCTAAGGCCAAACTGTCTCGTCGTGAAGGCACAGACCTTTTTCTGAAAAGCGCACGCCGCGCCATTGCAGACAAAGCAAAATTTGATTCCAAACCCGGTCAGCATGGACGCACTTCTGGTGCGCGTACATCCGACTACGGACAACAACTGCGCGAAAAACAAAAAGTAAAACGCATGTATGGTGTGTTGGAACGCCAATTCCGTCGTTACTTTGAAGAAGCAGATCGCCGTAAAGGTAACACGGGTGCAAACTTGTTGTCGTTGTTGGAATCGCGTCTCGACAATGTCGTTTACCGCATGGGTTTTGGCTCGACACGCGCTGAAGCACGTCAGTTGGTTTCGCACAAAGCGATCACCGTTAATGGTGGCTCTGTGAATATCCCCTCTTACGCTGTTAAAGTGGGCGATGTAGTGGCGATTCGTGAAAAATCCAAAAAGCAAGGGCGTGTAATAGAAGCGCTGCAATTGGCTCAACAAGTAGGATTGCCTGCTTGGGTTGAAGTCAATGTGGAAAAAGCAGAAGGTACTTTCAAAGCCGTTCCAGATCGCGACCAGTTCTGTGCGGATGTCAACGAATCGTTGATCGTTGAATTGTATTCACGTTAATGTATTGACGTTGTATTTGATTGAAAAGGGGAAACTTCTTCCCCTTTTCAATTTGCCCTTGGTATTGGGGCATAAATTGGATCATCAGCCTTACTGACGTAACGAGTCGGGGGTATTGAGAGGAAGTTTGCATGCAAAACAGTTTGCTTAAGCCAAAAACTATAAGTGTCGAGCAACTAGCGCCGAATCGTGCAAAGGTTTCGTTGGAACCATTTGAACGTGGCTACGGACATACTCTTGGCAATGCACTGCGTCGGGTGCTACTATCGTCTATGCTGGGTTTTGCACCCACTGAAGTCACGATTGCGGGGGTGGTGCATGAATATTCTTCTATTGATGGTGTGCAAGAAGATGTTGTCAACATCCTTTTGAACCTCAAAGGGGTTGTTTTCAAATTGCACAACCGCGAAGAAGTCACGGTCAGCTTGCGCAGGGATACACCCGGTGCGGTGACCGCTGCGGATATCCAAACACCGCATGATGTGGAAATTGTCAATCCTGAGCATGTCATCGCCCATTTGTCCGTTGGTGGCAAATTGGATATGCAAATCAAGGTTGAAAAAGGACGTGGTTATGTTCCGGGCAATATGCGCCGCTACGGTGATGAACCCAACAAAACCATCGGACGCATTGTGTTGGATGCTTCTTATTCACCGGTCAAGCGTGTGAGTTACACGGTCGAAAGTGCCCGTGTGGAGCAACGTACCGATTTGGATAAATTGGTTATCGAAATCGAAACCAATGGTGCTATCTTGGCAGAAGATGCCGTGCGTGCATCCGCCAAAATTTTGGTAGAACAACTGGCAGTGTTTGCCCAGCTCGAAGGCAGTGAATTGGCGGCTTTTGATTCGCCCGCACCTCGCAGCAATACGCAATTTGATCCTATCTTGTTGCGTCCAGTCGATGAATTGGAATTGACCGTTCGTTCTGCCAACTGCCTCAAAGCAGAAAACATTTACTACATTGGTGATTTGATCCAGCGTACTGAAAATGAGTTGCTGAAAACCCCGAATCTGGGTCGTAAGTCGCTCAATGAGATCAAAGAAGTTCTGGCTTCGCGCGGCTTGACGCTGGGTATGAAGTTGGAAAGCTGGCCTCCCGCTTCGCTGGAAAAGCGTTAATCACGCCAATCCCATCAAACAAACCAAGGGCAGTACCTGATACGGCTGCTCGATAATCGAAAAAAGGAAATTGTATGCGTCACGGACACGGATTGCGAAAACTCAACCGCACTAGCTCTCATCGTTTGGCTATGTTGCGCAACATGATGAATTCTTTGATTGAACACGAAGTCATCAAAACGACTGTACCTAAAGCCAAGGAATTGCGCCGCGTAGTCGAACCCATGATTACATTGGCGAAAGAGCCTACTTTGGCGAACCGCCGCTTGGCTTTTGACCGCCTGCGTGATCGTTCTAGCGTTACTAAATTGTTCAACGATTTGGGCCCTCGCTTCAAAACCCGTCCCGGTGGCTACACACGTATTCTGAAAATGGGCTTCCGCGTGGGTGACAATGCACCTATGGCTTTGGTTGAATTGGTCGATCGTGGAAATAATGTGGAAGAAACTTCCACAACGACCGCAGAATAGGTTATACTAACAACTTACCGCGCGATGGAGCAGTCTGGTAGCTCGTTGGGCTCATAACCCAAAGGTCGGAGGTTCAAATCCTTCTCGCGCAACCAAATCGGGAGCATCGCTCCAATCAGAAAAAACCCACTTCAGTGGGTTTTTTCTTTTGCAGAGCAGCTATCTCTGCGTAGCAAGGTGCGCGTGGTGTGCAAAACTTGCAGCAATTCAATCGACTGGTCGTAAAGTATCTCGCCCGCTGGAGTGAGTCGGGTAGGATAGCTACTGCGATCAACCAAAATCGTTCCAGCCCACGCTTCTAACGACTGGATGCGCCGCGAAAAAGCGGGTTGCGTCACATGGCGCAGCTGTGCCGAACGACTGAAGCTGCGCGTTTCCGCCAACGATACAAAATCTTCAAGCCACTTGGTTTCCATAACGCAATTATGTTTAGTTATCGCCACGCCTTTCATGCCGGCAACCACGCCGATGTTCTTAAACACAGCATTTTGCTCGCTGTACTGCGGTACATGGCGCAAAAAGAAGCACCGCTCATGGTCTTCGACACCCATGCCGGAGCAGGTCTTTATCGACTGGATGGTGATTATGCCAACACCAGCGGTGAAGCCAGCGAAGGTTATCTGCGGTTATGCCATTCTGTAGCGAATAAACCCGCGCTCAAAACCTTGGCTCCGTTGTTGCAAGATTACCTAGAGATGGTGGAATCCTTCAATACCACCACCAACCATAAGGTATATCCGGGTTCACCTTTTCTGGTTCAGCGTGTGTTGCAAGAGCGCGATCGGGATAAATTGAAATTATTTGAAATTCATCCAACCGATAGCAAAACACTCGCTGCCAATATCGCCCAATTAGAAGCGGGTCGGCAAGTGACGGTATTGCGTGAAGATGGATTTGAAGGTGTGCGTAAATTTTTACCTCCCCCTTCGCGCCGTGCGCTTCTGCTCTGCGATCCCAGCTATGAAATGAAGAGCGATTATGCCCGTGTCGTGGAAATGGTAGGGGATGCACTGCACCGTTTTTCTACCGGAACGTATGCGGTTTGGTATCCTATTATTCCGCGTCCCGAAGCCCATGACGTACCTAAAAAGCTGAAAACCCTTGCCAATAAAGCCGGAAAAGGCTGGATTTCTGCCACATTGACGATCAAATCCAGTAAATTACGGCAAGATGAAGAGGGTAAAACCGTGCGCCCCGGTCTGCCCGCCAGCGGTATGTTTATCATCAATCCACCCTATACCTTGAAACCCGCTTTGCAATTGGCGTTGCCGCAAATGGTCACTGCACTGGGGCAAGATAGTAATGCTGGTTTTACGTTGGAGCATGGCGGTTCATAGCAGGTCAACATAGTGCGCTATTAAAATGATAGTTAAGATGGTTGTAAGGCAGCTTATTGGCATCGGGCTGATCATGATCGGGATGCTTTTTTCTTCTGCTCCTGCACAGGCGGGGATGCCGATTTTTGACAATCGCTATGAATTATTGCCCGTAGGTGACGAGGTGCGTGATTGGAAAACCAAGCTGATTTGGCAACGCTGCTTGGTAGGGCAAGAATGGAATGGTGCGCGTTGCGTGGGCAGTCCCCACAAATTCACCTTTGCACAGGCGCGAAAATTGGAAGAAGGCGGTTGGCGCATTCCCAATAAGATGGAGTTGGAAAGCATTTTGGATCAAAGCGGTATCAAGCCGACCATCCACCGCCGTGCTTTTCTAGGGGCAGGGGGCAATGTGTGGACTTCCAGTTCCGCAGGCGGCGTAGCCTATTTGGTGTGGGTGACCAGTTTTGATTACGGTTTCTCGTACAGTGCTTTGCGTGGCAACGGTCTTTATGTACGTTTGGTACGCGGTTAAACCATGAAAATAGAGAAATGATGATGCAAATCGGCCGTTGCGGTAGTCGGTTTGTATTACGCTTTGGGTCTCCTTTTCACCCAGAGGTTTCACCATGTCCACCGCGACCACCGCATCCCCTCCCAGTCCCGATGCTTTTATGGATTGGGCGGAGCGCACTTACCCCATCTGGTTTTCCAGCCACGTTAATAGCCAAACCACCAGCACCCTGACCTACCGCCACTATCCCGCTACGGGGAATTATTTGGGCGTGTCGGGGAGTGATGTCTATGTGTATGGCGCAATTTCCGGCAACCAACTCGTGAAAGTGGGTACGCTGTCCGATTTTGCCGCCTTGGTTTCTCCGCCCTACGATGTACGCATGGCTTCGAGCGATGTGGAAGCCGCACGTTTTCTGCTGCAAGCGCAGTTTTCTGCGTCAGAGGCGGATATTGCAGCCCTGCGCCAAACCAGCTATGCCGCGTGGTTGAACAACCAGTTCAACGCCAACGCCAGCACGACGGGATTCGATTGGCTGGATGCCCACGGCTATAACCTCATTGATAGCAAGCGTTATTACGATAACTATTACCCGGGCGATTACATGATTTGGAATCAGTTAATCACGTCCCCCGATGCCGTGCGTAAGCGCATGGCGTTGGCGTTGTCGGAGTTTTTTGTGGTGTCGCTCACGGGTTTGAACATCCCTTGGCGCAGCCACGCGATTGCGGGTTGGTGGGATATTCTGGTGTCCAACGCATTTGGAAATTACCGGAAGTTGCTGGAAGATGTCACACTAAACCCCGCAATGGGCTACTTTTTAGCTACCAAAGGCAATCAAAAAGAAAACACCAAAACCGGACGCGCCCCCGATGAAAACTATGCGCGGGAGGTGATGCAGCTCTTTTCCATCGGTCTCCACCAACTCAACCCCGACGGAACTGAAAAGCGCGATGCCAGCGGGCAAAAAATCGAAACCTACACGCAAAACGATATTACGAATTTGGCGCGTGTCTTCACGGGCTGGGATTTTGACCAAACGCAAAACGTCCCCACGGTAGACCCTACGCAGAACCGAACCATCTCCAACACCATTTTTGCGCGGTTGCCGATGCGTTTCACGGCGACGAACCACAGTTTGTTAGAGGCTACGTTTTTGGGTGTCACCATTCCCGCAAATACGGATGGCATCACGGCGTTGAAAATCGCACTCGATACCCTGTTCAACCACCCGAATGGGGGTGCATTCTTTGGCAAGCAGATGATTCAGCGGCTGGTGACCAGCAACCCCAGTCCGGCGTATGTGGCACGGGTGGCTGCGGCGTTTAACGACAACGGCGGCGGCGTGCGGGGGGATTTGCGGGCAGTCTGGCGGGCGATTTTGTTGGACGATGAAGCACGTAACCCCGCCGGATTGAGCAGCCCCAACTTTGGCAAACTGCGCGAACCCATGCTACGGCTGGTGCAGTGGGCGCGTACCTTTAATGCGACTTCGCCGCAAGATACTTGGAAGATCAACGACTTGAGCGACCCCGGAACCAAACTCGGTCAAAGTCCGCTGCGTTCGCCATCGGTGTTTAATTTTTTCCGCCCGGGTTATGTTCCACCCGGAACGGCGCTATCGGCGAATCAAATTCCCGCACCCGAATTTCAGTTGGTCAGCGAAAGCAGTGTGGGCGGTTACCTGAACTTTATGCAGAACGTGATCTATAGCGGTATTAGCAGCGATGTCACCGCGCCCTATACCACGGAGATGGCGATCGTTCACGATGCCAATGCGCTGGTGCAGCGTTTGAATTTATTGCTGTGCGCGGGGCAATTATCGGCAGCGACCATCACCTTGATGGTGACCGCGCTCAACGCCACCGCCGTCACCACGGCTAGTAGCAACACCGTGAAGCGCAACCGCATCGCGGCGGCGATTTTCTTGGT
>ERZ724508.659-NODE-659-length-23408-cov-7.726630_pt1 | contig 23408 bp, 18 predicted proteins | sample MGYA00376041_ERZ724508 | MGnify/ENA primary metagenome ERZ724508 (study PRJEB28724, sample SAMN07190887) | wastewater metagenome | isolation source: effluent of sewage treatment plant in Hong Hong | place: USA: Christiansburg, Virginia | collected 2016-03-01 ...
GGCACGATGTCGTTGGCATTCAATTCCACGACGGCATCGAAATGTGCGCCTTCATCGGAATGCAGGGTATTCCAATAGATCACCGCTTGATCCCACTCGGCGGCTATGCGGGGTGCGAGGGGGCGATTTTTGACATACGCAATGGTTTTTTCATCCACCGCCACTAGGCCAGCACGCGCACCGGCTTCAATCGCCATATTGCAAACGGTCATACGGCCTTCCATGCTCAAAGCACGAATCGCCGATCCGCCAAATTCGATGGTGTAGCCCGTGCCACCCGCCGTGCCAATTTTGCCGATGATGGCCAGCACAATATCCTTGCCCGTCACGCCCTTGGCAACCGTGCCTTCGACCTTGACCAGCATATTTTTGGCTTTTTTCGCCAACAGGGTTTGCGTCGCCATGACGTGTTCGACTTCGCTCGTGCCGATGCCGTGTGCCAACGCGCCAAACGCGCCGTGCGTGGAGGTATGCGAATCGCCGCACACCACGGTCATGCCGGGCAAGGTCGCGCCATTTTCAGGCCCGATAACGTGGACGATGCCCTGACGTTGCGACAAAAACGGGAAATACGCCGCCGCCCCGAATTCACGGATATTGCTATCCAGCGTCGTGACTTGCTCTTTGCTCGTGGGGTCGGTAATGCCGTCGTAACCCAACTCCCAGCCCGTGGTGGGGGTGTTGTGGTCAGCGGTTGCCACGATGGAACTCACACGCCACACCTTGCGCTGGGCTTGGCGTAGCCCCTCGAATGCTTGCGGGCTGGTGACTTCGTGAACCAGATGCCGATCAATGTAGAGAACGGAAGTTCCATCCTCCTCGGTGTGGACGACGTGTTCGTCCCAGAGTTTGTCGTACAGGGTGCGTGCCATATGAAATAGAGAAAATTAAGGATTTATTTCAAAGGGAAGGGTTATATCGCGTAAATCGCGCTTCGTTTCTACCAGAATCAGCGGGCGGGTGTCTGCCGGAGCGGGCGTGGGGCGCTCACGCGGGATGCGAACCGGTGGCGTATCGGCGGCAATAGCGGCTTGCGCTGCGGCTACTTTTTCCGCATCGGAATGTACCCATTGCAGATTAACCGCTTGCACCAACGCTTGCAGGGCTTCGACGGGCAACACATAGGGTTCATTGCCAGCAGGTGCGGCCGTTTCCGTGGGTGTTGTGGCTATCGCCATCGCTTCAAGTGCTGGCATTTCGACCACAGCGGCAACCGATTCCGCAATTTCTGCCACCGTCATCAAGGAGAGGTCGGCAAAAGTCGCCAATTCGATTTTCCCCATTGGGGCAGAAGAAACCGTATGGTCGTGCGCTGGATAAATCCGTTGCACCATAGGTTCTGGGTTCTCCGCGAAGGTGGCCAGTTCGATTTTACCAACGGGAGCCGATGGCACGGTGTCATCCGGTGAAGGATAGACCCGCTCTACCATCGGTTCAACATCCACCGCATTGGCAGCCGCATCGGGCTTGCCACGCTGCTTGGAACCGCGATTACCTCGGTCACGTCCATACAAATCACGGCTACGGCGTTCGCGTGGTTCACGCGCAGGTTGCTCCGCTGACGTGGTCGCGTTGGCTGCATTTTCAGGCGCATCCGCCATATTGACCACCGTATTCGCCGCTGCATCGACCTCTTCAACGGCCTTGACTACGTCAACTGAGGGGGTCACCAGTGCAGCCGAAACCAATGCCGTTTCTACGACGGGTGCGGTGTTCTCCTGACGCGGGGGGCGTGGCGGACGGGGCGGACGGGGCGGACGGTTGTTTTCTACTTTTTCGATCGGTTTATCGCTGAGCGCTTCGTCTCCGGTACGTGGATTGTTGCGCGGGTTGCGATTGCGATTTTCACGGTTTTCGCGGTTTTCGTTGTTGCGTGGGGTACGCCCTTCGGCGGGCTTGCCGTTGCGATTACCGCCATTGTTGCCATTACCATTACCGTTGCCATTGGACGGACGGTTGTTGCGTCCGTTATTGGCTGGAGCCACAGTCGGTGCAGGCGGAGTAGTCGTTACCACGGGTGCAGGTGCTACCGGTGCAGGCGATGGCGTGCTTAATGGTTGTGGTGGTTCACCCCACAAAACACGCTTCACCCACGACCACAGACGATTCGGCGTGCTGGGTTCGGCGTTCTCCGTAGCGACTGCGGCTTCTGGTTTGGCAGGAGTTGCCTCTGCGGGAAGAGGTGCAGCCGGACGGGGTGCAGCCAATGGCGCGGGCGCATCAGGCAACACGCCTTTGATCACGGGTGTTTGCTTGTTGGTGGGTTCTTGCGAACGCTTGGTGATGCTGGTGGGTTCGTCTTTTTCGTCCGCCAATTTGTAGCTGGCTTGGATGTTTTCCAGACGTGGATCGTCGTGCTTGAGACGCTCCAGCTTGTAGTGCGGCGTTTCCAGCGTTTTATTGGGAACCAGCAGCACGTTAATGCGCTGTTTGAGTTCGATTTTGGCGATTTCGGAGCGTTTTTCGTTCAACAAGAACGAGGCCACTTCCACCGGAACCTGACACAGCACCGAAGCCGTGCTGTCTTTGAGCGATTCTTCTTGAATGACGCGCAAAATCTGCAACGCACTGGATTCAGTATCGCGGATATGACCATGACCACCGCAACGGGGGCAGGGGATGGATGCACCTTCCGACAAAGCGGGGCGCAAGCGTTGGCGGCTCATTTCCATCAAGCCGAATTTGCTAATCGTGCCAAATTGAACGCGGGCGCGGTCTTGGCGCAGGGCATCACGCAGGCGGTTTTCGACTTCGCGGCGGTTTTTGCTTTCGTCCATGTCGATAAAGTCGATGACGATCAAGCCACCCAAATCGCGCAGACGCATTTGGCGTGCCACTTCATCGGCGGCTTCCAAATTGGTGCGGGTCGCGGTTTCTTCGATGTCACCACCTTTGATAGCGCGTGCCGAGTTCACATCGACCGACACCAAGGCTTCGGTATGGTCAATCACAATCACGCCGCCGCTGGGCAGTTTGACTTCACGGGCGTAGGCGGATTCGATTTGGTGTTCGATTTGAAAGCGGCTGAACAGCGGGGCATCATCGCGGTAACGCTTCACTTTGGCAGCGTGTTCGGGCATGACGTGCGCCATGAACTGCTGCGCTTGCTCGAACACCGCATCGGTGTCGATGAGAATATCGCCGATGTCGTTATTGAAATAATCGCGGATGGCACGAATCACCAAGCTCGATTCTTGGTAAATCAAGAACGAACCTTTGCCGTTTTGGGCAGCTCCGTCAATCGCGCTCCACAATTTGAGCAGGTAATTCAAATCCCATTGCAATTCGGGGGCGGTGCGTCCGATGCCAGCGGTGCGGGCGATGATGGACATACCGTTGGGATATTCCAGTTGATCGAGCGCTTCTTTCAACTCAGCACGGGAATCGCCTTCAATGCGACGGCTGACACCGCCACCGCGTGGATTGTTGGGCATCAAAACCACATAGCGTCCAGCCAAGCTCACAAAGGTGGTGAGCGCAGCACCTTTGTTGCCACGCTCTTCTTTTTCCACCTGCACCAGCAGTGATTGACCTTCACGAATCACATCTTGAATACGTGCTTGGCTGGTGGGGACTCCGGATTGAAAATACGACTTGGCAATTTCCTTAAAGGGTAGAAAACCGTGGCGATCTTCGCCATAATCAACAAAACAGGCTTCTAATGAGGGTTCGACGCGGGTGACAGTCGCTTTATAGATATTTCCTTTGCGTTGTTCGCGTCCTTCAATTTCTAGTTCGTAGTCGAGGAGTTTCTGTCCATCGACGATGGCCAAGCGGCGTTCTTCAGCCTGCGTGGCGTTGATAAGCATCCGTTTCATGGGTTGTACCCTTATTCTTCATTCATAACAGTAACACGCCCTTTATGGGCCTTGGATGCCTGAAGCGATGAATCAAAATGAGCTGGAATTGCCGGAGAACCTGGATTCAAGTGCGGAACCGAGGCATAGGCGCGTGGATGGGGTTTCATTCCGTCCGCAGCCAAAGGGCTACGGACTGTAGGTATTCCGAATCAGTATTTCGATTTATCGGTGTTGACCAGAGAAACCTCTGGCGGCATCGACCTTCCGGTATGGCTGCAAGCAGCTTGTCCACTAAACTCCAGACAAATCAAATCAACCACTTACAACACACCACCAGTGAATCACATTATACGGGTCAATCCCTCTACCACGCCTTTACCAGCTTTACAAGTTCAATCCCTCTCCATTGGAGAAGATGATGCCGGACAGCGCCTCGACAACTACCTCATGCGCCACCTGAAAGGCGTTCCCAAAACCCATATTTATCGCATCATTCGCAGTGGTGAAGTGCGCATCAACAAAGGCCGCGCCCATGCCGATTCTCGCCTGAATGCAGGGGATGTGGTGCGGGTTCCTCCCGTTCGCACCTCAGAACGCGCTGCCGAAAAAACGCAAGCAATGGCTGCGATGGTGGCACAGCACCATCCGATTCCAGCGCGGGATTTTGCCATTTTGTTTGAAGATGACCACCTCATTGCCATCAATAAACCCGCTGGCATTGCCGTACACGGTGGTTCGGGGGTGAGTTTTGGGGTGATCGAACAGCTTCGCATGGCACGCCCCAAAGCGCAGTTTCTGGAATTGGTGCACCGCCTTGACCGCGAAACCAGTGGCATTTTGTTGGTAGCCAAAAAACGCAGTGCCTTGAAAAGTCTGCAAGACCAGTTCCGCGAACGCCAGACCGGAAAAGTCTATCTTGCCCTCGTGCTGGGGCAGTGGCCTGCGAATAAGCGCGTTTTGGATCGCCCCCTGCATAAATTTTTACTCGAAAACGGCGAACGGCGTGTGCGCGTCACGACTGCGGACAATCCCGATGCCATGCCTTCGCTGACTTTGGTCAAAGTGCGTGCCGTGGGAGAAGTACAGCCCGACATCACCCACGTAACCCGCGCCTATTCCTTATTAGAAGTAACCATCAAAACCGGACGCACACACCAAATCCGTGTGCATTTGGCGAACGAAGGAATGCCGATCGCTGGCGATGATAAATATGGTGATTTTGATTGCAATAAAGCCTTAGCCAAGGTGCAAAATGGTGTCCCTTTGAAACGTATGTTTTTGCACGCTTGGAATCTGCGCTGCCGCCACCCTGCCACCGAGCAGCCACTGGTCTTGGAAGCGCCTCTGCCCGTAGAGCTAGCGCAATTCTTGACACAAACTTTTACAACCCCTGCAACCCCATCATCCTCTCAACCATGACACGCCAGTTTGACCTGATTGCCTTTGACTGGGACGGCACTTTATTCGACTCTACCGCCATCATCGTGCGCAGCATCCAACAAGCGGTGGTGGATGTGGGCGGCAAAAAGCCCACCGATGCCGCTGCATCGTTTGTGATTGGCTTAGGCTTGATGCAGGCGCTTGCCACCGCCGCGCCCGACGTTCCACCTGAAAAATACCCCGAACTGGGCGACCGCTATCGCCACCACTATTTCGGTCATCAGCACGACATCACCCTATTTGACGGGGTAGAAACCATGCTGCACGATTTGAAAGAGCGTGGAATCATTCTCACCGTCGCCACCGGAAAGAGTTACCGTGGATTGGAGGAAGCCTTGCGGATTTCAGGGCTGGGTCGCCTCTTCGATGCCACCCGCACCGCCGAACGCACCGCCGGAAAACCCCATCCCCAAATGCTGCATGAGCTGATGGCTGAATTTGATCTCCCCCCCCAACGGGTGCTGATGGTCGGTGACACCACCCACGATTTACAAATGGCCGTGAATGCCGGCTGTACCAGCGTGGGCGTAAGCTACGGTGCGCACGACTCTGCCATATTCGCACCCTTGAATCCTCTTTTTGTGGCGCACTCTGTTCCTGAGCTGCACCGATTCCTCCTTACTACTGTTTCCTCTCCTTCCTCTCCTGCACCATGACCGACGACGTTCAACCCAAAGAAACCACCAAGGGGGATTGCACCACCCTTGAAAAATTGGCACTGGCCGCCATTGCCGAACACCGCTCTGCCCGCCGCTGGCGCAATGGCATTCGCCTTGCGTGGCTGGTGCTGTTGGCGTTTATTGTGTGGATTTCGATGACGCATACGGGAAGCACCTCCACCGAAGGCAGCGTCACCTCCAGCGCCCATACCGCCGTCATCCGCATTGAAGGAGAAATTGCCGCCGGAGCCGAGGCCAGTGCCTCCCTCACGATGGATGCGATGCGCAGTGCATTTGAAGACCGAAACTCCAGCGCCATCGTATTGCTGATTAACTCTCCGGGCGGCAGTCCGGTGCAGGCGGGCATCATCAACGATGAGATTTATCGCTTGAAGCTCTTGCACCAAAAACCCGTTTATGTGGTGGTAGAGGAAACCTGCGCATCGGCAGCCTACTATATTGCGGCGGCTGCGGACAAGATTTTTGTCGATAAAGCCAGTATCGTGGGTAGCATTGGCGTGTTGATGGATGGTTTTGGTTTTACGGGCTTGATGGAAAAAATCGGTGTCGAACGCCGACTCATGACCGCCGGAGAAAATAAAGGCTTTTTAGACCCCTTTAGCCCCCAAACCGAGCGCCAACGCCTCTACACCCAAGCGATGTTGAACCAAATTCACCAGCAATTTATTGCCGTGGTGAAAAAAGGACGTGGCACACGCTTGAAAGAAACACCCGAAACTTTTAGCGGCTTGTTTTGGACAGGCCAGCAAGCGGTGGAGATGGGTTTGGCGGATCAACTGGGTAGCCTCGACTTTGTTGCCCGTGAAGTGGTCAAAGCTGAGGATATTGTGGATTACACCCGCAAAGAAAACGTCGCCGAACGCTTGGTTAAACGCTTTGGTGCATCCATTGGTGAGGGCTGGATGCGGGCGATGATGGATAAATCGAGCCCAATATCCGGCTCCCCCTTGAACCCGTTACGCTAGGGTGGCTGGCAGTTAGCCCGTTCATGGTTTGACGGGCGAGCCATGCAAACGCTACCGCCTCCACCTGCGTGGGGGGGAGGTTGAATGCCGCCGATGACACGACTTCACACAACGGCAACCAAGCCTGCAAACGCTGCATCAAATGGCGGTTATACGCTCCGCCACCGCATACGATGAGCGTTGTGCATTGCGGTTGATAGCACAACACGCTGCGGGCGGAAGTGATGGCGGTGAGTTCGCATAATGTGGCTTGCACATCCTGCGGCGGTAGGTTTTCTGCATCGTCCAGCCTCGCCATTTTGTGTGCTAACCAATCCGCATGAAACCGATCGCGCCCCGTGCTTTTGGGAGGGGGTTGGGTGAAATAGGGTTCGTCTAACAGGCGTTCTAGCAATCCCGAATGCACTGTGCCTTGGGCTGCCCATGCACCTTCTGCATCGAAAGGCTGCCCCGTGTGGCGTTGACACCAAATATCCATTAACGTATTGGCAGGGCCGCAATCAAAGCCTTGTAAGGTATCGGACTGGGGATTCAACAGCGTGACATTGGCAATGCCGCCTAAATTCAACACCGTAACCGCGCGATTCGGTTGGGCGAAAAATGCCCGATGAAACGGTGGAACCAAGGGCGCACCCTGCCCGCCCGCTGCCACATCACGGCTACGAAAATCGGCGACCACGGTGATGCCGCTTAATTCTGCCAATAAAGCCGGTTGGTTGATTTGCAGCGTGTAGCCGATTCCATCAAATTCCTGCGGACGGTGGCGCACGGTTTGTCCATGCGCTCCAATGGCGTGTACGGCATCGGGGGTCACGCCGCATTGCTGCAATAAACGCTGAACTTGATCGGCATACAGGCGTGCCAGCGCATTCCCTGCCAGTGCCGCGCGGTGCAATTCGTTATCGCCTGCGGTGTTGAGCGTCAAAAACGCTTCTCGGAGCACAGTGGGAAATGGGCAACCACAATGCCCCAGTACCTGCAAGGTGTTGTCGGAAAAATCGACCAGCACGGCATCCACGCCATCCAATGACGTGCCGGACATTAAACCCATGTATTTCACGACGTATTTATTCGGCGCTGGCAGACTGTAGGGTGCTAGCGGCTACCAATTGAATACGGGCTTGCGCAGCCACTTGATCAAACGCTGGACGCTGGGCAGCGGTAATGGGCTGCGTGGCGGCTTCGCTCTGGCGTGCTACGGTTACGGGGTCGCGGTGAGCGCCATTGACCTTGAATTCAAAATGCAAATGCGGGCCAGTAGCCCACCCCGTGCGACCCACCAACCCTATATGCTGGGCTTGGCTGACTTGCGCCCCTTGCCGAACCATGATGCGGCTTAAATGGGCGTAGACGGTTTCGATACCGCCATTGTGTTTGACGATCACCACATTGCCATAACCGCTCTGTTGTCCGGCAAATGCCACTACACCATTGCCCACAGTGCGCACGGGTGTTCCTATCGGGGCAGCGTAATCCACGCCCAGATGCGCCCGCCATGTTTGGAAAATGGGGTGAAAGCGCATTTTGAAGCCGCTGGTCATGCGCGAAAATTCCATGGGTGAACTCAGCAGCGCACGCCTTAAACTTTCACCGGAAAGACTGTAATAAGCGCCTTTATCCGTGGGCGATTCTTGAAACCACACGGCCTGGAAACTTTTACCACCATTGTTGAATTCGGCATTCAGCACCCGCCCCACACGCAGCGGCTCGCCATCGGCTTCCCATGTTTCGTAGGTGACGGAAAAGTGATCCCCCTTACGCAGGGTGCGGTGAAAGTCAATATCACCCGAAAAAATCTCCACCAGTTGCAGGGTGATGGAATCGGGGATGCCGGCATCATCGGTTGCACCAAAAAGTGAATTGTCAATCGAACCACTGGCAAGGCGGGTGGAAACGACCAAGGGCAGTGTCTCGACATGGGAAACAAAGCCCGATGGGGTTTTTTCTACCGTCAGTCGCTGGAACGTGCCGCTTTCGTTGGGACTCCAACGGGCGACGAAACGCAGCAAGCCATTGGATTCCGTGGTTTCTGCCGTAATATGGCGACCCCCCCGCCCCAGCAATGCGTGCTGGGTGGTTTGATCGCGCAGAAAAAAGGCAACTGCCTCGGCATCCACAATGCCCAATCGCTTGAATAAACCGTCCATCGTGTCGCTGGTGCGCGAGACATCGGAGCGATAAAGGCGTTGGGTTTGCATTTGCAGCGCCTCGTCTTGTTCGGACAGGGCGCGGGCTTGTACTTTTTCGACCACAGTGCGTGTCACACTCGGTGCGTCGGGGGCGAGCGATGCAACGGCAAATGTTGCACCCGTACCGCCCAACATCAACGCCGCCACCATCGCCATCAGGTGTTTGGGGTGGCGATCCACCCATCCCAATGCAGTAATCAGTGCATGTTCTGTTTGGTGGCGTACCGAACGAATCGAATGAATCAGGGAACTTTTCAAAATGCTGACTCCTCTAAAATCAACTGGAAAGTATAACTGCCGATTCTATGAACACCAATTTTTCGACCTCCCCCCCTCTCAGCGACCGCGTGCGCGAAGCCCTTTCCATCACTTTACGCGGCTGCGAAGAGCTTTTGCCGCAAGAAGAATGGGTTAAAAAACTCGTGAAATCCGAAGCCACGGGCAAGCCTTTGCGCATCAAATTGGGTTTAGACCCCACCGCCCCCGATATTCATATTGGGCATACGGTCGTATTAAACAAAATGCGCCAACTGCAAGATTTGGGGCATACCGTGATTTTCTTAATTGGCGATTTCACCAGCATGATTGGTGATCCCTCCGGTCGCAATACCACCCGCCCGCCGCTCACGCCTGAGCAAATCAAAATCAACGCGGAAACGTATTACAAACAAGCCAGTTTGGTGCTTGACCCCAGTAAAACCGAAATTCGCTACAACAGCGAATGGAGCGACCCGCTAGGCGCACGCGGCATGATTCAATTGGCGAGCCGCTATACCGTCGCGCGGATGATGGAGCGCAACGATTTCCACGACCGCTTCAAAGCCGGAACGCCGATTGCCGTGCATGAATTTTTGTATCCTTTGATGCAGGGTTACGATTCGGTCGCGCTGCACAGCGATTTGGAATTGGGCGGAACCGATCAAAAATTCAATTTGCTGATGGGGCGCACGCTGCAAGCCGAATACGGGCAAGAACCCCAGTGCATTTTGACCATGCCGCTGCTGGAAGGTTTGGATGGCGTGGAAAAAATGTCGAAAAGTAAAAACAACTACATCGGCATCAGCGAAGAACCGAACAATATGTTCGCCAAGATATTGAGCATTTCCGATGTGTTGATGTGGCGCTGGTTCACATTGTTGAGTTTCAAATCCGAAACCGAAATCGCGGCGCTCAAAGCCGAAATCGAAGCCGGACGCAATCCCAAAGATGCGAAAGTCATGCTCGCCAAAGAAATCACCGCCCGTTTCCACAGCGCAGCGGCAGCGGATGCGGCAGAGCAGGATTTTATTAACCGTTCACGCGGCGGCGTACCCGATCAAATCCCCGAATTGAATCTACCTTTGGGCGCAGACGGTGCACCCGTAGGCATTGCCGCGCTGCTGAAATCGGCAGGCTTGGCGGCTTCCAGCGGCGAAGGCAACCGTTTAATCGACGGCGGCGGCGTGCGCGTGGATTCCAACGTGGTCAGCGATAAAGGCTTAAAACTCGGCGCAGGGACTTATGTGGTGCAAGTCGGTAAACGCAAATTCGCGCGGGTTACGTTAGCTTGATGATTACTTCTTCCCGATGGTTGCTTCATACAGCGGCTGCACTTTGGGTTGCAGAACCGTCAGCTTCTTAATGCGGTCTTCCGAAGGGGGATGGGTCGATAAAAACTTGGGTACGCTACCGCCTTGCTTGCCCATTTTCTCCCACAGGGTGATCGAGGCCTTGGGGTTGTAGCCAGCACGGGCGGCCAGTTCGAGGCCAAATTCATCGGCCTCCGATTCCATGTGGCGGGAAAATGGCAAATCTAAGCCCAGCGTTTTGGTTAATCCCGCAATTTGCATCGCGGTTTGACCTGCACCCAGCAGCGCACCGCCGATATTCACCGCCAAGGTCGCGGCTTGGTCTTGCGAAACTTTCTCACGGGTATGTTCGCGCAGAGCATGGGCGATTTCATGCCCCATGACAGCGGCGATTTCATCGTCGGTTAATTGCATCCGGCGAATCAAGCCCGTATAAAACGTGATTTTTCCACCCGCCATGACGTGGGCATTGACGGTTTGATCGTCGATCAATACCAACTCCCACTTCCATGAAGTAGCGTCTTCCCGAAATACCCCCACATGCGGGACGATGCGCTGCATGATGGCATGAACACGGTTGTATTCGGCTCCGCTGGTGATGAGTGCGCCTTTTTTGCGTGCCTCGGTATTTTGTTCGGCGTAGAACTGAAGCGAGGCGGTATTCACTTGTTCCGCCGACACTAGCAAAAATTGTGATCGATTGGTTCCTGCGACACTGGATTTGGTGGAGGTTGCGCAGCCTCCCAGCAGCCCCAACATGGTGGCGGCTATCAGGCTAGAGCGGATAAAGCGCGAAGATAAAGTCATGATAATAAAACTCCTGATGCGGCGACTTAAAATCTCATTATGCTTACATTTCAACAAATCATCTTGAAGTTGCAGTCTTACTGGGCCGAGCAAGGCTGCGCACTCCTACAACCCTACGATATGGAGGTGGGTGCGGGAACATCCCACACCGCCACTTTCTTGCGTGCTTTGGGGCCAGAGCCTTGGAAAGCTGCCTACGTGCAGCCCAGCCGCCGCCCCAAAGATGGACGTTACGGCGAAAATCCGAACCGTCTGCAACATTATTACCAATACCAAGTGGTGTTAAAACCCGCTCCTTCCAACATTTTGGAGCTGTACTTGGGCAGCCTCGAAGCACTGGGCTTTGATCTCAAGAAAAACGACATTCGTTTTGTGGAAGACGACTGGGAAAATCCCACGCTAGGCGCATGGGGTCTGGGTTGGGAAGTGTGGCTCAATGGCATGGAAGTCACGCAATTTACCTACTTCCAACAAGTGGGTGGTATTGATTGCAAACCAATTACGGGCGAAATTACCTACGGCTTGGAACGCCTCGCCATGTATTTGCAAGGCGTAGACAATGTCTACAACCTGACGTGGACAGAAGGCTTATCGTATGGCGATGTCTATAAGCAAAACGAGCAAGAGCAATCCGCCTACAACTTTGAACACAGCGATGCCGATTTCTTGTTCACCGCCTTCACCGCGCACGAAAAGCAAGCCAAGCATTTGATGGAACAGCAACTCGCGCTCCCCGCCTATGAGCAGGTGTTGAAAGCCGCCCACAGCTTTAACTTGCTGGATGCACGCGGTGCGATTTCGGTGACCGAACGCGCGGCGTATATTGGGCGGATTCGCAATTTGGCACGCGCAGTAGCGCAAAGCTATTTTGAAAGCCGCGAACGCTTGGGCTTCCCGATGGCTCCGCGTGAGTGGGTGGAACAAATGCCACCCAAAAAATCGGCGTAACAATAGGCACGCAAAGGCGTAAAGCACCATGCAAATCACGTTGGATGTTCCAGACAATGTACCACCCGCACTGTTACAGCAATACATTGATGAGTTTCAGAATAAGCTCAAGCGATTGGATGTTGCTACTCTCGATAAGCGTCGTCGTTTGATGGAGCGTTTGCAGAAATTGCGTCAAACCACGCCACAAACAGTGCTAGTGAGTAAAGAGGAGTTAAGTCGGTATTAAACTGACTTTTTCATCTTTATGCCTTTTCCCACTTCACTCCGCCGTGTGTATATCGACAGCAGCGTGTGGATTGCCGTCTTGACTAATGAACCCAGTTCGGAGACGCTCACGCAATGGTTAGCCACTGAAAATGGGCAATTGATGACTTCATTCTGGACACAAACGGAATTAGCCAGCGCATTGGGAATTAAAGCCCGTCGGAAAGAGCTAACGCAAGAGCAAGTGACGCACATATTACAAGAGTTTTTCGTATGGGTGCAAGATGATGTAGAAATGTTACCCGCTAATGAGGCAGACTTTGCGCTAGCCACCCATTTGTGTGCCCGAATCGAATCTGGCATACGTGCGGGCGATGCTTTACATCTTGCTATTGCCCATCACCACGGAGCAACCCACATTGCTTCTCTGGACTTGAACATGAACCGAAACGCTGTTCCACTGGGTTTGCAGCTTTTTGACAGATATTCAAAAATTTTATGACTACCAAAAACCTCCTCGTAGAACTCTTCGTTGAAGAACTTCCACCCAAAGCGTTGAAAAAACTGGGCGATGCGTTTGCTACGCAGTTGAGCGACCAGCTTCGCGCACTGGGTTTGATTAACGGCGATTCCGTCACCACCGCCTACGCCTCCCCCCGCCGCTTGGCTGCGCACATCAGCCATGTGTACCTGAAAGCAGCCGATAAAGCGGTGCAGCAAAAATTGATGCCCGTTTCCGTCGGTTTGGATGCCAGTGGCAACCCAACCCCCGCTTTGTTGAAAAAATTGCACGCACTGGGTGTCGATACCTCGAACCCCGCTGCTACGGTGGCCAGCCTGAAGCGTGCGCAAGACGGTAAAGCAGAAGCACTGTTTTACGATAGTCTAGTCACGGGTGCGACTTTGGATACGGGGCTGCAAAAAGCACTGGAAGAAACGCTAGCCAAACTCCCTATCCCCAAAGTGATGAGCTACCAGCTCCATACCCAGTGCGCATTGCCCGGGTGGAGCAGCGTACATTTTGTGCGCCCCGCACACAGCATCATCGCGCTGCATGGCAGTACCGTGGTTCCGGTGCAGGTGTTGGGCTTGAGCGCAGGTCATACCACACAGGGGCATCGTTTTGAAGCGGCGGTATCACCCGTCACGATTGCCGATGCCGATAGCTATGCCGAAACTTTGGCGCGTGATGGCGCAGTGATTGCTTCGTTCGCCGAACGCCGTGCCGAAATCGTGCGCCAACTCGCAGCGGCTGCTGAAAAAGTCGGGGGTGGTTGCCGCCCGATTGAAGACGATGCCTTGTTGGATGAAGTCACCGCCTTGGTCGAACGCCCCCATGTTGTGATCTGCCAATTTGAAAAAGAGTTTCTGGGTGTCCCGCAGGAATGCCTGATTTTGACCATGAAGGCCAATCAGAAATACTTCCCGCTCTTAAACGCTGCCGGCAAATTAACCCACCAATTTTTGGTCGTCAGCAATATCCGCCCCGAAGACACCAGCGCGGTGGTGGGTGGTAATGAGCGCGTGGTGCGCCCCCGTTTGAGCGATGCCAAATTCTTCTTCGACCAAGACCGCAAGAAAACCTTGGCCTCGCGCGTGGATGGATTGTCCCGCGTGGTGTACCACAACAAACTCGGCACACAAGGCGAACGCACCCAGCGCGTCGTGGCGATTGGCGCAGCGATTGTGGAGCAAATTCGCCATGCCATTACGCCTTACACCGTTCATGCCAAGGAAGAAATGGACGTATTGGCCAGCAAAGTGCAGCAAGCCGCCACGCTGGCAAAAACCGATTTACTGACCGATATGGTGGGCGAGTTTCCCGAGCTGCAAGGCATTATGGGCGGCTACTATGCCCGTCACGACGGGCTGCGTGAGGGTGTTGCCATCGCTATTGAAGACCATTACAAACCCCGTTTTGCGGGTGATGTGTTGCCACGTAACCACACCGGAACCATTGTTGCGCTGGCGGATAAGCTGGAAACGCTGGTCGGCATGTTTGGCATCGGCAACTTGCCAACGGGCGACAAAGACCCGTTTGCGCTGCGTCGCCATGCGCTGGGCGTGATTCGGATTTTGATGGAAGCCGATTTCTCCATCAACCTCGACACCATGATCGGTAATGCCGCCCACGCCTTTGACCCGCTTTTGGTGAATTGGAGCGATGCCGAACAAGCCACCTTCGATGCAGGCCCCGCCAAGCTGCTGGATTTCATTTACGACCGTCTGGCAGGTGCGTTGCGTGAGCAAGGCTACAGTGCGCAGGAAGTGGACGCGGTATTGGCATTGCGTCCGCAACGTTTGGGCGATATTCCCAAGCGGCTGGAAGCGGTACGTGCCTTTGCCGCCCTGCCCGAAGCGCCCGCTTTGGCTGCGGCGAACAAGCGTATCGGCAATATCTTGAAAAAAGCGCCCGAGGTGGATGCCCACGTCAGCGAAATTTTGTTGCAAGAACCCGCCGAGAAAGCCCTGTTTGCAGTCATGCAAGAACTCGCCCCCAAAGCCGAGGCGCAACGTAATGCGGGTGACTACACGGGCTCCTTGCAAACTTTGGCGGCCTTGCGCACTCCGGTGGATGCGTTCTTTGACGATGTGATGGTGAATGCCGAGGAAATGGATTTACGCTTGAATCGCCAAGGCCTGCTGAAAACCCTGCACATCGCCATGAACCGTTTGGCGGATTTGTCGCGGTTGGCCAGCTAAATCATTGAAAAGAGTTCCACATGGTTCAGGTTCACACCGTCAAACTTATCATTCTCGATCGTGATGGCACGATTAACGAGGATAGCGCCCAATTCATCAAATCACCCGCCGAATGGCGACCTCTGCCCGGTGCGCTGGAAGCCATCGCCCGCCTGAACCATGCCGGTTGGCATGTGGTGGTTGCCAGCAACCAATCGGGATTGGGGCGCGGTTTGTTTGATGTGGCGACCCTGAATGCCATGCACAACAAGATGCACACCATGTTAGCCGCTGTGGGTGGGCGGATTGATGCCATTTTCTACTGCCCGCATGGGCCTGAAGAATCTTGCACCTGCCGCAAACCCGCTTCGGGCTTATTTGAACAAATCCGCGAACGCTATGGCATGAGTCTGGAAGGTATTCCTACCGTGGGTGATTCGTTGCGTGATTTGGTGGCAGGGGTTGCCGTGGGCTGTGAACCGCACTTGGTGCTAACGGGTAAGGCGTTTTCTTTGCGCGGCAAGCCGTTGCCGAAGGAGTATCCACCCCAAACCCTCGTGCATCAGGATTTATCTGCCTTTGCGGATTACTTGATTGCCCACCAAGAAAAATAATTTTCACATTCGCCGCACAATTCCTTTCAAGGTGCTATTTCTTTGTTACAATGCGATTCCGTTGGTGATATAGCTCAGTTGGTTAGAGCGCAGCATTCATAATGCTGATGTCGGTGGTTCAAATCCACCTATCACCACCAAAATATCGAAAAAGCCTCAAGCATTTGCTTGGGGCTTTTTTTTGCCTTACGATGCTTACTTCTCAGTAACTTTTAGGGCGCTTCCATGCAATACCCCATCCCTTCCCGTTCTTCTCGATTCCTCTGCACCGCTGTGGCGGTCGCTTCCAGCGTCGCGGTCAATGCTGGAGCGCAAACGGCATCGGAACAGCGCAGCACATTGGCCGATCAACAAGAAGTGGCCGTCACCATCTACAACGAAAATTTGGCACTCATCAAAGATCAGCGCAAATTGCAGTTGAAAACCGGTTCCAACGCACTGGCGTTTCGGGATGTGAGCGCACGGATGCGCCCAGAAACCGCCTTGCTGCGCAGTGTGTCCGCTCCGGGTAGCCTCTCGGTGTGGGAGCAAAATTTTGATTTCGATTTACTCACCCCGCAAAAACTCCTCGAAAAATACGTGGGGCAGCGCGTGAACGTGATTCGCACCAATCCCGCTACAGGCGTGGAAACGACCGAATCGGCGCAGGTTTTATCCGCAAACAACGGCGCGGTGCTGCAAATCGGTTCGCGCATTGAAACCGGCATTCCGGGGCGTATTGTGTATGGCGATGTACCCGCTAATTTGCGTGACCGCCCCACGCTGGTGATGTCGATTAACAATACGGGCGCGGTTCAGCAAGAAGTCGAACTCAGTTATTTGACCAGCGGTTTGGCATGGAAGGCCGATTACGTGGTGGAACTGAATGCCAATGATGATTTGCTGGATATTTCCGGCTGGGTCACGCTCACCAACACCAGCGGCGCGAGTTACCGCAATGCCAAGTTGCAACTGGTGGCGGGCGATGTGAATCAGGTTGTTCCTGATCGCGCCAGACCCATGGTGCGTGCCGTTGCCGCTCCCGCTCCAATGGCGATGGCGAAGGCTGAAATGGTCGAAGAATCGCTATTTGAATACCACCTCTACACCCTGAATCGTCCTACAACGATTGCGGAAAATCAAACCAAACAAGTCGCACTGTTGTCGGGTAGCGGCGTGCCGGTGCGCAAAGAGATGTTGCTACGCGGCAGCGAATACTATTACCAAAGCAGTTATGGCGATTTGGGGCAAAAGCTCAAGGTCGGTGTGTTTGTGGAATTTGATAACAAAGAAAGTTCTCGCCTTGGAATGCCGTTACCCAAAGGCGTGGTGCGTGTCTACAAAAAAGACCGGTCGGGTAACGCCCAGTTTATTGGCGAAGACCGTATCGACCATACCCCGAAAAACGAAAAAGTCCGCCTGAAACTGGGTGATGCGTTTGATGTGACGGCTGATAAAAAGCAAACTGAGTTTAAGAAGCTCGGGGGTTGGGGTAAATACAACTACAGCTACGAAAGCGCCTACGAACTTGTGTTGAAAAATGCCAAAAAAGAAGCGGTGATCGTGACCGTGCAAGAACCAATGCCCGGCGATTGGCAAATCGTGAACGAAAGCCACCCCTCCACCAAAGGGGCCAGCAATACCGCTGTGTGGAAAATCAGCGTACCAGCGGAAGGCAATACCAAACTCACTTACCGCAGTGTGGTGCGCTTCTGAATTCTTGGCTAATCTCGCACAGCGCGGTGATCCATTCGGGATCATCATTCATGCAGGGGATGTAGTGAAATTCTTGTCCACCTGCGTGCAAGAAGGCTTCGCGGGCTTCCATATTGATTTCTTCGAGCGTTTCCAAGCAATCGCTCACGAAACCGGGGCATAGCACATCCACACGCTTCACGCCACTTTTTCCCATTTCGATTAACGTGGGTTCGGTGTAGGGTTCTAGCCATTTGGCGCGTCCGAGGCGGGATTGGAAACTGACGCGGTATTGTTCTTTTTGCAGTCCCAATTTATCTGCCAGCAAACGGGCGGTTTCTTGGCAATGGTCGGCATAGGGGTCACCCAGTTCGACATTGCGGGCGGGAATGCCGTGAAAGCTCATCAACAACTGATCGCCACGCCCGTTTTGCATCCAATAGCGTTTGATGCTCGAAGCCAACGCCGCAATATACGCGGGATGATCGTGGTACTGGTTGATGAATCGAAATTCAGGAATCACCCGCTGGCGTTGCGACCACGTATAAATGGCATCGAACACGCTGGCAACCGTAGTCGCGCTGTACTGCGGATACGCGGTCACCACCAAAATATGCTGAATACCTTGCGCTTTGATGGCATCCAACTGCGAGGGAATCGACGGATTACCGTACCGCATCGCCGGAAACACCTTGGTATTTTGCCCGCGCTGCGCCAACCAGCCTTGCAGCATGAGGGCTTGTTTGTGCGTCCACACTGCGAGCGGTGAGCCTTCTTTCGTCCACACACTGGCATATTTGGCAGCGGATTGGGCGGGACGGGTACGCAGAATCACACCGTGCAAAATCAACCACCAAATGGGTCTGGGGATTTCGACCACACGATGGTCGCCCAAAAATTCTGCCAAGTAACGCCGTACCGCTGAAGTAGTAGGTGCATCGGGCGTACCCAAATTGCAAAAAATGATAGCACTTTGTGCAGATGGGCCGCTCTTAGGAGCCGTTTTTATGGAAGGTTCTGGTGCAAAACGCATAAGGGTTTGGAATCAAGGTTTGAAAACGAGAACGGAACGGGTGTTCTTTTTAACATCCTCCCTGCTTAAATGCTGGGGTACGTATTGTTCTTGGGCAAAAAGTAGGGCTTGATCGGCATAGTGGGCATCCATGAACACACCGCTTTGTCCGACGGGGTTGATGCCAATCGCTTTTTCAGGGCTGGCGAAATCAATAATGCGACGGGTCGATGGCCCCGACTTCACCGGCCAAGGCGCAGCACCCCAATGGATATTGAGGTTATTGGGTGTTTCCCGCCCGCCGGCTACCTCGAAGGGGCCGACATTAAAAATTTTATCCAGCGGCTTTTGCATTCCCAGCGGATGGACGTGGGTCAGGGTATGGGCGCTTCCCCATTTCCAATCTTTGGGGTCTCGGCCGTAGAGCGATTCCAGATGGTTCAAGGTTTTAGTCCACGCCACACGCAAGGTATGTTGATAGCGATCGTTCCACCAAGGGGACTGGCTATCGGCAATCAAGCGCGGGAGGGCGTGGTCAATAGAGAAGGTGCGCAGCAGGGTTTTGAAGCCTTCTTCGCCCAACTCGTCCGCCATCGCTGCGTGCAAAATTTCATAAAGCAGTTGCTGGAAAACGACCGCCGGCATACTGTCGCGGGGGTAATCGCCCTGCCACTTTTGCAAGGCTTGAATGATGCTCTTCTCACGCTCACCGGTGGCGATTAACGCGAGCGAGGGCAAAATTTCTTCCAAAATACGGGCGGCATAGCCGGTTCCGCTGTCCAGTTGCAGGGCGCGGGTTTTGGCGGTATCCCATTTTTGCGCCGGATCACGCAGGGTGGCATCAATGCGCAACGCACGGTCGGGGATGGTGTAATAACCCGGTATCGACAGCCCGTTGGTATAAGGCGGCTGGTGGTTGGCGGAGACGATATAACCCCGATCTGGATTTTCTTCCTGCGGGTTTTGGTTGAAGGGGTGAAACCCCAGTTTATCGGCTTCGTGCGTGCTACCGTCGAGAACAAAATGGGGCTTCACCCCTTCAGGCCGAATCGGGAGCTTGGCTGCTGCCCACCATGCAATATCACCTTCCGTATTCGCCCACACGATATTGAGTCCGGGAGCGTGGATTTTCTCGGCAGCCGCACGCCCTTTATCGCGGGTATTGGCGCGATTGAGTTCATAAAAGGCCTGCAATACGGGATTTTCTGTTTCCAAAAACGCCCACCACAGCGCGGTAACGGGCTTTTCTTTCACGATAGGGCCGTGCGGGGAACGGTAAACCGTGAGCTTCACGTCCTCTTTGCCCTTCACCTTAATGGTTTCTTGACGGCTTTTCAACGCCACCCATTCGCCTTTGATCTGAACTTTTTGGGGGTGGGCGGCATCGGTTTTTTCGGCGATTAAATCCATGTCGTCGTTTTCAAACATGGTCAAACTCCAGCCGAATTCTTGGTTGTGTCCCAGCAGCGCCATCGGGTTCAGTGCCTGAAAATGACCGTATAGATCAAAATCCGGCGTGGTCAAATGCGCTTCGTACCAAATGGAGGGCGCAGCAAAAGCGATATGCGGATCACCCGCCAGCAAAGGCTTCCCGCTGGCGGTGCGTTGACCGGCGACCACCCACGCATTGCTCCCCTCCACCAAGGGGATACCCAGATTGCCCAAAACCGTCGCCACATCGGGCAGAAACGGGTGCGAAAGTTGGCTGTAACGCTTGGTGATTTCTACGTTGTACCACAGGTCTTTTTCCATCCCCATATTGAGAAGCTGGCGTGTGGCATCGGACTGGGTGGTATCAAAAATCTCCAAATACCGCACCCCCAGCGTATCGCGGATGGTGGTCAAAATCGGGTCGGTGCGCAATGCCATGCCGAAGCTATAGGCCAAATAGCCCGTAATCGCAAACGTATCCTGCGAAGTAAACGGACGTTGGGGGATGCCCAATACATCAAACTCCAACGGCGGCGGATTCGTGGCTTGAAAGTGATTCACCCCATCCAAATACGCCAACAATGCTTGGGTGGCGGGCTGGTTGTTATCGAGGCGCGATGCCATTTCAATGGCACGGGTATGCAGCCCCAGCGTGCGAAATAATTGATCGGTTTCGAGTAATTTTTCGCCCAAAATTTCCGACAACTCGCCACGCGCCAAACGGCGAGCGATTTCCATTTGAAATAAGCGATCCTGCGCATGGACATAGCCCAAAGCGCGGTACATATCGATTTCGTTGTGCGCTTGAATATGCGGCACACCGCGCTCGTCGTAAGACACGGTGACGGGTGCGCTCAGTTGTGGGATGCGGATTTCACCCCCCCGTTGCGGCGATCGGCTGTACCAATACCACGTAGCGAACGCAGCCCCCCCCACAAGGGTCACCAGCAGCACCGCGAGAATCACTTTGAAAAATTTGGGCATGGGTAGTAAGGATAAGTTTTTATTCCACGCTCACATTCGGCACAAAGCCGTGCTGTTTAAGCAGGGCGTGCTGGCGAGCGCGGGTTAAATCGTGGGTGATCATTTCCTCGCACATGGTTTGCGCGGAGATTTCAGGAACCCAACCGAGTTCATTTTTGGCTTTAGTCGGGTCGCCCAAGAGTGTTTCCACTTCCGTGGGGCGGAAATAACGCGGATCAACCCGCAGAATGGTTTGCCCAATCGACACGGCAGGCGCTTTATCGCCTTCAATGCCGACCACCACCGCGTGTTCCGCCACGCCTTGACCGTGAAATTCCAGCGTTACACCCAAGGCGGCTGCGCTCCAGCGGACAAAATCCCGCACACTGTATTGGGTTCCGGTGGCAATCACAAAATCTTGCGGCTTTGCTTGTTGCAGCATCAGCCATTGCATCCGCACATAATCTTTGGCGTGACCCCAGTCGCGCAACGCATCCATATTGCCGAGGTACAGGCAATTTTCCAGCCCCAGCGCGATATTGCACAGCCCGCGCGTGATTTTGCGCGTCACGAACGTTTCGCCTCGGCGTGGGCTTTCGTGGTTGAACAAAATACCGTTGCAGGCATAAATGCCGTAGGCTTCGCGGTAATTGACCGTAATCCAATACGCATACAGTTTGGCGACCGCATACGGGCTGCGTGGGTAAAACGGCGTGCTTTCGCGCTGCGGGATTTCCTGTACCAAACCGTAGAGTTCTGAGGTACTGGCTTGGTAAAAACGGGTTTTCTTTTCCAGCCCCAAAATGCGGATGGCTTCCAGTAAACGCAGCGTTCCAACGGCATCAATATCGGCGGTGTATTCGGGGCTTTCAAAACTCACTGCAACATGGCTTTGTGCGCCAAGGTTGTAAATTTCGTCCGGCTGCACTTGCTGGATGATGCGGGTTAAATTGCTGGTATCGCTTAAATCCCCATAATGCAGTGTGAAACGGGCATTGTCGATGTGCGGGTCTTGGTAGATATGATCGACACGCTCGGTATTGAACAAACTGGCGCGGCGTTTGATGCCGTGAACAATATAGCCTTTTTCCAGTAGCAGTTCGGCGAGGTAGGAGCCGTCCTGTCCTGTAACTCCAGTAATCAAGGCAACTTTGGGGGCATGGGACATGGTAATGATCGCGGTGTAGCGTAAGAGCGTGGGAAAATGCCGATTATGGCTTCTGTTTTCAATTCTTCCCCCTTGTGGCATCGTATCAAACCTTGGTTTCGGGGGTTTGATATTCCATTGGTGACTGCCTTGGCAATGCTGGTGGGCGTGAGCTTGCTGGCGATGTATTCATCGGCATACAGTTCCAGCACCCGCTTTGGTGACCATATCCGTAATCTGTGTATTGCGGCGACCATTTTGTTTTTGATGGCGCAACTCCCGCCGCACCGCCTAATGACGATGGCGATTCCGCTCTACAGCATAGGGGTCACCTTGTTGTTAGCGGTGGCCTTGTTTGGCATTACCAAAAAAGGGTCTACCCGCTGGATCAACATCGGCATCACGGTGATTCAACCGAGCGAGATTCTCAAAATCGCCATGCCTTTGATGTTGGCGTGGTGGTTTCAAAAGCACGAGGGGCAATTACGACCGCGTGATTTTGGGGTGGGTATCTTATTACTGGGAATTCCCGTCGCGCTGGTGATGAAGCAACCCGATTTAGGAACCGCCCTGCTGATTTTGATAGCGGGCGTATCGGTGATTTTTTACGCGGGCTTGAAATGGCGATGGGTTGTTCCGCCCGTGGTGCTGGGAATCGTGGTGATGGCGGCCTTGGTCATCTACGAGGCCGAATTGTGCGATGACGGCGTGCGCTGGTTCATCCTACACGACTACCAGCAGCAGCGCATTTGCACCCTGCTCAACCCCACGCGCGACCCGTTGGGGAAAGGTTTTCACATCATTCAAGGGATGATTGCCATTGGTGCCGGCGGACTCACGGGAATGGGCTTTTTAAGTGGCACACAAACCCATCTCGAATTCGTCCCTGAACACACTACCGACTTTATTTTTGCCGCGTGGTCGGAAGAAATGGGACTGCTGGGCAATCTATTTTTGATTGGCACGTACCTGTTTTTGGTGCTGCGAGGTTTGTTCATTGCACTGGATGCCCCCACGCTTTTCACGCGGCTGCTAGCGGGTAGCATGAGCATGATTTTCTTCGCCTACGCCTTTGTGAACATGGGCATGGTGAGCGGTATTTTGCCGGTGGTGGGCGTGCCGCTCCCCTTGGTTAGCTATGGTGGAACGGCAATGGTGACGATGGGATTGGCAGCCGGTATTTTGATGTCCATCGCCAAAGCCAAGCACTTGGTGCAGACGTAGGGCGCGGGTTTAACCCTCTGTCATGGAAAGTGCCGATTCGATGTGCTTTTCAAAGAC
>ERZ724508.660-NODE-660-length-23408-cov-5.751381_pt1 | contig 23408 bp, 35 predicted proteins | sample MGYA00376041_ERZ724508 | MGnify/ENA primary metagenome ERZ724508 (study PRJEB28724, sample SAMN07190887) | wastewater metagenome | isolation source: effluent of sewage treatment plant in Hong Hong | place: USA: Christiansburg, Virginia | collected 2016-03-01 ...
ATGTGCTGATACCCACCTTCCCTCCAAAGCCTAACATCTCCAAAGCCAGCAAGTCGACGACTTAAATCGGAGGCGACATCAAAGTGAGTTTATCGATGGTAAGGTCGATGATATCCTCGTACTTAGAGCCTTCCAACTGGTGCCGTTTGAGTGTTGCTTTAGCTCCAGCATCGTCTACCAGCTTGTACTAGTTGTCCAGATGGCGCATTTTGACAAATACCGAACTGAGAGTGAGCTCAATCAACTCGTAGTTGGTTATGTTTAGGCAAACGACACCTGGCTCGACAAGGAGATGAAAGGGTGCAATATGCAGCTCGAGGACTGGCAGGTAAATGGTGAGATCACACTTAATTTCCTTGAGGGAATCCAGCAGCATCTTAATGAGGAGATTGAGCTTATCAATGCTGAGCTCGACCTTCTCGACGAGGAGGTTGAGCATGAACACATTGATCCGCAACCTTTCGAAGAAGTGCAACACAAAGCCAACAATCTCATCGGAAACAACTAAGGCCTTGCGTTGTAACTCGCCAGTTAGGACGTACTGCCGTTTCTTCTGCGAGTATATGATGCTTACAAGCTTCTCCTCCTTATTCACCACGTTCTTATTCAAGAAAATTGTTCTGCCGTTACTGTTGGTGTAGCTCAGCACGACATCCTGCAACTTTAACATCAGGTCGAGTTCATCCTCGGCTACAAACCGAAGCTGGCACAAAAGTCTCTTTAACTATAGGCTCAGTGAATCTACCTTCTGCTTCTCTTGGAAGTAGTCGATCGTCGCTTTGGCTTCATCCAACTGCAACTTCAACTCGAAGATGGCTCGGGTGGTGTTGATGACCAATTCATCATCCTTCTCTTACTTCTCGTTGCTGCGTATCTTGTCCATAATCTTCTGCATGTCCTTCATGGATTTGTCCTTGCTGCGCGAATGTCCCTCTCTCGCCTTGTCGATCTCCTTCTTCATTCGCCACTCGAAGATAAATGCCTCTGCGAATTCCTCCAACCTTTTGATGCTGTATCCCTCCAGCACTCGAAAGAACTGATCACGAAGCTCTACGCTCCCACCGAAATGGTCGGGTGTCAGTTCTTCGAATTTTTTTGTCTTTGAATTTTTCTTGAGTATGGCCGTGACAGCGGCATGGAACCTCTCCTTGTTGCTTGCTTCGAGATTGGAGTTATTAATGCTCGACCTGTTCTCGTAAAAGTAGATGTCGGTTGCATATTTCAGAAAATGCTGTAGTAAACAGAATAATTGGCCCAGCACCACCTGGTTGGATCGAACCTCCAAAGAAGTTATAATTACCTCGATCTCCAGCAGTGGCGTGTCTTTGCCCTTCAGGTCGTTCATCTCCACTGTGGCCGATACTCCAATCCGGGCAACTGTTTCAAACAGCATGCTCCACTCCGAAAATGGTTGGAGCTTCTTCATAACCTTGACAGGAGGTTCCGGATGTTTAGCTGGTAATTGTTGCTCAGCTTTTGGTGGTATCGCTTCCTTCTTCTTATCTTCCTTCTTTTTGCTTTCTCGTGGTTTAAACAACTCGAGAAACGCATTTGGCTTCTACTTTTTCTCCTTCTTTCCCTACAAGTCAAGCTAGTTGCTGGAGGTTTCTGTTCCTGTCGGTTTCTTCTTCGCATTACTGTTTGATGAGATCGGCTGGTCGCGCATATCAGGAAACGGTGCCCGCATTAGCCATATCACTTCATTTTTGCTGGCGCCGCAATCTACGGCATCCTTGATGAACCAAGTCTCCTCATGATTCCAGTAGATGCGAACTGGTGATATTGTCACGCTTTTTATCAGGCGCTCATTACGTTTTTTGCCGCTAAACGATCGATGATAGAATTAGCTGTTTCCATCGGGATCAGTGGTTTCGATAATGATACGATCGATGAGCAACCCAAGTGACAAACTCTGCTTTTAGAAAGAGCTGTTATCTTCGAATCGGACGTGGACATTGCTGATCTCTACCGTAATGTTGTCGATGATGCGTAGCAGCATCTTCGTGGCGAAGCTATCGTCCTCTAAATTGATGTCCTTGTCCTTTTTCTGGCCCTCACGATCACGTTTGAGCTACTCCCGAATCCACGAGATCACCCTGTTGAACTTGTAGGATAGTCCTGTCGATTCATTATTCGTGCTGTGTTACTCCATTGTTATCAGCACATTGAGACCGCTCAACTGCACCACTGAAGGTTATTTGTCCAATCGAGTCCACGGTACCTTGATGGAGAGTCGATCAATGTTGCTGAACTTCAAGGTTATGGGTAGATTCAGCTCCTCGAACAGTTTGTTGTTGAGTCCCACGTTCTCGATGAGGATGTCGCCGTCGATGAGCCCAACATCGAAGCTATTCTCTTCGACTTCATTGAGATACTTGCCCACGTGCTTCATGAGCACGCTCTGGATGATCTTTGTGAACATCCGAGGCTATAATAATAGCTATGGGTATCATAAAAGCTAAGAACCTTCCCCAATCCATTCAGCATCAGCTAACAGGCTCATGGCTGCTTTGACCCGACGCTACGCTGACGGTTAAACGTTGGCTACCCCATATTAATTTTATTTTAGCAAACATCGCCTGATGAATAGCAACGCTCATCCCGATGACGGCAGTACACGGTTGTCTCAATCAGACTTCAAACCGCGAGTGCTGAGACGATACACTAACAATAGCAACCGCACATTGTACTTTCCACTAATAACCAAGCAAGTCCGACCTCATGACAAGTATCATGACCCAGCCGCTCGGCCAAGAGACTCCTTCTACCAACCGAAAGAGCCTTTTGCTAAGAATAAACAAGCCTTCTGAGCAACTTACTCAACCATATCGTCCTATTGACCAGCTGGACCTCGCAACAAAGGAGTATTAGAGTAAAAAGGTCGCTCAGCCTGCTGTAAACCCGTAACAGTATCAGTCTGCGGTCCAGCACAATCACCTCGACGACTACTTAAATAGCTACCACAAGATTGTAGACCGGGAGAACACTCAGCAACCAAAAATATAACGTACCTTGGAAACGATAAGATAGGTAGGAGTCAAAGTGTTGCTCTAATGAAGCTGTACATCAATAACGACGAGGGCATCTACGTCAAGCAGTCAAAACCCTACAACATCATTTCGAATGAACCTCATGAAATCAACGAGCTAAGACGCTACCCCAAGCTCAGCGGAGAGTTCAAGAGGGAGTTTTTTAACACGAAGGAGTGATTGGTTGTCGGCTTATAACTGTATTCGAATACTGTATTCAAATCGTTGGTTGGTTTGCTGACCAGTTCCGATCCGATTCAAATCCCTTCGCTGTCGCTCAGAATCAAGGCTTTCTGATATTAGTTTGCCAAGCATGATTGTTAAAAGCGACTACAAGTGCTGCCAGGAAGGTCCAAACAACGCTCTGTTCGCTTGTATCGAGGATGCCTGTCAAAAGTTTGCATTGATGTGTGGAAATGGAAGTTGCTAATGCCGCACACACCACCGCGACCACCGCATCTTCCAGCTCTAAGACATCCTCAGGAATTTAGATGAGACTCCCAATCTCCCCAAGGAATCGGAGGAGAGGTTCCAGTTGGTGGAAAAGCTCATCAACGACTTGATGAGTGAGCTATCGTAGTTAAAGTGGAAGCACTCACAATCTATCCGGTAGCAATCAGGGAAAAGGCCCACCATGGATGAATTTGCTAGGATGTGTCAGGACAAAGAGCACGCTAATGGAAAATTCTTCAGTGAACTTGTCAACAAATTACGAGGAGAAAAGAAGGAGTTGAGTCTCTACCAACTATCTCAGGAAGATGTATAAAGGCATACCAAGGCGATTCGTTGGGAGATGAATCTGCTGAAATATCGAATCGAGAGACTTTGGATGCCCAGATACAGCTTTGGAGCTTGCCCAGCAACTATTGTCCTGAGAAAGGGAGCTCTTCAAGCAATAAAGACAACTGACGATGTAAGTCCAAACAACGCTCTGGCACTAGTATAGCCTCGCTTATCTATGACGGCACCATCGGAAATCTCCTTTCGGGTGGATAGTCTAACTGATTGGGTAGCCTTCGGTGTCTGCCTTAGAACACCTTTTACCTCGAAAGGCTTAAAGCATGACTGTAAGCTATTGATCAACATATAGTGTCAAAGTTGCAGCACGGTTCCTATATGGTTAGCACCCACTAATTCATGTTTTCTCATTCAAAGAGGGAAGACAACCAAGTAAGAAAGAGCAGCATAAAAGCAAAGGCAGGAGATATTGTGACGGTTGCATACGATCCCACCACGAAGCTGATGACTGCGAAGACATCGGCTCACTAACAAACGATAGAGACTGACATCCATCCTTCGACTTAGGATGCTGTTCACTTCTGTGTGGGATTCTGCTATTCCAAGGGACAGGCCGCAAGTATTGAGTGACTCTGTATCGCGAGTTGAAGGCATCTCTTAATTCGACAAATTTTGCCAGCTGTTTGAGTTTTCCAAGAAACATTTATAGTATTATTAATGAATTGCCCAATTTGCTGCAACGAGTATCGGCTCGAGGACATCTCTACCAACATCGAGAAGTGTAAGGAGTGTCAGAATCTGTTTCACGGAAGTTGCATGAATAGAGTACCCAAAAGAGCCAATGCAAACAAGCCGGAATGCCCACTCTGCCGTAAGATTTACATAGCTCAACCCCTGTCCAAGCTGGAACGTTTGGATGTGAAGTCCGATATGGAACTGTTCAAGTGCAAGCTGTGTGGATGCATCAGTCAGAAGCAGCATCTGTTTTGGTGCCTTTTCGAAAACATTTTAACGATGGAGAGCGACAAGGAAGAAGAGCGGATAAGATAGTTAGCCAAAATGTCGCCCTAAACAGAACCCACTGTGGACCATAATGAAGAAGAACAGCAAGAGCTTATTTGATTGTCTGGTTTGTTTATGCTTCACCATTAGAGCAGGTTACTCCATTTCTGGTAATCGGAAAGCAGAGATTGAAACTTATTAGCGAGACTCGGTTGCCTGGAAGCCGTCGATGTAGTTCTTTACATTGGAACAAACTGTCAAATTTTATTTACCCATCAAAAACGCCAAAGGCTTTGTCTTCATTGGATCCTCCGCTCCGCGATAGGGAGTTCGGCATAAAAGCATTGCAGTAATTGAGGAAGTGTCTGCAGATGGGTATCACAGATAGATGACCTGCATCTTGATCATGATGTACATTCCATTGTGGATTTCGAAGAGCCATACGAAGGTTCGAGCATTCAGACAATTTGTTAAGGTCGAAATTCAAAATTGATGTCGAAAGGTACTGCCTGTACACCAATCAGCAGCAAACGGCACCAGCCGAAACCGCTTAGATAAGGAGTCTGAGTCCGAAGAGGAACTTGGATTGCGGAGTGAGGATAGCTAGAAATCAGCAGCGATCGGGAACGCTCAGTTGCATTAATCGAAGCGCAGCCATCGAGAAATTCTTGATGACATGGAGTTGAGGAGTACATAACAGGCAAATTCAGGTTGCATAGCGCTGAGGGATCGAATCAGCTACGCCTTCTATAACCTGATGTGCTGTAGAGCACAGGAAAACAGCTACGTCAATGAACTCGAAATGCTGGAGAGAACACATCCGATTCACGTCACAGAGCAGGCAGTTGACAACCTACTGCGCGGCAATATCGTTGAACTGATAGTATTGGAGTCCAGCCGACTTGAGCTCGATCCCAATGTCATCCACCCCTTTGTGAGGTACTGTTGGGCATAAGTGTAGAGTACATTTTGTCGACAAGGATACTGGTGCATATCTCAAGAAGAAAGGTGCAGCGGATAGTGCTGTATACCATTCCGAACTAAATGGCTACTTCGATCGCGATAAGAAGAAATATCAGGCCTGTCACAACGATTTAATACTTCCCTTCTCTACGGGCTGTTCCGATTTTCGCAATGCCGGCAACTCTCGCGGTAGCTGGAGACAGCGTACCTTTAAATTAATCCAGGATTTTACATCAATGACGAAGCAGACCACCTCCTTACGACAAACACAATAGTTCTATTCGAGCTGCTTGACTACAACCACAAGCTGCTAGCAGCTCGCAATACGGGCGACCTTGATCGCGATAACTTTTACAGAATTGCTTGGGGGTTCATCCGGCCTATGGGCATCAGCCGAAGGCATCTCGGTTAGAGCAAGCTCCAGCTGTACCGTTACAAGTTCGACAGTAAGAAGTTACCAGCTGAGTATCACCGAAGCTTTGTGCCAACAGTATACTATGACTTTATCTGGCCCAACCACGAGAAGTATGAGGGCTACTTATCTGTGAGGCTCAATGCTGTAAAGTCACCCTCTTACTCCTTTACTGAGCTTATGCAGTCGCCGGAAACTTTGTTCGAGGAAGAGCGTCCAGATCGCGACTATTTGGAAAAGGATGGGCAGGTTATGGCAACTTCCAAGAACATCTAAAATATCAAGCAGGACAAGATGCTCAGATACTATAGGATAAGGGATTGTTTGGTTCCTGAAAAGCTGATTGCGAAGTTAGAGACGTCTTCAAAGGGGTGCCTACGGCTCGCAATGACCGACTACCTATTGTTTTGTTGTTGCACTGACCGAGATCTCACAGTACTGCAAGTCTATTCTCTTGAAAATATGGCTAGAGTGATGACACTCAAAGGGCACCTGAAGATTATCTATGATGTCTCTGTATCCAAAGATCAAAAACTCCTCGTCACGGTTGGTTCGGATATGATGGCCCGACTTTGGCAGATTCCATAACTAACAGGTGAGTACATCGATGAAGAAGAAAGTGAAGCTCTAATCGTCAGTGAGTGTATCCATCCCAGCTATGTATACTGTGGCGCTTTAGTAGAGGGTAGCCTTCAGAATCGCCAATTTATGCTTACGGGGTGCTATGACGGGTTAGTGCGGTTGTGGTAGATCGATACCGAGAAGAGGGAGATTGTTGATTGCGAGGAGATAGTCCTTCAATCGAAAGCGACGAACGAGGCGAAGTTGGATCTACATGCTTGCTACCCCACTTGCATAACGACTGCGGAAGGAATGTTTGTGGTGGGAGATTCTTTGGGATCGCTGCACATTTACGATGTGGAAATCGGCATTAAACAAGGGAAGAAGTACAGCAGGCGATGTACACTCACTGACAGAGAACTTGAGGACGATCCAATTCGCTCAGTTTGCATACTCAGCAAATCGGAGATATTAGTTCAAAGCAAGGACAATGTGATTAGACGCCTTTCCATCGCCACAGGAGGTATCAAACCTATCAAAAGCTACATTGGTGCACAAAGTGAGAATTTCCCAGTTCGATGTACAGTTTCGCCTGACAGAAAGTTCGTTCTGTCAGGTTCAGAAGAAGGCTACCCAGTGATGTGGTCTCTGGGTGGTTAACAGATAAGTCTGGAGCATCTCCAGCTACGCATAAATGGCCCGATTGCTGACGTGGTTTGGAACCGAAAGTACAACATAGTTGCCTGTTGTGGTTTCGTTGAAGAGTGCCCGGTATTTGTATTCGGCAATGTCGCGAAATAGCAAGAGCAGCAAGCAGCCTTAGCAATGTTGCAGCAGCAGCAGAAGTGATTCTTTTTAGCAGTAGCCGTTTATAATCGATAACCGCCTATGTTAACTGACAGCAACAGCAAGTCTCGGAAGTACCAGTACTATGTGGGTTCGAGGAATCTGCATGGCGGCAAACATGAACCAAGGTCGCGAGCAGCCAGCAAGGAAAACTTCGAGCTGCCGGATCCCAGCTGCCATGTCTACACGATGCCCTAATCAAAGAGACTTCCGACGGAGGGGAAACGACATGAGTAGGAACTGTAGTCAAAGGATCATCTTATCCGTCAACAGCAAGATAAAATGTAGGACCTTCACTGATGCAGATAGCAGCTTGAAGAGCGATATGAGAGCATGCTCGAAAAGACCAGAAGCGAGTTTGCTAGCTTCGAAGGTACGAGGCTTTTGTGACGTAGAATCCACACGTAAAGTTGAGCAATTGCTGGAGGACAAGGAGGAGACCATCGTATCGCTTCGACAACAGATCGATCAGGATAGAGTTTCTGGCGACGCGAGGCTAAAACACTAACTTGAGTGCCAACAACTTTAGCATGCGATTAATCTGCAAGAAAGACTTGCTGAGAAAGACGAAAGGATTGAACACTTACAAAGCAAACTCGAGGACACCACAAATCGCTACGACAAGTTGCTGAGGGATACGAATAATGAACTTGAACTGGGCCGGCAGGCCAACGATTCGATGTTGTCGAGACTGAGAAACGAGCATGAAAGAGAGCTCCGACAACTGCAGGATACTGTGTCAGAGCTGGAGGACAAGAACAGCCGACTCATGAAAGAACTCTATTCAGACCAAAATGAACTCAGGCTGCTGCGGCAGGAACTTTAAGCTGTGAAGATGCTGAAAGATATTGAAATTGCACAGCTGAAGTCTATTTACAGTCGATCAGAAACCTCCGTTCCAGCTGAGACCAAGTTCGTGACACCTCGAACCACCTATCAAGAGCCAACAAAACTATTGCAGCTGGAGCGTGCATTGATCAAGAACATATCGGCTCGAAAAGCTGAGTAGCGCGAGATCGGTGAGGAGTACATTAGAAAGGAACTATCACCTACCCCTTGATTTTTGCTGTTTTGGCAACAGTGCTATCGCACGTCACGACCTAATATTTTAGTGATAGTTAATTTCATGGTGAGGGCTGGAAGCGAACTACTACTGTGCCTCGTCATGGGGTTCTTGATCGTCCTGGGGACCTCCAAGTTCATCGGCAAGCTGAACAAGAAAAATGAGTTCGGCCTGGTCTATCAATTAAAGGAAGTGGAGTCAGACCACTACCGATATTTGGAGATCGAGTGTAGGTCTTTCCAGGTGCTCAGTGTCCGAATTCGGGCCTCCAAGCAAAGTCCCTAACTCCCGCGTTATCGCGTGTTCTTCTAGGAGGATGATAACGGTCTGAACATGAACTACTACACATTCATGGAGCACTGCCACGTGGATATACAAGTCAACGAAAGTGAGGGTCGCGTGGAACTATTTCGACAAGGCACGAGGCAGCTGCTTTTTAGTATTGAAGAGTTCAAGTTTGAGGAAAGACATTTGGAAGTTCACGTCAAGGATCCCTCTCGTAAGTGGGGGATTGGCGAGCGCTTTCAAAATAGTTTTCACATGCCTGATGGGCAATGGACAATATGGAATCGTGATCGCCCTGCCGAAATCGATACTGGCTCTGAATTTCAGTCAAAACAGACCTATGGACACCAACCGATATATCTCGCTCGTTCGAATACCAGCAAGTTGTTTCACCTGCTGTACTTCAAAAATGTCTATCCAATGAACGTAAAGTTGCAAGGTGAGAAGATGCAGTGGGACGCAACGGGAGGTGATGCTCATTTCCTTTTGTTCATCGGGCAAAAATAACCTGAGGTGCTGCTGAAGAAATACCATAAGTTTATTGGAGCTGGTCATATTCCACCTTTCTGGGCGATGGGTTGGCATCAGTCGAGGTGGGGATACCGCAGCCTTAACATGCTGGAGGAGGTAGTGCAGCAGTACTAAAAATATGGTCTCCCGTTAGACACTATCTGGACGGATCTGGAGTATATGAGCGGAAAGCAAATATTCACAGTAGACTAGGGTAACTTCCCTCTTGCCAGGTTCGCTTAGTTGATGAAGAAGGTCAGGTACATTCCGCTTGTGGATGCTGGAGTTAGCTTGAACACTCAATTCGCCGTGACTGAGGGTAAACAGAAGAATGTATTCGCGAAGCTCCATAACCAAGACTACGTTGCTTAGGTTTGGCCGGGAAGTGTGCACTTCGTCGATTTTCTGCATCCGAATGCGACAGAGTACTGGGTTAAGATGCTAGGGGTGCTATACAGCAAGATTAAGTTCAGCGGCATCTGGTTGGATATGAACGAACCCTCGAACTTCCGTGGCGGGGAACCGTTTCCAGAACCATATCGAGTGCAACATTGGGACACACTATCGAACATGACGATGAACCTGAATGTACAGCATTACAATGCCAATAATGTCTCCGACCCACTGACCCATGCTGAAGTTCATGCCTATTATGGACACCTTGAGGTTATGGCCACTTATAAGTTCCTTGAATCAGTACATCTCCGACCATTCATCATTACCCGCTCCAATTCAATTGGAACTGGCAGGTTTGCGGGACACTGGACTGGCGATAACGCAGCAACTTGGCCATTCCTAAGATTGTCTATCGGAGCAAACTTTCACCATCAAATATTCGGAGCACAGATGGTCGGTTCAGATGTCTGCGGGTTCCATCTCAATTCAACGGCTGAGCTGTGTGCCCGGTGGACCCAGCTCGGTGCACTTTATCCCTTCGCAAGAAATCACAACGAAATCGATTCACACAGTCAATAACCTTACACTTTTGGACAAAGGACATTAAGGACTGCTAAAATGTCGTTGGACTTTCGGTATGCTATCCTGAAGCAATACTATTCCATCTTTATCAAAGGCAAGGGACTCGGGTCTATCTTCCGACCTCTCTTTTTAGAGTTTCCCTCTGATGAACAGTGCTATAACGACAACGTCGAGGAGGAACAATTCATGATTGGGGAAATTCTGATGAGTACACCTATTCTTGCTGCTGGGATTGAGCAAACACGTGCTTATTTCCCAGGAAATTGGTATGAGGTTGCCAGTGGTTCGGTGTATCGTGGCTGGACAACCGTAACAAACGCATTACCCTCTCCACCTCCAGTCTTTATCCGCAGCGGAAGGATGCTATTCCTTAATAACGCTACCACTCGCACCCACCAGCTTACCAGCGATTTTAAACTCAAGATCGGCTTCCAACGAGATAGTACAGGTTATTTCTCAAAAGGATATATTATGAGCATTGGCAATTACAGTGACGACGCGGTGATTGATCGATGCCTCGCTTAAGACTGCCTATACTAGTTCAAGGCGGAAATGCGAGAAGTTGGCCAGATTCAACTGCGATGGGATTTCGTCGGACCAGACGGTCTGAACCATAGGTTAAGACTCCTTTCCATTGAATTCTACTTCCCCGACCGCCGACCAATCAAACAATCGACAGTATAGATAGTCGTTGAAGGTCCAGGAATGTACACTCATGAAATGACGGAGAACACTTGACTTGTGGTATGTCGATAAATGAATGGTCGGGCGTTTAATAGAACTGGCTCAAAGTTGTAGATAAATAATTGTTTGTGTGTCTGAGATGGTGCGCAACCTGTGGCTTGTCCTTGCTGCCATGTTAGTGGTCAGCAGCGGTATGATTATTCCCCATCTCGGGAAGCTCAAGGGTCATACCCCTCGCACCTACGCTGTGCAAATCGACGATCCACCAGAAGTGAGGTGGGCACCGATGGCCCACGACTACAAGCATGCGCTAGATCTGTTCATGGCAGAGTTCGAGCTCATTCCTATCCCCAAGAAGTTCTACAAGTTCATCGATTGGTGGGCACACAATGTGTTTGTGCATCAGGATTTTGTCAGAGAGATTGACGCACTGGCGAAGATTAGCGGCTATCCATTCGGCGAGATCTTCTTCCTCAACTTCATGTACGAGTTCTCCACCATCAAGGCTTGCTCTACCATCCTTGTCAAGTCTGCCGGAAAGGTACTTCATGGACGAAACCTTGACTTCCCGATGATGCGACTTCTTTCAAGTTTGGTCGTGACTGTCGACTATTACGAGGGCCATAAGAAAGTATTCACCATCGATCACGTGCTCGGAAGTGTGTTCGCTTTGACTGGCATTAGGTACGGTGCTTTTGCAGTGAACGTCGATACCCGATACACTACTTCAAATGTTGCTGAGCTTGTCAACATCTTTGTTGATGACGCTATGCCTGACGTCTGGCTTCTCAGGAGAGTCCTTGCTGAAGAAACTAATTATGCAGATGCACTTCAGAGGCTCAAAACTACAAGAATCGGAGCACCAGTGTACTTCATGATTAGTGGCGTCAAGGATAACGAAGGCTGCGTTATCGAAAGGGACTGCAACGCCGTTCATGCTAGCTACGAACTCAACGATGTTAATTGGTTCTTGGTGCAAACTAACTACGATAGGGACCAGCCCGATCCCATTATCGACCCACGACGTGGAGCAGTTGAAAACCGACTCAAAGAGCAAGGCAAGGCCGGCTTCACTGAGAAGATTCTGTTTGAGGACTTCATGACCGAATGGCCAACAATGAACATCGGAACAATTATGACTGCCATTATGACCCCAGCCACAGGCTACCATAACAGCACCGTCTGGTACAAGTCAAACCCCAGCGCCTCATCGATTGTTTGATCCTTGCGCTCGAAGAAATGTATCGGATATATACAGACTCATCGGAAAGGATGCAGCGGCGGACTATCAGGTCGCTACCACAGAATTCAAAAGCTGTAATAATTAAAGCAAATAATGATAAACAACGAGCCGAGCAACAGCTATTTAGAAAGGATGATTGACAGTCGCTATAACCGATACCGTCAGTTGCGGAAGTAGCACTACAAGCGTCGGTTCCGATAGGTACGGGAGGCTCGACTTCTCCATTTAGACTAAGTGAAGCGCAGTGAATAGTCCATCGATGGCCCAGGCGCTAATGACTTCGAGAAGAGTCAGGGAGATATTCTGTAATCGCACTCACTTGAGACACTCAACCAACTTATCAAGGAAGGAAGTCCCAGCATTCTAAATGAATTAGCAAAACATACCGATTCATTGTGTCAAAAGCTTCATGACAGTTCGTTTGCAGACTGGCAGCATCTCTGCGAAATACTTGGTGCTCTACTGCAAGAGCTCGATGACCAGAAGTGTCGAGAAGTTATTGTAGAGAGCCAAAGTACAGTGATAATGGCGGGAATGACGTTCGCGAATGGCAAGGCTATGTTTAAGCTAGAAATCATCGAAACAATACTATCCTACTACCGGGTTGCGTGCTGCCAGTTGGATTGTATCGGGAGAACCGAGATGTCAGCTCTCGCAAGGATCATCTCGGATCGGCTGACTGCCTTTGATGCTCGATTGGACAATGCGGATGACCTCGGGTTCTGTTTGGACACCCTCAACAACATCTTTGCTCAAGATGACAACCTGAGCTACGAGAAGGATGAAAGGCAGTTGCTTCGCAAGATGTAAATTAAGGTATTAAAGAACATCTGCCTGAAGGAGTGTTTTGTCAATGATAAGCGCACCTTCCTAACGCTGGTGAGCATCATCGAGAGGAGTGATGAAGCTTTGATGCTGCTTCTCGCCATATCAAACATACTGCAATCTGAGGATTACCAACGCATGTTCGTGATGGAGCTTGAAATGGAAATCCCACTGGCCAGCATGCTCTCAAGGCACAGCCAATCAAACAGCACTTCAAAGCGGTTTGCTGTTCGGTTGGCGAATAACTTCCTTCAAATTTGCGCTAAGCTTCAGATAGAATCCAGAGCCCTCCCGTTTTGTAGATTTGTGATGCTACAACTCGACATGGACCTTACTGAACTTTCATTTGAAGTCGTTGAGGCAGTAGCCAATTACCTTTGCTGCGCATTACTGCCAAATGTACTTGCAGTGTTTCACGACACTAACGGCTTGAGTCTATTCTAGTATGTCATCAGCAACGCATCAAGTGCTCCACAGGACACAGTGTGCGTCGTCTTGGAAGCATGCACACGCATTCTGTAGTCTTAAGCTTTCAGCTCGCAGCGCTCTGAGCAACTTCGCTTACTGGTCGTGATGGCCTCCAACATCTACTACAAATCAGAGAACCGGCTCATCACCTCACGTTGCATGGAACTGTTGGAAACTGCTCGGAAGTATTCGCAGCTGGAATGACCCACCGACTATTTACTGATCAATACGTGAAATGCATAGTGAGCAGCAGCAGCTCAATCTTGCCTATCAAAGTAGTCGTAAATGAGATTGTCACTTCAAGATGGTCGGTATCGGCTATCTGCACTCCAGCCCAATGGCATGTGCGGTTCGGTAGGATTGTTTGTGATGCAGACCTACTTTGAATTTCTCATAAATATATTTCAAGAGACACATTCGAAGAGCTATGCAGGAGGGTGAACAATCCTATACGCTCGACGAATCACTCCTGGACGGTTCGAAGTCTCTTTCGGAGGAAAGAATGTCTCCTCGACATCCTATCATAATCCCCAAGCTTCCGATTGGCAAACTAGCCACTGAGCGTTTACGTGAACTTCCAAGAACGAGAAGCCAACGTCTTCATTTGCAGGAAGATGAAGAAGTAAGGCAGCAGGCAAGGTCCCTTCTTATGCAAGGTCGTCTCGGGTCCATAAGATTCCTGAACCCAGGAAAACAGTAGCTTTACGGTGGACGTCTACAAAGCTAACCTGCAGAACCTTTTCCAGAACTGAACAGCTCACGAAGCAGAATGGCCGAGCAACCCGATCAAAATGTGTAGCAGCAACTGAAGATTCGAGTTATCGAGTGTGAGGGTCTCCGTGCACAGATGATGTTGTAACAGGCCAAGCATCAGACAGAGCTGCTACTGCGCGATCGTCGCATCAAACGTTTGCAGCAGCAAGTCGAAGAGCTCCAAGAACGTTTGAAGCAGGTGGAACAACACAGTAGCAGCCAGCCTCTACAAGCCTCTAGCAATTCAGAAAGGACACTCACACACATGCCAAGCAGCAAATCGTTGCGTCGGTTCGAAAAGATTGAGCTTCGTTCTGAAGAGAGCATTTTACACCCTCAAAGTAGTCTCCAAGCTGAAGCCATTGAGATTGAACAACGTATCAGCAAGCTCAAGGAAATTGAATTGCAAGAACGCAAGACAGCGCAATCTCTCTTCCGTATAGTTGGACGCATCAAAGGAGAAAGTGACGATCATCCGAGTAGGAACAGTAACTTGCTCGCTATGAGACCCGAAAGCTGCGAACGGGAGATACAAACTCAGGCAAGTGCCACCAGCTTCAGATAATTTTCGGTAGGTACTGATAACATTGAGTCACCCTCTCGAGAGGAACTCCTTCGAACAATATCCAGCCTCGAGCAAGATAACTTGCAGATCAAGATCGATCTGAACCATCGTTGTCAGTTACAAGAAGATCTCCAGGTATAGCTAGCAAACCTTAAGCAAAGTTTGTCATCTGCACACGATTCACTGCTGCGCAAGAATATTGAGTTGGAGCAGGATAGAAGCCGTTTAGCTTCTTGCCTGGTGGAGCGCTAGCTGGAGATTGAACAGCTGAGACTGGCGCTAACCGATATCGAACAAGCTTCAACCCAACCGCACTCCATCGAGGAGGTTCCCTTGAGTAAGCAGGTAGAGTTTCTTGAATACTAGAATTTTACGCTAAAGACAAGAATAGAGTAACTGAGTGAGATTTGCCGTAATTTGGAGCGCCAGCTGGGAGAGGAGAAACTCTCATTGGAGAAGAAAATCTCGAATCTCTATAACATTTTAGAAAAGATGGAAATAGTGGCGATCGAAAATGAACAGGAAAGGGCGAAACTTGAAACTAGATTATTAGAGCTAGGAGATGTCCAGCACGAAGAAGCAAGGCGCACCTATTAACATCAATACCAAAGCAGCATCATTCACTGTCTATAATTGGAGTCAGAGAATGCAGTTTCTTCTCTGCAATAGGAACTTGTCGGGGCTGCTCCATCCAACCCGGCATAAGCAAACGAAGTAGTTGCACTGAAAGTGCGGGTGAGCGAACAGGAGGAGGAAATTGAAGAGATGTGCGGTTGTATAAACGAGTTGGAGAAAGACTTGCTTTCCAAGTAGCGAGAACTTGCACAATACCGACCCCGCAAGAATGAGCGGGGAACTGATAGTCTTCGAGATGAATTCGACAGATTGAGGATTCACTGCCAGCAGTTGGAGCTTCGCCTAATCAACCAATAGTAGCAGAAGGCAACTGAACTTCAAACAACATTTGTCCTCGAGCAACAGCATCTGAATCGCATCGCAGAGCTCGAAGCTCTAACAAGTAACCTCAACAACGATCTCGTTGCTTCCGAAAACTATCGGGCGGATCTACAGAGAACATGTTAGCAATTCAACGTGTCCCTTGAGACACTCAAAGATACCAACGAAAAGCTGTACAGTGAGGCAACTTTACTCGCTCAGCAGAAAAATGATCTCGAAGAGAAACTAGTGAAACTGCTGGCGCGTCGTCTCGAGAAGAAGAATTCGAATACACAGCCCATCGAGGAGATGGACAATGAGTAACCATCTTAGCGGGAACCCGAGTATCATCGGCTTACTCGTGAACTGAAGACATTCGTACGACAGATGAGCCGCCTGTGCGACCAACTGCTCAACGATCTATAGACACGTGAAGTGGTGGCTGATATGAACCGTGTCAATGAGTTGTTGCAAGCAAAGCTCATCGAGCTCAACTTCAGTCCTGAATTTAAGAAGTCGATGTGGGATTCACTCGAAATTCGTAACGAGAAGAACGACCCAGAGGAATAGCTGAAGATGCGCGATAATGTTAACTTCATCGAACAATTTCTTGAAAAAAGTGAGGAACGGAATACCTTCTGCCAGCTCATTGAGAAGCGAGTCGAGATGGCAGTTGGGCTCGAAAGTCAGCTGGCAGTGCTGCTCAACCGGTTTCTGCAGCAGTTGTTTCATCATCCCAACCATGAGTACTTGTTTGACCGGGTGGATCATCTGCTTCAGGAGATCAACGACTATGAGCAGCACATAGATAACAAGTTCAAGATATTGGAGAAGTCAATCGGGTAGTATTTGCAGCAAGCACATGCAGTCTTCCAAATTGAAGAATAGGAAAACGGTGTGACCGAAGGATAATGCCGCAGCTAGCACCAACCACGGTCCACCCGTCCGTTTATTGGTGGATTCAACACTGAGGGACGTTAGAAAAAGGATGAAGTTGACGCATAACCTTAGAACGATTAGCAGCTCGTCTTAGATGGCGCAATTCCGTCGAGTACTATCTCAACCGACTTAGTTCGTAGCAATAATGCACCATGCACGGACACTCCTATTCCTGAATCTGAGGAGCCCGGGGACATCGCGTAGATTGCCCACAGTCTGAAACTGGAGTTGCTGAAGCAGGCAAATACTCGTATTCGTCAACAGCGCAAAAAGACGGCGGACGAATAGCGAAGGCAGCAACATGACAAGCCACCAACAAGAAGACAATCCTCCATCAAGTGAGCATCCAACAACCGTCGTGTATGTGATTTCTTTGGAGGGTCACAAGTCGCCCAGCTACTTCTTTATGTCCTCTTCGTCGGAGTTCTACAGCCACACTCGCGGGTGGGTCTTGTCATTGCGGGCGACAGTCACAAGGTCTCGCGTATACTGCTGTTGCTCCTCTGGTAAGAGCTGGAGGTCATCTGGATCTGGCTTCGCTAGACCCTCTGAGATCAGCTCAATATTGATTGATTGGAAAATATCCTCTGGTGGTTGTTGTCCTTCCTTGCAGTCATAGAGCATTACTGCTTCTGAGTAAAAACGTGTCGTTACCGTCAGTAACTGGAACAGCAGTGAATTCCTTATTGAGGATGATGTTCTCGATCTCCTCTTTACAGGCCAATTTACTTTCGTTGTTTACATTAAGCTTCTTCACCAGGAAAAGCCGGGTTTTTTGGGCGAGTTCCTCAACCTTCATCAACTATTCGGGTAGTTGCCGCAGCTGGTCTTGATCGATTGCCAACCGATTTCCATAATCGACGTAAATCAGGAATATCTTGTTGCCCTTCTTTCGTTCTATGTTATGTGGATACGTACGTGATAGGATACGTGCGCGATAGAGTTTTCCGTCTTCGAATGGAGCTGCACAGAGGTTGCCGACCTTGATATGTTGCTTATGGAGTCTTTCCTCCAGTCCATTTTCCAACAATGGTGATACCTAACGCTCCAATCTTTCCAACGACTCTGCTGTTTGGTAGTAGACGGTGCTACCATCCACAACCTCACTGATAGTTGCACGGAACGGATTTTGTGGAGGGTTGCCTTCTCTTGAGCTTTTCAGCCGACTCAAAACGGGAGTCCACATCCCCTTCTGCTGCTGTTTTGCTTGTTCCTATAACCGACTGTACTGCCGGTTCTCAAGTTCTGAAAAGCTTCCTGAGCAGTACACCAACCCATTTTCAAGAAGCGTTTCGCAGATATCCCTTCCAGCGATGTACACGTACCCGACAAGTTGGCAGCCAGCCTCCCTCAGATCGACAACTTCGAGTTCGACGTCCCGCTGAACAATGTGATCACGCAGGAACGAAACGGATTCTGTTTTGAAGTCTGTATACTCCTTGAGCACAAGCTTGAAGTCCAGAACTGATACTCCTTCCAGCTGGACATTTACAATGAAACGGTACTCCTTCAACAATAGTGAGAGAACATTGTTCTTCTTGCTTCCGATAACTACTGCGGGTACGAGCTTACGTTCCTGGTGGAGGCTGTTTGTGAGCCGATTGTAAAGCGATCGAAGGTGCTATCGAAGTTCATGCGAAGGAGTTTTGGTGAGATCTTCAAAACGGACCTTGCCTAATTTGCTTGAGAACAGCCCTATTCTCTCCGATAAACATTTCCGTTGTAGCTCGAGTAATCTGCTGAACTATGGGTCAACATTGGTTTCCTTTTCATCCCGAACGGTTGCCCAACCGTTGCTGACTAACAGTTTGCTATAACGCTGGCTGTCACTAAGACGCACTAATGAAGCCATCTGCCGAAAACCGAGATCTTTTCTCACGTAGACATTAAATTCTTGGCCTAGAGCCTCCTTTCGAGAAAACTCCCGAGCCTCGTAAGCACCGACCTCATCGTTTTGAGGGCATACAACTCCGTAGACCTCGACTGATTGATACTGCCCCGTCTCGATATTCTTCATAAGAAACACATTGCCCTCATCCACCTGCACAGGGATCGCTAAGAAGTTATCCTTAGTGTAGGCAGACTAAAAAATATCGACGGGATTGCTCCAAAGTCCACGGAAAGTCTTGATTGCTTGTTGGCGCGCAGAGTGAAGAATTTGGTAAGTGGGATCCTCTAGTTCTATTTCGGCTGTAGTGGACAAGTCCGCCCAACCTCTTCGCAGCAGTTCTTCTTGAAGAGCTAACGGAGGCACAGCTTGGACAATGTAACTTTGCGCAGCCAACACAAACACAGGTCTGCTAAGATTGAGTGTCACTGTTTGAAAGCTTCTGATGAATTCTTCGAGTTCTTTCTACTCAATGCCGTCGAGACTGAGATTGAGATGAGTGAGTGTTACCGGAAGGTAGGTACTCCCACTACTCACAATCACCTGCCCACGAATACTCTCGATAGTGAACTCTCCGCTGACTGCTACGAAATTCGCCAAGTCGGCCAGCAATTCATTTGATCGTACACAGTTTGTGATGCTTATTAATGGCTGATCTTTGGCTTTCTGCTGTGCTTGTTTCAGCTTCTCCATTTCTTCGGGACTGTACAACAAAGATTTTGCGAGTTACTCTTCATCAATTGTCGCCAAGCCAGCCGCTACCAATCCAAGTCCGATATCAGTTCCGTTGGCATCTACAAGCTTGCAGCGATGCTGTGAACTCTTCGATGGAAGATACTCCACTGGCTGGTTTAGTTGTGCTTTGAGGGTATGGTAAAGCTCTAGCTCACCTGTGAAGCCTTCCCAGCGATCGAGTACGAGTGCCTACAGCTCAACAACCTTGATCTTTCCGTTATCGTCCAACAGAGTAAGCTGCGGCAGGGTTTTTAATCCCACGAGTTTGCCTTTCCTCATATAATGAAATTCCCGACTCACAACCAAAGGCATGCATAGTGACTGGCTTATGGAGTCTTAAGCAAACTATTAAATAAATTTATGACGGCACCAGCAGTGAACATCTCTATTCAAAAACGACTGCTTGAGGAACGCGAACATCTAATAGCTAGCTTCGTCGGCGAGATGAAGGATCAACGCACCGGAAAGTTACTATCTGGATTCGTTGATCTTGCATATCCCGATGGGGGTAGCTATATAGGTGAGGTCATCCCTGATACACTCTATCGTCACGGCAAGGGGATATTTTGGTATCCCAAAGACGATATCTACATGGGCGAGTGGGAAAATGACACTTTCAATGGGTACGGTATCTACTTCTTCGGGTCCGGCGAACGATATGAGGGGGAGCTGAAGAAAGGTTTGAAAGAAGGAAAGGGCACTTACTACTATGTAACAGGCTCCTACTACTCTGGAGGATGGGCGGCTGACACCAAAGAAGGTCAGGGTCTTTACGAAGATCCAGTAAAACAATAGCGATTCGATGGTTAATGGAGAGGAGGAGTAAAACAGGGTCGAGGCCGACTAACAAATGTGCATGGCGATATGTATCTCGGCTCGATAGTTAACAACCGAAAAGAAGGTCAAGGTGAAACATTCTATGCTGACGGAGGTTATCATACTGGCCAGTACCAAAAGGACTTACCTCATGGGAAAGGGCGTCTAGAATTTACAAATAAAGACGTCTATGATGGCGAGTTTTTTGAAGGGATGAAACACGGGCAGGGAACGTATCGGTTTACATAGGGCTCTGTTTATGTTGGAACATGGGAACGAGAAAACAAAGTCCGTGGAAAGCTGAGTTTGTTCAACGGAGACGTCTTCGAAGGCGACTTCGTCAGCAACGAACGTTCAGACGGTCGGTATGTGTATAAGAATGGCGATGTTTACGAAGGGCAATGGCGTCACGATGTCAAGCATGGGTACGGGAAGCTGTTCTTGAATAACGGAGAATATTATTAGGGGCAGTTCCTCAATGGTAAGAAGGAAGGCGAAGGTATGTACAGATGGGCGAACGGTGACACCTACACGGGAACATTTATCGATGACAAGCGTTAGGGTACAGGCTTGTATCGGTGGAAAGATGGCGGAACTTACAAAGGTCAGTGGAGTCACGAACGCATGAATGGAATAGGAAAGCTAGACCGTGGTGATATCCGAGTCCTTGGTCTTTTCAACAACGACCGCTTCGTGCGGTTGGTGGAGTCGAATGAAATTGGCGAGCTTCGGCACTATTTGGGATGATCGATCGCGTATATCTGCTTTCCTCAGGATCGTCGATTGGAATAGTTTGGAATATTAAATTTTGTAAATGAAAAGAAAGCCTGCGACAGCCTTCGGAAAGAGCAACCGGGACAGACTGAAACCTCCCTATCTTTCCAGCGAGGAGCATGCTGAGTTCGAGATGGAATTCACACTGTTCGGTTAGACTGTTGATTTGAAGTACTCTATTGTGCAATCCAAGGCAATTGCTGGCCACAGCGAATTCACACAAAGACAAGTTCCTGACTGAATTCGTCAGTGAGCTCATACTGAAAGATAGCAAGCTTAACTTCCAAGCATACCTTCAGGAAATTGAGCAGTTCTTCAACGACAAACCCACCCCATAGCGAAACGACATACTGTTTCATCTGCTGGACGAAGATGCAGAAGGATAGCTTTCTTTAGAGAGGTTTCGGAGGATAATGATGGAATCAGGCGAGGAACAACTGACGGAGTAATAGGCCACGAAAATGCTAAGCAGCATTACGGGGAATAACGGCCCTGTCTGCCGATTAACGCGCGAGAAATTCAGCGCTGTGATAGCCCACCGACCCACTTAGCCCTGATCTATTGTTCGTTGATGTAATCACTTCTTGCCTGGCTGTTGAGGTCCTTGGAGCAGCTTTTCAAGTTAATCTTTCAGAATTTGATTGGTTTTCTTCTGCGTTTCCACGTTGTTTTTATGTGTATTTCGATCGAGCTCCTGCTGTTCTCGATCCTCCAACTCGATTTGATTGATCTTCTTCTCCAGCTCCGTCACTTGACGCTCAAGTTCGCTGCTCTCAGTCTTCAATGTGTTTATACGGTTCTCCATTTCCTTTTTCTTCTGCTCTGATTGTAGTGCTTTCCGCATTCCATAGGCGATTGAAGATTCGTAAAGTGTTTGATAGGCTTGGATGGTCTGAAGTTAGCATTTGCAATTACCGTTCGAATTTAGTCACGAACTCGTACAAGTAGTAGTCCTCTTTCGGCACAGTTTATGGTGATCTGGCGAATCAGTTCATCAAAACACTGTGAGTAGAGTTATTCACGGATGGGACAGATACCAGTCTAGCGAGCCTGTCGCTGCTGGAGTCTTTTATCGAGTTTCTCTTGAAGATCAAGCACGTCTTGCTTGGTGGCGGGGGTTGCCGAAACGGATTGAATCCTTCATAAGCTTTGCCTTACCAGAGCTGTTGTTTATCCATGGTATACTCCCTGGGCGGCAGAATAGAATTGAGGATGTCCTCGGTATATGCAGCAGAGATGTTCTGTGGAAGACCCTTTCCCTCCTTGACATTCTTCTTGCCGCTGGTGGATACCATCACAGCATTGCCATACTTGACAAGTGAGACTGGCTGCGTGAGGTTACTGGGTGTGCTCATATTGATTGTGCAACTTCCTTTATTTAAATATACGGCAGAGAATATCATCATCACAGCTGCAGCTTCTGGATCTTCTCATGAAGCTCTTTTATCGCCCGTTAGTACTCCTTTTCACCGCTTTTATTCGGAGTCTTTGGACGAACCTTTTACTTTTCAAGTCCACTCAACCTAAATTCTTGGGTTTTTGTGATATTGCCGTTCCAACCACGTCCTGAATACTTAAGCTCGAATTCCTATGCCCTACGTTTCATTTCGCTGGCTTGTTGAAGCCGTTCGAAGTAGCTAGCCAACCCTTCCTTCTCAAATTTGGAGAGTTCCATTTCGGTCGGAGTTTTCTTGGAAACAAATACACTTAACCTCTGGGAATTAGCTTCCTCGCGGGTAATTCTCACTCTTTCCTCTTCCTCTCTGAGCTTGGTGATTTTATCTTCCTTTTGCTGGAGCCAGAGCTAGTTTCTGTCGATTACGTTTAAGTCGCATTGATTGAACTGTTTCAGTGACTTCTTGGAGAGCACTGGCTTGAAGGAACAACTTTCTTCCTCCCGTTGGGTTTGGCAAGGTAGCTGTTTGGGCCGACTGAGGGTATTAATCCGTTCCCGGGAATAACGTTTTCCAGTGTCGCTTGTTTCTCTATAGCCAGGTTTGTCTTGTTGAGGTTTTTTCTATCGGGTGGTTAGCCGGTCGAATGACGGGCGTAGCTTTTCTGCTATTTGCTTGCTTTTATGGAGTATTGCAGGTTTGAAAGTACACTCTAACTCCTGGCCAAGAGTAGAATGGCCTCGTTTGGTGAATTTCCCGTTGGTGGATTGCGTTTGCTTACGAAGCTATTTTGTTAGCTCCCCGCTTTGTTCAGAATTCTGTTCGGGTTCTTCTTTGATGTCGAATTCAAGTGAATCGTAGTCCAGCAGAAGGGAATCATCTTGGAAGAGGCGGTTTGATTCTGGATCCTGCTGTGGGTCAAAGAGATGTTCTGGTTCAAAGTCCTTCATTAGGTTGCGGCACAGGGAAGGATGGGGATGCGATTATTGTTTAGCAGGGGG
>ERZ724508.665-NODE-665-length-23332-cov-6.421661_pt1 | contig 23332 bp, 40 predicted proteins | sample MGYA00376041_ERZ724508 | MGnify/ENA primary metagenome ERZ724508 (study PRJEB28724, sample SAMN07190887) | wastewater metagenome | isolation source: effluent of sewage treatment plant in Hong Hong | place: USA: Christiansburg, Virginia | collected 2016-03-01 ...
CTCAAGATCATCTAAAAGTACATAGCAGAGAAGAGTGGGCTAATCAAGGCATCTCTTTGCCGCTTTTACATGCGAGGGCTGTGTATTCTCAAGAAGGAATACTGCAGGTTTGCACATGGCATTGACGATATCATCGACTACTCTGAGGAGGAGATGGAACAAGTCATGCAGATCAACGTACGGGAGGGCACACAAAAAAATGTCCGGTTCACCAATGATTCTTACTTCAACCAAAAAGGACTGTTCGCTCACTAACCGGTCAGCTATTACGTTCTCTGGGAGTTCCAACAACAACACAAATTGGGCTCGCTGGAGCCCATGGAAATTGATGACAGCTTTGAACATCGCAACCGTCTGCGTACGCTCATGCATGAACACAATTGGCGACTATTTATGCTGTGGCTGTGCAAACGCTACCCCAAGGCGAACATGATTGTTGATTGGGTGGAGCACCAGTACAAGTTGAAGGGCTTCGTCAAGCAGCATACTCACTGCAAATTCAATGGACTGTTGACTTGGCTGATGAAGTCCGGTAGGTACTTCAGATACGAAATTATACTGCCACCTCATTTAGAGACAGTCTCCACCATCATCATCGATTTGGAGTGGCCACGATGTGCAGACCAGCTTCTCCGCGAGAGAAATCCAAACTTCGCGAAGAAGCTGATTTGGATGTGTGAGGGTAAACGTGAGGAGATGCAGAAAGAAGTCAAGAGGGAACTGGTGGAATCCTATCTGACCAACAGATCGCCAAACTAGAAATCAACTTTGTGCAAGTTCTTCATGAAGGGCAACTGTATGTTCACTGAGGAGTAGTGCAAGTTTAGCCATGGCATTGCATCACTCAACTATCGACCGGAAGAGTTCGATGCCAAGATCAGCGATGAAGGGTGGTTTGTGCAGAAGCCAGTTTTCATTGATAAAACTCTCGGCTACCCATCTCTGTTCCGATATCAGTCAAATTTTCAGAGGAGGAATCCCGAATACGTTTGGCACAAACAAGAATAAATCAACAAGGACACTGAGCTCCGTCAGCGCCTTCGGAACATGATGATGCAAGATCTGTATCGAGAGTTCCTGCAAATGCTCGAGAAGAGGTTCAACCATTGCAGACTAACCACCTCCTGCGTGGAGCTTCACTATCACAACGTAGGATTTGCCAAGTGTCTTTCCAACCGGTTCCAAACATTTCTTCTCGGACTGGAGAACATTGGGTACTGCGAAGGCAGCTACCTCCAAGTTCCTTTCAACTCTCGTCGTCGAGGATTCATCTTTGTCATGATGTCTGACGAAGACACTGACAGATACTTCACACGACGCCTCCATGAGGTGGTGGACTGGTGTATATCTTCTCGGGGTGAGTAAGCACTGCCAGTGCTCACTGAGCAAGACATTCGGAAAGCCTTTTATGAACTTCAATAGCAGTTTGTAATTCCTCTGCACACGTATCTCAAAAGGCTGAACTACAATAGTACCAGTAAGTGGCTAAAACTCCATATCGACTTCAACAGGTATAAATAACAAGTCGAGTTCGATTTCAGCGATAGCGTTCATCGCATCAAGCAGGAAATAGTTAACTGTCTCAAGTTGTTTAGTTCTCGTTTGGAGAGTCTCACAAAGATAGAAAGGCATGTGTTGGCGAAGTGCGAGTGCATCCCGCTTCATTGCCTCAAATCCACCGGAATGCGGAGGTTTTTGATCAACGAGATCATCGCACATGGTCGAGAGGTATTTATGTTCTCCGCCAGTGGAGAAGCACGAGTACTCAATACATCAGCCACCGAGTAGGGCACAGTCGATACCTCAAGATGCGTGTGCAACCTACCGCACTAAGCTGCCAGCTGGACGGAGCAGATGGGACTTGCGGAGTAGCTCGGATGCGTATATTAGAACGAACGAGTAGTCATTGTGGACAGTGAGGAATCACTTTCTTATGCTCAATAGGCCTTAAAGTGTGTGGATATGTGCGGGGTGGATGTTGAAGGCAACCTCAAACGTGATGGGTGGATTTATCTCATCCAGGTAGGCATTAAGACTGCAAAGAATGCCAACCAGATTCTTATCTTTGATATTTTCAAGACCTCGAAGACTTCGAAGAAGCTGCATGAAGGTCTTCGCGAAGTCCTCATAAGACTGTTCAACAACCCCAAGTGTATCAAGGTCATGCATGACTGTCGTCAAGACTCACTTGCCATTCACGAACTGCTCAAATCTTGCCTTTCGAGTGTGTTAGATACATGCGGTACCGACATTTACCTAACGCAACGATCACTCTACTAGACACTCGGCAAGGGCGTCACTTCACGTCATCTCTCGGATACACTCCAAAAGGTTCCTGGTCTCAATACCATTCTGAGCAAGTACGGACGCCCAGTGAATAATTTGAAGGACAAGATGAAGTTGATGTTCGAATCCCCAGCTGAAGACAAGGCAGCGTACTTCGAGACCAGACCAATTCAGCCAGAGTTTCTGGAATACGCAGTGCGGGATGTTGAAGACCTAGTTGACGTTGGCAAGAAAATGCTGGAGCTTGATCCACTGGGATTGGCATTGGATGTTGGTCGACTGTACTCCTGCTCTTTGCTGGACTGGCGAAACGCTCCAGAAGCCCCGACCAATTGATAGTATTGAACAAATCAATAATTCATTCAGGCTCAAATAGTCTTAATCTTAAGTTTGGCCTCGTTTCTGCCTCCTCGATTTCTTGCAGAAATACGAAGGACTGCATAAGCCTCTAGCAGAATAATGTCAGATCCATTGGCGAGGTGGGCTTGAGCTTTAACCTCTCCAGCATCTCTATTCTGTCGTTCCTTTCCTTTGAAATCATCCTGAACTCGACATCACCGTAAGTCTCAACCGAATCTTTGAATACTCCGCGGCACTGGAATTCAATACCACGCTTCTGGCAGTTGAAGACACAGCTGACAGTGCCGTTCACGGTGTCGATTTCAATATCTCTCAGCTTCACCTTGAAGGATGGGTACTTGATCTTGGCGAGTGAATAGTGCTGCAGTACTGCACTGTAGACCATGATCTGATGGACAATCTGCCTGCTTCCCTTGAGCCCCAAGAAAGATGGAAAATGACCGACATCAGATACAAACTGATAGTTCCGTCTTTCGGGGTTATAAACGACTGTTATAGTTTCCTTAGACCACTGGTATACGACTCCGAAGAGCCTGCTGCGTCGTATATTGTTGATGCTCTTGAGTGCAATAGCCCCAAGATCCGCATTGTCGCAATATAACAGCCCATTTTCCAAACGAATGAATAGATACCACTTAACCTCTACACCCTACTGCTCGATTTCCAAGATGTTGCTGGAACGGATCTACTCAACTCCTTCCTTGAGAATCTTGGCAGTTTCGAGCACATTATCCACAAGCTCTGGTGTGAAACGAACAGGTTCCTACTGTCGGCTCGGCTTGATATTTCCTTGTATCTCTCGTTCGCCGATTCTGTAGATGATCTTCGATAGGTTAACAGCTTCCCCTGGAAGTATAAAAAGCCGAACGACAAAGCCCTATCCATCGATGTTAATGTTGGCAGTCGGTACATACTCGTTATTGAGGATGTCAATGGTTTTGGGCATACTCCACCGAACACGACAGTTTTGGGGCAGCGCGAGACACACAGTTGAATCCTCATCGGCTTCGATCTTAAACCCTGAGCGAGCGAGTATGAACCAAACATTGAGCTCAGCCAAGCAGAATACAACGAATGCTAGGTAGTGCGACTCGATTCGTTCCTTGCGTTCAGGGTTCATCTTCATTAGGTCGTTCAAGTTCACTACTTGCTGTCGGATGTGCCCGAGAATCTGTACACGCAAGTGAGGATCAATCGACGTATTCATCTCACGGTAACTTGGTAGGAGCAGTGGACTCACCGTGGATTCATCCAACACAAGTTGAAACTTCGGGTTGGCCTGCTGCAGATTATACAGTCTCCGGACTGTCCAGCTGTAGTCTTCTGTTGCTGAATACTTCACAAGGGTCAATTCCAACCCGATAAAGCCCACGAGTAGGTGAAGGCACCCTTCTTTGACTTCCGCCTTTGTCCCATCGAGAGTATCCTTCTGTTCAAGCAACCGGAGCCTGATTTCCTCCTCGATCTATAGCCGAATTAGCTAAAATCTAGTCGTGTCATGGTTGAGTATGCTATATCTGACCTGTTCAAGGAATGGCGAGGTGAACACAGACGCAGCTGTTTGCTGGGCAAGCAACGGATAGCTCTCCTGTCCCACAATACTGTCCGCTAGCAGCTCATATCCAAGCGTAAGTTGTAATTTGCCTTTGTTCTCTGCAATCTTCTCAGAGTAGAAGTGCAGGCTACGGTTGTAGTTGGCAAGCCTTGCCTTCTTGTTCTGAGTTACCAAACTATGAGCATACTTGCTGTTACTGCTGGAACCCACTTCTGCATAGTTCGGTCATCTTCAATAGTGTGTCCACCTGACTGTTGAAAGCTATTAGCGCACCCGGCTGGCATGCATCGGCGGGGAGCTGCTCCAGCATTTCCTTAGCAAAGGTGGACACTGTCTTTGACAATTTGACTTCTTAGAACATCGATAGTTGGATTAGTGGTGATTTCAATAAAGGCGGCGATGAAGCGCTGCTACCCAACGGTCAGTTCAATACTGTTACATGATTGCCGAAAAACTTTGGTTATTACTATTATGGAGGAAGAGGATTACTCAGCCTACGAGATTGTTACGCTTGAACGCACAGCATCCAGCATGAGCACGATTTCAATGGTACGCATCATCTCGTGTACCTCTGCAAACGAGGAGGAGATTCATCGTCGCATCAACCAGAAACTACTGCACTTCACTGATGTGTTCCGGGAGGTGCAGAGGATAGCTGCTAACATAGCAGAAAAGCTAGACCTCGATGAGGACGTTGTGCTGATCCTGCTCTACAACAATAAGTGGGATGACGTTAGCTGTATGGACCGCTATTTCAATGGCGACAGTTCACTCTACGAGGAGCTCAAACGACTGAAAGCAATCGGCATCCACAAATCACAGGAGTCCAAGTTATGCCCTGTCTGTCTCGAAATGGATATGCTTATTCAGTCCTACTGTGGACATTCATGCTGCAGGCGTTGCTGGATCGCGCATATTCAGACCACAACATCAGAGCTCAAGCCAGTGGTCAGTTGTATCGACCACTCATGTCGAATACCACTGCTGCATAGCTTCGTGATGTAGCAGCAACCCGACTCCAAGCAGTATCTACGATGCCTGTCACTCTCCTATGTCTCATCCACGAAGACCTTAAGGTTCTGTCCGGGAGTTGATTGCTAGTACTGCTTCCAGGATATGTCGTGTATAGCCAAGAACGTGGTGTGCCGATGCGGAACAAGATTCTGTTTTAAATGTGGAAAGGAACCGCACGAACCGTGCAGTTGCAAGTAGGCATAGAATTGGTTCTGTCTCACAAAGAATGAACTAAGCAACTAAATCTGGATCAAGCAGCACACCAAGGTCTGTCCCAGCTGCAAGTCTTCAGTGGAAAGAGCGTTCGGGTGTAATTTTATAGGATGTACGTGTGGCAACAGCTTCTGCTACTTCTGTAGTGGCAAGTGGGACGAATTGCATATCAACCACTACGAATGTCCGTTCAAGGACAAGATCCCAAAGGAGGTGCAGAACAGCGGCACACAGGTACCTTTGTAATCTGAGGCAGCCAGGATCACAAAACTTTACGATGGCTTCCTTCTGCACAGTTCCATTCAAAGACGCACAGTAATGGAGCTGCGAAGTATTGGACAACTCAGAGATGACATCTACAAACGACTGTACATTGCCTAAAACGAGACAATCTTCATGCAGACAGCTTTCGAGAAGCAGCTGGAATCCAGAGGCATCATCAAGTGGACCGAGATATTCCAATTCTTTCACGAGAAAGACTAGGCGTTTGAGCTTAGGGAGTTCGCACTGTCAGAGCTCAAGCGATAGTTGGAACGCTGCAGCTACGAGCTGACAGAATTCATCCGCCGGGTGAGACTCCTTGTGAACGAAAGACATCAGTTCTTGGACTTCGGAACGAGCCCCTCACTAAAAGAGTTCCACCAACAGAGAGACACCATAAACAAGCTGGTGAGCCAGACAGATATGCATCTGCGCCGGCTCATCTAGGAACTGTAAAAATGATTGGGCTGCTACTGACTAAACCTGTATTTACTACTCCATGATTACTTATCTCTTAAAGTGCTTCTGAGGTGGGAATGAAGTCGCTGCTCGTGGAAGAATCGGAGCCCGAGTAGTTCGGTCAGTCCGCAGTGCACTTACCTTTACCACTGATCAATTTCCACCGAGTGAAGATAGAAGGAGTGCCCCAGGAAAGGATTGACAAGACAATTCACAAAATGTTGACAGGCCAACGTTCATATACATGCCCGACAATAACTGCAGCTGTGCTGTTCATAGTAGTTGGATTACTGCTGTTCTACATTGGCTTGATCGTGATAACCCTAACGTTCATGAATCCCTTCCTCATCGTAATTCTGGTCATGTTAGTGATCAGATACGCAAGGTGGTCCTACCGGTCTCTCAAGCAACGCATCCTCAAACGCCAGAGACTTACGATCCGACAACTTCTCGAAATTGAAAACCGGGAGTACTACTACAAGAAGCTAATTAAATGGAAGATTGATGAAGGGGAGCACCATATCGTTATAGAAAACCTGCGGCTCAAGTGATCTTTCAAAGGCACCTTGAGACTATTCGCTCAGCAGTGATTCTGTGTCGGCGTGATTTGATACACTCTTACCTCGATGGCAACGGTTTTGGGCACTTTAACCTTGGGATACTGTCTCCTTCCCCTAAATATTTATAATCGTAGTGACGTAAGTACAAAAATGGCGCAGAGGCTCGAACTGCTTCAGCAGCAAATTGGCTCACCAAAAGCGGCATTCGTTGAGTCTAGTTTTGACTATCTCAACCTGTCCAGTATGCTGACCAAGGAGGAAAATGTACCCATGGCTTTACAAAGGATGTGAGATTGAAAGTTAGGGCTTGGGGAGAGAAGGAGGTTCTACCACACATGACCCCTTTCATTGAAGAAGCCAAGTTCCCAGAGTCCATTCTGAATAAGATGAAGGAGCTCAATATCTTCGAGCATTTCCTCAAGCCCCCATATGGCAAACCAATTTCTACCAGCGGAATGGGAATGATCATGGCCGAACTTGCTCGTGCAGATGCGAGTGTCGCGACTGCAGTTACTGTGACATGGGGCCTAGCTATGTTTACCATCGAAGCTTTAGGAAGCGAAGAACAGAAAGCCAAATATCTTCCCAAGATGAAGGCTTTGGAGTGGCTGGGAGGTTGGGGCCTCACCGAGGAAAAGGTAGGATCAGATGCTTCGAACCTGCAGACTACTGTGACTAAGACTCATGAAGGCTACAGACTGAATGGAAACAAACGATGGATTGGAAACGGAAACCGAGACGTGTTGGTAATTTGGGCCCGAAACACTGAGAACAACAAGGTCGAAGGTATGAAGAGATCTAAACGAAGGTTACGTGATGGAGACCTCCACTCCTGGAATAACCACCACCGTCATCAAGAATAAGATGGCTCTTCGACCAGTTCAAAATTGCAACATCTACCTGAACAATGTGCTGCTGACTGAAGCTAACAAGCTTCCCAAAGCCACCGATTTTGCTAAGGGCACTGGTTTAATCTTGAAGCACAGCCGAGTGTTCGTCTGCTGGATTGCTGTAGGCATCGCTATGGGATCATACGACCACGCCATCAGATATACGACTAGCCGAAAGCAGTTCGGTCAGCCAATCGCAGGTACTGACCATGTAATTTAGGCTTCCAAATGATCCAAGAGAAGCTGGTGAAAATGATGTCTAACATTCAAGCAAGTCTGCTAAGTTGCTTCCGAATCAGTCAGTTGATTGATCAGAACAGGGCCACTATGGGACAGATTGCTATGTGCAAGGCCTTCGTTACTTCAAGTGCGAGGGATGTGGTCAAATGGGGAAGAGAAGTCTTCGGAGGCAACGGCATCATTCATGAACATTATGCGATGAAGGCTATGATGGACTTGGAAGCCGTCTATACCTACGAAGGGACATACGACATCAATACTCTGGTGGCTGGAAGAGAGCTTACAGGTCTGAGCGCCTTCAAAGGAGGTAAGAACTGAGCACCGATATGCATGATTAATGTTGTAATGGAGAGAATATCGATAGCATAACAATCATTTATCACGAATACTTTTGCGCTTGAGCAATCTATCGAGGTACTCGGGTTTAGTCGGAACTGGCTCCTGCCTTGTGGTAGTAGTTGATATCGTTCTGAGTAAAAACAGCGCAACTTATTCAGGAGTCTCCGACTTGCAGCTGATTTGTGCCTTCTCACTATCCCAAAGATGCAGCTGAAGGGGTCCACAAACCCTGATATTTTACTTTGTTCCTCCCACGACAGCCACCGAAAAGCTTTGCTTTCAGTATCAATAACCCAGCACAATGGTGACTATCCACTCTTCTCTTCCCACCCCTCTGGAATCCCCTCGATAGCCTTCAGTAACTCTCGTTTAGCACAATAAGTACCCACTACAGTATCAGCTGACAGGTGTCGAGGCAATTCGTTGAGTAAAAACTACATTGGTCAACCACTACCTTTCCCTCGGAGGAGCAGATATGCTAGCGATCGATCAGAAACTGTTGGATCTTTTCGTTATCGTACAGCAGATAGCAGATGAACTTAGCAGCACATTTACGCAGCTATTCGTTTTCGTCGGATATGCTCTCAAACAGCATTTCAAGATCGTCGTGGTTTAGGCTCTCGAATACAGACAGCTGCACGACCCGATTGCTGATGATATGGCTGCATCGACTTCCATGTACTCAGTGAGCTTCCGCATAAACTCCACCAGATGCTGTCGGTTGCCGTCTGCACTCGGTGGCAGAATTGGTTGATGCTTTATCGTCCCTGTCGACAATTTTGACTCCTTGACGACTGCGGTAGGTCTCATAAAATAGCAATTATTGTGAGTGTACAGACAATAAATGTACAACTCCTTTGTAGAGGACAAGCGACACCGAGAAGAACTGGTCGAAGGCCATCGCAACCAAACCCAACGCACTTGGGAAAAGCGCCATAGCTGTACAGTAGTGGCTATGAAGAGTTTCGGTCGAGATTGATCAAACGATACGAAAAGCGTGTTGAGAACTTTATCTATCGGGTACGCGAACATGCGATGTGTAGATGGAGGAGAATCCGATTGAGATGAAGTCAGGAGATAGAGTTGAAGTAGAGCTCAGAGATGATCACAGCAGCAAGAATATTATTACCCAAGCTCACTTTCGACTGAAGGATCCAACGGACTGGAAGAGCATATTCACGAGTCATTAGCGAATGGAGATGGAACGACATCGAAAGCGGTACGAAAAGCTGCTGATGGTAAATAGTTATTCTACGCAGAATCGTCCGGACTCGCTTCTCCATCGGAGTGTCGCATCCCAGTCTGCTTATGAACCCGAACACGAAGACAAGTACCGTACAAGAGAGAAGGATAAAGAAATTCATAAGAATCCAATGCGTTTTAACTACGTCCCAACGAAGGTCGTAAAACGGATAACAAGCGTTATGAGCGAACAGACAGAAGAGGAAGACAACGAATCGAAAAGGCATACGAACTCCAACGAAAGCGGGGATGAAGATAACTTTTCAATCGGCTCGAAGATTAGCAAGAAACAAGCTACCCTATCGAATGCCAATCAAGACGATCATAAAAGAAAGAGAAAACTCAGCAAAATCAGTCGACTCTCCAAAAACAGCAAGGAGAGGAAATCGAGAAGAAGCAAGGAGAGCAAACGCAAAGTCGTGACGGAGATCGAACAGAAGGAATCCTAAGATCCGTCGAAGGTAAAGTTCCACTTTAAAGCTGTCATGGATATCCTTGTAAAGGACAAGGCTATGAGCAAAGCAGCAAAGGACATTCTCCGCAGATGCCGACTCGTGAAGTTTAAGAAGACCGAAGAATAGGCCGAGCGGGACCTTTTTGAACTAAACAACAAGGAGTGACAGCTGGCATTTGTATAATTCTCAGGAGCCTCCACCTAATAGTTCCTCAGAGTTAATTAACATTTAAGTTTGGTCAGATTATTATCTCATGCTAAGACTTGCTGCGAAAGTGACACAGTACTCCAGCTTGAGCTTACTGCTATCGAACTGCGCAATGTTCAGTCGAAGAAGACCTAACAAACCTTCCGAGTGGTGGGAGCAGAAGTAGGGACTGAAGACCGAAAAACGAATTTATGTTTAGACAAGAAAGCTTGACGACATGAAGGAAGCATTGAGAGAAGAAAACGGGGAAGAGCAGAAAGATAGTTCTAAGCAGGAGTAAAAACAGAAAGGGTTCGAGGACTTGCTGAAACAGCATAAAGACAAGAAGATAGATGTGCCACACGTGAAGCCGATGGCTTTGCTGGTAGTTGGTTCAATCTTTGCAGTCTACCTCTTAGGCAAATTTGCTAAAGATTATGTGTAGTACTTGGGAACCGATACAAACGAAGCTGATTTCTACAATAGGATCAACCTTGGGTAGTTCAAAAAGATCAAGGTCGTGCGAAGGTTGGAGAAGGATCCGAAAAGTAGGCACTCATCGAAAGCTGAATGGGTAACTAGATGTGTCGGTGAGGCTGATACTGAAAGCTACGTGATTCTTGTACATAACCTGCAGGAAACACTAAATAAGCTCAACAAGTTGAACCTACCTGTGGAGTTTGAGCATCGTGCTTCAAGTTAGGTTTTTGAGCCTGGTCATGAGCATCATGCCGTTTCGATAGTAATCTATGCAGCCCTATTTGCATTGATGCTTCGAATCCGGAAGCAAGGACTCCCTGGAATGGGAGACATTGGAAATAAGCTTCGCGGAAAGTCTTTTAAACCCACTGCTCTTACCATAAAAACTCAGTTTAAAGATGTCGCAGGCCTGCAAGAAGCCAAGCATGAAATCACAGAGTTCGTTGAGTTTCTGAAGAATGCCGATAAGTTTACTGATATGGGGGCGAAGATTCCTCGCGGAGCACTTCTAACTGGCCCACCAGGAACTGGAAAGACTTTGCTAGCGAAAGCTTGTGCAGGTGAGGCGGGAGTGCCTTTCTTCTATATCTCTGGCAGCGAATTCATTGAGAAATTTGTCGGAGTCGGAGCAAGCCGTGTTCGCAATCTCTTTGAAGCTGCAACCAAGAAGGCACCAAGCATAATATTCATCGATGAGATCGATGCAATCGGTAGAAAGAGAGGGTCTGGACCAAGAACGAACGAGGAGCGGGTAGGCACCTTGAATCAACTGCTGGTGAATATGGATGGCTTTGGGACTGATTCCAAAGTTGTCGTTCTCGCAGGTACTGATGCGTTGATGTAGCAACCAACAGAAAAGATATGCTAGATCCTGCTCTATTGCGTCCTGGCCGCTTTGATAGAATCATCTAAATCTCGCTTCCCGACCTGTAAGGACGATTCGAGATACTCAATGTGCATTTGGACAAGATAAGGTTTAACCCGAATACGACCAAAGAAACACTCGCAAGAAGATTGTCTTCTTTAACCCCTGGCTTTAGCGGTGCTGATTTGAGCAACATATGCAATGAGGCGGCTATCCTTGCCGCAAGGGGTGATAAGGAGTTTGTGGAGATGGTCGACTTTGAAAAGGCGACAGAACGAGTATTAGCTGGACTTGAAAAACGAAACAACCTTACTGACCAGGAGAAGAAGATCATTGCGTACCATGAGTCAGGAAGAGCAGTAGCTTCATGGCTGTTGGAAGGAGGAGATCCCCTCATTAAATTGACGATCGTTCCTCGCTCCAAAAAATCACTTGGGTACTCTCAATTCCTACCTGACCAGGTTTCCCTGAACACCAAACAAGAACTCTTGGATAAGATATGCTGTGCCTTAGCTGGTAAGGTGAGTGAAGAGCTTGTTCTGCATCAAATGACAGATAGTTCGACTGCAGATTTGGAGAAGGCAAGAAAAATCGCGTACGCTATGGTCACTCGATTCGGAATGTCCGATGTCATCAATAATATCGGCTATCCCGACAGCGAGCTAATCAAGAAACCGTACTCATCTTCCCTCGAGGAAAAGATTGATGATGAGGTCTTCCGTATCATCAGCTGTGAGACAAATCGAGTTAAGCAGCTCTTAACCCAAAACTTGGATAAACTCAACGCGTAACCAGCATTAATAATTCAGGTTAGCGGATGCTGTCCTTCAGAAATAAACTCTCAACCTGTAGGAAATCAAGAATATTCTTGGGGAAAGACCATTTGCAGCTCGCTCTAATTTCAAAGCTTACCTATCCCTCTCCAAGGAAGACCCTCCCATAGTCCCCAAAGAGCCAGCAAACTGATGTGTGCATTTCTAAAGAACTCATACTTACAAGCAAATCCTTTTCTTCAAGAGGGATCAGGTGCCTGGTGCGCCGGTGTTGGCAGATACGAACGGACGACGTTGCTCAAGGAAGTCGTTGAACTCTCCTTCGGAGTTGCGAGTGGGGACATTTCCCTGTGAGGCTCTAATCTGTCGACCAACCTGCAGGATGATTTCAGTCATGCGCTCCAGAGATAGCTTCTCGCCGACGGGTAGCTTCTTGGTCTCGGCATCCATAAGCTTCCTAAAGTAAACAGGAATTTGTACTCGGCTTCGATCATGCCCAGCTGCTCTACGGTCTTTTCACCCTTGTTGATTTGCTCCCACTTTTCGTTTCTTCGCTGGAGGAAGCGGTTGTGTAGCCTATAAGCAAACAGTTGAAATGGATGCTGGTTATAGGTCAACAGTTCGTAGTCACGATCGAGCTGGTCGGCCATTCGACGTTCCTGCATAAGCTGAATTATACTCCGCCGTGTTTGATCTCCTCGGTCAGGCACTGACTGACAAACGGAATCTTGAACTGTGCCCTGAGCTCCATTATGATGATCTCCTCCATACGCTTGTCTCCATACAGGTACTGCTTAAGAATTCGAGAGTAGTTTCGATAGGATTGAGTGACTAACTCAACATAGAGCTACTTCGGAGGAACGAGTGGTGATCGTAGCGGCAACGTACGGCTTGGGTATACTCCGAGTTGGCCGGACGAGGGCTGTTGAAGATCTTTGGGTGCCAGTTGTTCTTCCAACCAGCTCGGGTCCAGAGCAGACTCTTATCCCTGATCTTAAACACCATGCAATTAAATAATACAATCGTGGGGGAGCATCTGAGAGTTGTGACTACAACAATAATCCTCAGAACTGAAGCTTAACGGGTGTCAATCTAAATTGTAACTATATTGAATAATGTGAGAAGGGAAACTCTCCCAAAGCAGGAGGGTATCACAACTCTGAAGGTTTTGAAGAGTCAGTCTTGCCGCATTGAGCCAAATTAATATTTATTGATAAAATCATTTGGTTGGATGTCAACTACAATAGGTAGCATCCGGCGCATTCCCGGAAAAATGAAGAGCAAAACTCTGTCGGTAAGCAGCCACGAACAGCTGTTAGCAGTCGCTGAAAAGATCATTGATGCCTCGGCAGAACCGTTGATCGTTAAAAAGTACTACCGGCTCAAGCAAAAAATGCTTGGAGGGGAGCTGATGGGAACTCCCTCAATTTCAATCTAAGCGACACCTCAGAAACTGTCTAGCACTATCAAAACCGCAAACAAGTCGAGGAATACAACAACCGTCAAGAAAAATGGGCAATCGCCGCCAACAGCAGAACGAGACCGTTATGATAAACATCAAAACTCAGAGAAGAAAGCAAGATCTAAAAGCACGCAACTCCTACGTTTCAAAGCAGACCGACCCAAGGAAAGATCGGATGAGCCAGCAGCAACAAAACCAGTCAAAGAAATATCGAACACAACTCCATTGCTTGTGGAACTTTGTGAGGCTGTTTGTGGTGACTTGAACTCCCTTCGGGATAAAATTCTGCGAAAAGAATACAGTCGGCAAAAACTAAAGCAAGTTCAGCCCCGAGCCAGGTAAATTCTACAATAATCTCAACACTACCGAGCAGCGGCAATCGATTCGAAGCTCGAAGCATATGAAGTTGCTTTCGACAAGGTCGCACTTGCACTTGATGTAGTCTCGATGCAGGTCAAGGAGGATATCGTTAAGGCTTATAACTCAAAGAGTGCACAACAGCCCGAAGGAGAACGCATGAAACAGGACAACGTATGGCTGCTGGATAAAGTGGAGCGGCTGCTTAACGAGAACTACGCTTTACGGTCAAGACTAATAGGAAACGATTTAAACGAGGCCTGCGAGGAAGTACGGAAAGAAATTTCTCAGAAGCCGAATTGATGGCTGTTGATTTTACAAACGTTGTGGTAAGTTAGTTATATTTCGAATCGTATGTCCCAAGGCAGTGAGGCAAAGAAAGAGGAGTTCAGAAAGTACTTAGAGAAAACTGGAGTGGTAGATCAGCTCACTCGAGTTCTTGTCGGCCTGTACGAAGAGACTGATAAGCCTCCAAATGGCGTTGAGTACATCGAATTTAAACGCAGATACCTAAAAAAATACTTAGGGTCCAATGCCGACACGGATGTGGATAAGCTAAAGCAGGACTATGAGAAGGTGCGAGAGGACAATACCAGACTGCGCAAGCAAATCGAATAAGTGCGAAAGGAGGTACCGTACTGATTGACTCAGATCGAAAAAGTCAAGGCTGACGAATGACCACCCGATCTATCACCGATTAAAGCTGTCACTTAGACTCTTCCTCGTTTTCGTAGTAGAGCGGTTTGGACTACGCTAACAAACTCTTTACCATCTCCCAAATCTGAACTAAGTTGTTCTACTCAACAGAGCCTATCACCAGCTTTTCGTGTGGACTCCAATCGAAGTCAGGAACTTTCGAGCGATGGCCAGTATGGGTAAACTATAATAGTCTGATACTTACCAGCACGGAGTTTTCGGGTTGATTGGGAGTGTTCGGGTCCGAGCGGGTGACGTCCCATATAATCAACTTTCTATCTTCTCCACTTGAAGCGAAGATGCCAGTGTGGAATGGTGACCACTGAACCTTCAATACCTAGATAGAAAGAAGATTATACGCTGTCCTGGTGGCCACGGAAGCTGCGAATGGCATGATTGAGTCTGCGGAGATCCCATAGCCCCACAGTCTGATCTTCAGAACCCGATAAGAACAGATAGTCGTTGAAAGGGTTAAAGTCCAGAGTGTATATTTCGCTGGTGTGGCTAATGATTGAGAATATCGGCTTCCTCCCCTAGCAATGACGGAAGCGAGTGTCCCAAATCGCAATGACCCTATCATCACTGCAGCTTGCAAAGACGTTTCGATGTTGTTGATGCCAAGCAACATCCTCAACGGCTGAGGTGTGAAAATTGAAGAAGCCCATCGGTTCGATTCGTTGATTCTCAGTCTTGGAACCTTAGACGTCCCACAGCAAGATTTGTTTGTCGTTGGCTCCTGAAAGAATTTGGCTTCTTTCGCGTGGGTTCCATGCTAACCCGTAACCCTCTAAGCCATGACCTACAAGTCGAGCAGCGGGTTTATTGCCGCTCTCGGTCCCTGAGCTTTTGAGATCAAATAGAAGGACTTCACCTGAAATAGCTTTTGTTGCGACTAAGTTCCCCGCGAATGGGCAGTACCTAGCACGGTTTACTTCACCTTGGTGATTGATTTTGGTGACTATTTCAAACTTTGGAACGACGCTCTTGAGTATACTCTCAGGCTGTTCTTCCTTTTATACCTTTTTGTTGCTGCGACTGGTTCGTTCGGCTTCCCTCTCCAATGGAATTCTCACATTTGCTTGAATCACGTAAGACTGCTCCTTTTCGGTTGCGTTTGCAGTTATTAGGCATGCGTGTAGCGCGAAGTCATCGAATAGCACTGGCGATTCTGAAGACCATTGAAAAGTGATCGAGGGCCATTCGAGAGCATGAGAGATGACTAAGTCGTAGAGAAACGGAGAATTCTTCTTCCAGGTCTTGAACTCTTCGTTAATGATCATCTCCTGCTCTTCGTTGAGGTCTGGTTCAATGTGTTGGGTACCTTCTGGCAGCATTGACATAGGACTCAAACTCTTAAAATATTAAATTGGATGGGGTTCTCACTACACATATTCACCGATTATCATGGTGCTGGAGTCTCCTCCTTTTTGGGTTCCTCAGCCTTGGGCTCCTATTTCTTGACTTCCTCAGTAGTCTCCTTGACTGGAGATTTTGCAGCCTCCTTGGCGTCCTCTTAGCTCATCTTGAGATAGTATGCCAGCTTCTCTTGAAGCTCCTTGATTGTTCTATCAATGTCATCGGTTGTGGCTGGAAGAAGGACCTTCACGACATCGAAGGAATTCATAATGTTGAGATCGTGAGAAAACTTAGCTTTCTTATCTTCTTTTTTCTCTTCCTTCTTTTCTTCCTTGGAATCTTGGTTGCCTTTCTTAGCCTTTTTTCCACGCTTGGGGCTGTAATCATCATCGTCTCCCTTTGATTTCTTATTCTCCAGCACAGTTAAACCCTTTTCCTTAGCCCAAGTTTTGTCTTCCTGAAGCTGAGCTTCGATTTCGGCCTTGGTGACTTCTGGTGCCTTCACCTGCTCTTGAGCCCTTTCGACGGGCTTGAGGCGGATGGCATAATCGATCAAATATTCACATGTTTGGATTTCAGTGTTGAACTTTCGAACTCGAGCAGTCTCTTTAGTCTCGCCTTCCTTTTCTCGTTCTGCGCGTTTCTTCTGGCGCTCATCATACTATCTCTTTTTGACCAGCCTGTCTTGCTGGCGTTGCTGCCATTCGATGAAGTTGATATACTTTTGTTGCTGAATATGCTCGTCCAGGTTCTTGTAGTATTCGTCCCAGAGGGCGTCTTTGTTGTCTCTCAGCTTTGCGATTTCGTTGTCAATCGCCTCCTTGCGTTCTGTCTTTCTGTCGTAAAAGGCCTGCTTTTCCTTGTCTACGTCCTCTCGGAACTGCTTGTTCTCTTCCTTTCGTTGAAGCCCATCTTCTTTCAGTTTGTTAACAAGCTCATTTTGCTTATCCAGCTTCTCGCGCAGAGGGTGGTATATTTAGTTGAATACCTTCTTTTCAGCATAAAGAGTGTCAACCTCCTTCTGCTTCTCCTCTCGCTTCTCTTTCAGCCTTGCTAAGTCAACTTCAAGGTTTTCTGATGACTGTGCGTTGCCAATCATCCTCTTGAGAGACTCGATCTCTAAGTTGAGCTCTTTCTCAGCTTTCAGGCTCAAAGAAGCAGTCAAAAGCTCGTGCTCAAGCCTCCTCAACTTCTCAAAGATGTTTTCCTTGGTATCACCCTTCCTGGACCTATCAATAGCCTTGATTTCATCGTCAAGTCGCTTGACTTCAGCCTTTGCCTCTTCTATTTTGCGCTTCTTCTCATTAATGTTGTCCATGAGATTATGGAACTCCTCTCGGACTCTAATAACCTCTTCCTTTTCAGCTTCAAATTTCTCGAAGACATTCTTCTCTCCGTCTCCTTCCTTCACAGCCTTCTTGTCCCTTTCGAACTTTTCAGCAAGAACCTTCTTTCGCTTTTCCTGAGCTGCGACGATCCTGGCAGTGATATCGGCCTCCCTTTGCTTGTAGACCTTTTCATCAGGGCGAAGCTTCAACTCGTGCTTCTTGGGTGGCTTGGGAATCTTCGTCTCTTCAGTAATCACAGTCGGATCGTATTCGTACTCCTCAAACTCCTTTCTCTCGCGTTTATGCCTCTCTCTCTTAGGTTGTTCCTTGTGGTCCTTATCCTTATGATCTTTATCCTTGTGATCCTTATGTTCCTTGTGGTCTTTGTGTTCTTTCTCTTTTTGTTCGCCTTATGCCTTAGGAGCCTCTCCCTCAGTCTTATCTACGTTCTTTCGCTCGGGTTTATCTCCCTTCTCAACGTATTTCTTGCGTGCTTCCTTCGGCTCATGGGTAAGGGTCTTAACCTTCTCTTCAACAGGAGGCTGCTCAACACCGACACTCTCAGACATTGGGAACAATAAATTATTAAGGGATCGTCGCCACGTGCCTTTTAAAATTAAATTTGGTGCTGATCCTACTGCAGCGGCCAAAACTAATAACAGCGTTGGCTCTGTTTATTGGCAGGGTATCAGAGGGGGATGCGAACAAGCACTCCGCCTTCGGTGTTCTCGTAGGAAAGGTCGAGGCGATCGCACATCTCCTGAATTGCCGGCTTCAGCACGCTTTTCTTTCTCGCACTGTTCAAACCCTTGCCTGTGATAATGTGAAGCTCGACAAGAGGCCTACCGTTCCTCATCTTAGTCGCGACCTTTGGGTGAACTATGTTTAGCATCGAATTACCGTTACGCGCTTCCTTGGCGAGCTGATTAATGTACTTCTCAGCAATCTCAACTGCTTCGGTCATGAAGTATCCATGGAAGTCGATTTCGTTCGGGTTCTACTTCAAAGCCTTCTCAATGAACTTCACCTGGCTAGCTCGCATGTACTGGCCTAGCATGTCGTTGTATTGACTGGGTTAACAATCGGCTACTTTCCCAGGAACTGAAGTCTCTTTCTTTCGCTCACTGCAGATATTCTTGAGGAGGCACCCATAAACACTGCTCGAATTTTGGCGTGGTGGCAAATAAACTCTCGGATCTGGGCCAGACTTAGTTTCATGATGTCTGAGTTGAGTTCCTCCTGCTCCTAAACGGTACAGCGATGCTTCACTGGCTATACCTTCTTGGCTGGACTTGACAGGATATCTCTTTTCTTGGACCTTGAGTGATGGTAGAATGATTTGAGGAACCTCCGGCAAGTATCCAAATCCAGGAGGCTGGAATAGATGATCTTGAGATCGACGATATCCATCCCCTCGTACTCAGTGGCCAGCTGCTTAATTTCCTTTCCTCCTTCGGAATTGTTATCGTTCAGCAGGAAGTGACTGTTCAGTTCATTCCACTTTTCAGGCAATTTGTTCTGCTTAGTGAAGTACTCCTCCTTCTTCTGGAATAGCTTGTCCTTCTCCAGCTGGTTTTTTATTATCTCGGTATTCAGCTGCGTCACGATGCTGGTGCCTGACGATCCTTTCAACTCTGGGAATTATTAATATGAGTTTCCTACCTTCTTGTTCTTGTGAACTTCGTTGAGCTCCTTCGCTACGTTCTCAATGAAGAGCTGCAACTATACCACCAAGTTTTCGCGGTCCAGAAGGTCTTGAAACGATACGTCGCTGATATTGAGCTCTTCAACGAAGCCGACAGTTACCTGCACAAACTGGTTTAGCGAGTCCTTGCATTCATCGATTAGGCAGTTTCGCTCGAGGCTGTTGATGTCCTTTCTATTTTGGATGATCTCCGAGATCTCTTCGAAGAGCTCTTCAAATTCGTTCTTGTTGATCTCCACTTCTGCATCGAGGTTCATCAAGAAGTCTTCCTACAGGCCAGAGTCGTGAGTTGTCTTCGATTCGCTACTGCTCGATCTCGTTAGCTATTCGTCCTCCTTTTCGTTCAGCATCGCGTCCAGGATGAGGTTCATGTTGTTGCCATATCGTCTTACGACTGACCTGACAGTCTCAAAGCTATGCTTGGGAAAATACTATCTAGTTCTCCGTATCAGAGATGCTTAGTCAGGTGGTACGAGCTCTGGCTATTCTGGGACCGGTTCAGAGGTCTTTACTCCTCCTTTCTTGTCCTTCTTCTTGTTTCGCCTGCGTTCGTTTTCCTGCTGCTGCTCAAGCTCTCTGTCGTTTTGCTTACGGTACACTTAACCTCCATTCATTACTAAAATATTTTCATAAAGCGCTGACAGGTCTTTATAGGCAACCGCCGACAGTTTAAGAAACGGTTCATGGATCTTGGGTACGCTATGTATTAACGAAGTGATCGTTCAGTCTTTACTCGCAACAACCTATTCGTACTTTTGTCTCAATCGAAACTGTCGACAAAAGAGAATCTAGTTTATCTATTCCCAGTGCTAAAATAGAACAGCATGGTTGCGAAGTGAAGTTGTAATTCAAGCATCTCAGCCGAGTAAAGACAATCAATGTTGTTTAGCAGCCGAGAGTCGACTCTGCGCTTCTCTTCAATACTGGTTCTTCTGTTGCTGCTTCAAGTACATGAGGTACTTGTCCTTACTCTCACGAAGCTTGTCGCTCGACTCCAACACCTCAGCTAGCCCTTTTCTAAAATGCTCCCCATGCCTTCGAATTTCCTATCGAAATTGCTCGTTGCGATCGTCGATTTGAGTTCTCAGTCAGCTAAGTGCATACCTGTCGGTGATGAGCATCTCCAATTCCTTTTGGATGTGACTGAGGAACAGTTTGAGAGATTTCTCTTGCTCTTCTTGACGTTGTTTCATTCGCGAGTCAATCTTCTCTCTCTTGCTCTTCAGATCTTCAAGGTAGGCGAGATCTAGCTTCGAAGCCTGGTCGTGTTGTGAGGCCGACTTGCCACGCATAATTCAAATAGCTAATAATATCGTTTTCACTTCAGCATGAATAACAAACTGCCTTCCAAGAAGATCTTAAGAGAGAACAAACCTAAAGGCAAGGAGATACTTATCTCAAACCATCGATCATCGTGTGAATGTGCAGATGATCTTACCAACAGTCGCAGGCTTTGCTCAACCAATCACAATGCTCGGAGTCTTGCCCAACTGCAGCCCAGTAACATCACGGCAGCCACATCAGTCACTAAGAAGGGAAAGGGGCTTGAAAGGGAAGGAATAAACCATCAGAGAAGCGGAAGTCGTGAAAAGAAGTCCCCGGACGGTACGAATCGGAGACTAGACAGTGATTAAAGCGAAGAGGTGGGAGAGTATAGGAAAGGTGGTTAGCAGAGTCGCAAGTAATCCGCACGAAAGAAGGAAGGTGATCACGGCAGGCACGGCTCTGAATATATTTGTCAATGTTGTAAGGAAAACGATCGGTAAGAGCTGTTTCTAAAGTACAAGACGGAGGTGCTGAAGACAACCTTTCTGAAGGAAGAAGTCGACAAACTGAAGTCCAAACTGACGAAGGTGAGAGTCGATAATAGACCTGAAGAGAAATCTTCCCCGGCACTGATGCATAGCACCAGCCACAAAGTGTTCTATGCCTTTCCAGTGTTTCGGCTTGGAAACAACAAGGAACGTAACAGCTATGTGCAGGGTGAGTTGAGTCGACTGCGATAAATGTTTCAAGAAGGTAGCTCCCTTGAAAGAATTTGCCATGTGTTTAACAGTGTGCTTGGGCAACTCAAGGAGCATATTACAGAATTGGAGGAGCTCGACATTGAGGAAGGAAAGTATAAGTCTCGCGCGGTTCGATAGAACAAAGAATACCAAGACCTGATATCGAAGCTCAACGACGAAGTAAAATAGCTAAAGTCAAAGCTAAAAAAATCAATTCGGCAGAATGTGGAGCTCAGCGACCAAGCTGAAGACCAGAAGCAGGAACTTAAGATGTTGCGAGCTATGGTAGAAAACGAACGGGATCATGTCAAGGGAACAGATACCAATTTTGAAAAACTGCATCGGGAGTACAGCAAGTTGGTTATAGAGAATGAAGCACTTCAGTCCAAGCATAATGACATCAAACAATCAAACGATCGGTTGGTTGAACTTCGGGGAGAGCTCGAGAGATAGTTTGAGAGGAACATTCAGGAACTCGAGTTAGCCAATGAGGAAATCAACTTCCTCAAAATTGAGAACTAGAAGCTGAAGAGTCGCAAGACAGAGTTCGAATCGACTTGCGATCGACTTCAATTTGAGATCAAGGAGCTCCGACAAAAAGCAAGCCTAGAAAAGGAGAAGCTGGCGAAGAGTAAGCATAGGCTAGAAGAACAATTTATGAGCAAAACACATGAGCTTGCTGAAGCTGAGAGACTTGAACAACGGATGCTTGGGCTGATTCGAGACAACGACTAGCTACGAAAGCAGTTGGACCTGAAGGAGCTTCAGTTGGCAGACACAATGGGGAAGCTGGAGATTAGTGAACGGTAGCTTGTACTTAGAAATTCAGAGATGCGGAATCTTGCCGCAGAAAATTCTTAGCTACTCGCCGATGTGGCCAACTGTAGAAAAGAAATATAGGCCTTGCATATTGATATTGGCGAGCTCAAACGAACTACAGAGAACTACAAAAACAGGCAGCTCATGAAATCTAAGAAGAGCGTTTTCGAGGACGACTATGCTAGTCGCGAACTAAGCAAGGAAAGGCAATAAATACACTCAGTTGATAACAAGGATCGTGAAGGTCGGTTGAAGGCCCTCGCAGACATCCAGACTCTAATCCGTAGACACCGGCAGCAAGTGGACTGATCAATATATACTCTCATTAGCATCAATGTCCAATTTTCAGTCCTTCAATGAAAAATCGAAGCTGTCTCTGGACATCTTCAAGTACTTTAGCATCAAGAAGCTTGTTCGGAAGTGGCGCAAGAGATCGAAGAACTCGAAGCACCGGCTGTATGTTCTGCGGGAATGGATTGCCACATAGAGGACCTACCTCAAGGATCTAAAGTTAATTCAGGAGGGAATTCGGAAGCCCCTCGTAACAGCAAAGAACCCATTAATCACCAAGGAGCAGGAAATGCTCATGTTTGCCAACGTCGATGTCATCATCACACTGTCCACAAATCTCTTCGAGGAACTGGATAAGCTTGAGAAGAAGTGGAATCCCCTAACAACGCTCATTGGTCCCGCGCTGCTCTCGCTGCATGCTTTCTTCAAAATTTATCTGGAGTACTGCAATCAGTTCTACAAAGGGCAGGCTGTCCTCAAACAGATCAAGGGTGAGCCACTTGTTAACCAGATTGAGAAGACTCTGCCTTTGGATATTGCAAGCTACCTCATCAAGCCAGTTCAAAGACCTCCAAAGTATTAGCTCCTTTTGAGAGACTACTTGAAGCACATGTCAGAAGGACATCCGGACTACAAGAACATAACACTGGCTTCGAAGAAGTATCACGAAGTCAACCAGATCAACAATTAAGCCATAGCGAGGGAAGCAAGGGTCGAGCGCATGTTTTATCTTGCAAAACTATATGACGAACTACTGAGCAGCACTCGATAGTTTGTCAATGAATTCCAAGCCTCAATATTTGAGGAGCAGGTCAGGCTATACGTACTTTCGGATATGTTGCTCATCACTCGAGAAGTCGATGGGAAAGAAGCACTATTGAGAGTTATCCTACTCGATGGAACCAGCTTTGCGAGGAGAAATTCAGATGGCAAGTACTTCCTCAACAAAGTTTTTGTCTGTGGTAAGAACGAGTGTGCTAATCTCAACTTCGTTACTGACCTTTTAGCAGATACCGTGGTGGATACCATTAAACTCGTAATTGATAAACTCTTCAAAAAAGACGAGTAGAGAAGATCTCTAATCGCCAACGTTTCGTGGAAACGTCCTGAAGTTAAGGTGAGGGTAACCCTGGC
>ERZ724508.666-NODE-666-length-23260-cov-5.965482_pt1 | contig 23260 bp, 19 predicted proteins | sample MGYA00376041_ERZ724508 | MGnify/ENA primary metagenome ERZ724508 (study PRJEB28724, sample SAMN07190887) | wastewater metagenome | isolation source: effluent of sewage treatment plant in Hong Hong | place: USA: Christiansburg, Virginia | collected 2016-03-01 ...
CTGTAAAGTTAATATTTTATCAGTTACTCCCCAGCTTTTTTACCTGACCCCTTAAACTTTCTTTCCATTTCATAAAATTAATAATTCTCCATAGTCTAGATGGATCATTTGTGGTGTTTATGATTTTAAACCAATCTTTTTTTAATTTTCTGTATTGAATAAATGCATCATCCTCATTTGGGATTGATTCAAATAATTCATGCTGGATTTTTTTAAGCCATGCTATTTCAGGTGTTGCATATCCCACCTTATCTCTACGCAAGCGAATCTCTTCTGGCACTATATTTTTTGTTGCTTTTCGCAATAAATATTTACTATACCCTTTGTTAATTTTGATGGAACCTGAAAGTGAAAATATTTTTTCTATTAATAGATGGTCGTCTGCAAATGGAGTACGAGATTCAACTCCGAAACGCATAGAGTTTCTGTCACCCATACGCAGCAATACTTTTAAATCTGGCCCACAAAATTGCTCGTGTAAGGACTTATTAAAGGGAAGTAAGCGTTCTTGCTTATACTGAAGAGATAAGGTACTTTCAAACGATTTTATAAAATCTGTGTTAATGTATTTTTGTATATCTGGGGTATATATATTATTTAGTAGTGGAATAGAATGAATGCACTGTTTGCTTAATTGCTTTAGTAGTTTTATTGGGCTATTAAAACTATTGAAGTAAGGAGGTTGTGTATTTTCAATCACACTTTTTAAATCACCATGTTTTAGTGCATCCCAAACATAGGAATTGTAGTGTTTTTGATATCCTCCGAATAATTCATCACTGCCTTGTCCATCAAAATTTATTTTAATTCCGTTTTCCTTAAAACCTTTCATTAGTTTGTAATGCGAATACACACTCATTGAAAAGAATGGAATATCCTGCGTACGTATTAAATCATCCAAGTCTTGAGCAAGTTCTGTCGCATTAGGCTCTATAACCTTCCATTGAGTATTTTTTTGTTGTGCAATTTTTTCTGCCCACTTATATTCATCTGCTTCTGCGTTTGGGAAATGAGCGGTAAACAGATGTAAAATATCCGTTTGCTCATTCGATTCATTTTGCGATAGCATGGATAATATATATTGAACAAGTGTGCTACTATCTAAACCTCCACTTAAGCTTGCCCCTAAAGGTACGTCAGACCGCATGCGGATTCGAATCGATTCATGTAACATTTGTTGAATGTGTTCTACCTCATCTTCCAATTGGTTTTTTGTAAGTATCTCCCAGTTTGAATTATATTCCAACTGATAATAATTTTTTATTTCGTATATATTCGAATCCAGCTGATAAATAAAATATTCTGCTGGTTTTAATTCATAAATCGTATTTAGAAAAGTTTCTCTGGAAGTCTCGTGTTTACCATTAAGCAGATATTCCCAAGCGGCTTGTTTATTTATATCCGTATTTGTTAAGTGAGTTAAAGCCTTTATCTCAGAAGCAAATGCAAACAATGAATCTGTAAGTGTATAGTATAAAGGTTTAACTCCAAAGCGATCTCTGCTTCCAAAAAGTATTTGTTGCTTTTTATCGTATATGACAAAAGCCCACATGCCATTTAATCGATCAAGCATTTTAATGCCCCATTCTTGATAAGCAGTTAAAAGTACTTCCGTATCGGTATTGGTTTTAAAAGTATATCCTTGTTGAATTAGCGTATTTCGGATCTCGATGTAATTATATATTTCTCCATTGTAAACAATCCACAAATCTTCAGAAATACACATCGGTTGATGACCGTTGGGTGTAAGGTCAAGTATGGTAAGCCTACGGTGGCCTAAACCCAATGTTGAGTTGATATTGTAGCTTTCTTCAATAGGTTGTTTGGGAGCGTAAGGTAGATTGTATTCTAAAATTGATTTTGGAGTATCTTCTCCATAATAGCACTTCTGAATTAAATTATTAGATAAAAAATAGCCTTCGTCATCTGGTCCTCGATGAGCGAGTAAATTATTAGTCTTTACTAATATCGGAGCAATGTTTGTATTGCCCTGTTTACTTACAATGCCACTAATGCCACACATATGTTAAGGAAGAATTTTAAAAGTAGGAAGTGCGGTTTTTAAAGGTAATTTATTTTTATAAATGAAAGCTGCAATCAATAAACATGCATATACAATATAACTTAAACTTGTAGAAACTGCTAAACCTTTAACTTGAAAGAAGTACATTAAGGGGATTGAACTCATTAGGGCAAAAACAGTAGACAGTAAGGAAGAGTAATTATTGATTTTAAACTGTCCTGTTCCTGCGAAATAGTTCCAGTATATTTTTCCATATGCTGCTATAAGTGTTCCTGGTATTAATAATTCGATGTAATGTGTGACTCCTATAAAGTCATTTCCGAAAAGAAGTAGAATGAATGATTCGGGAATAAAGAATAAAATTATCAAAGCTGTTGAGCTATACCAAAAGGCAAGTGCTGCGAATGATTGTGTTTTTTCTATTTGAATTAGACTGTCTTTCGTGGATACAATTTGCGGATATAACCAAGTAGCAAGTGTATTACTTATCATCCAAACAGATTCAACCAAAGACGTTGCTGCTGCATAAATACCCAATTCTTTCACATCTCCAAGGATTAGATAGATTAAGTAAAACCCAATACGCATGTTGGTGAAATTTAAAAAATTACTGTATTGAGCCGTTAGTCCTGTTTTAAAAATACTACCAATACTCATATGAGTCAACTGGGGCTGTATGTTCTTCTTGAAGTAGAATTTAGATAAAAAAAATAAGCCGCTTAATATAGTAAGTATATAGGTACATAATAAAGCAATGCAAAAAGCATCGGTAGTGGGATGTGAATGTACAATAAACCATACAAATAAAATGCTTGTTATGGCTTGTAGTGCATTCATAAAATTAAAACCAAAACTATCGTGTACTGATTGTAAATGATAATTGATGCCTGTTATAATAGCTAATAAGAAACTATTTATAAATAAATATGGGAGAAGTTCAGCTGTTTGAATATGCGTATAAAATAGAATTATAGGTACAGTGATACTTACGAATAAGCTCCATAAAAGACCTACCAAAAATAGTTTTTTAAATGGGAGATATTGAGAAACGTAGATATAACCAGGTCCGAAAATGATTTCGCTTACGAGTAGAACAATCGTTACATTTGCAATAAATAAGCTGAGTATTCCTCTGCCTTCAGATCCTAAAAATTGTGCAGATAGCATGAAGACGCCAAATGTGCTTAGTGCCATTAAAAATCGAACGATAAAAGTACTTATTAGTATTTTTTTATTCATCTTATATTGAATACATATTGTATAAACACTGTAGAATCCGTTCTGCCGTTTTTCCATCCCATAGCTCAGGTATTTGAGAATCTTTCCACGTTCCATTTTCAAGTATGGAAATATAATGTGCTAGTTGTTCTAAATTCGTCGCCAATTCATTTGAACCTGTATGTATTGTCTCTGGTCGCTCTGTCGTAGTTCGGTATGTAATGCATGGTACTTTCAAAAAAGTGGTTTCTTCTTGAATTCCCCCCGAATCTGTCATTACGGCTTTTGCATTTTTTTGCAAATACAAAAATTCTAAATAACGCAAAGGTTCTATAAATTCGATGTTTTTAATTTCTGTAGATACCGTTGTTCCACGCAACATTTTTTCTGTTCGTGGATGAACAGGGAACACACACCTGCGATCTCCAATGGAAGCAGAAACCGTACGTAAAATATCCAATAAAGCATCGGCATTGTCTACATTGTCAGTTCTATGAAGGGTTAATAAATAGTAATTACCAGATTCCAATCCATATGTTCTGTAAATATCTGGTTTTTGGCTATAGGGCAACTTACTCACCAATGTATCAATCATAATATTCCCCACAAATTGGATGCGATTGGAGTCAACACCTTCTCTAAGCAAATTTTGATTGGCTTCTAATGAAGTTGTGAAAAAATAATCTGATATAGAATCTGTCAACAGACGATTAATTTCTTCAGGCATATTGCGGTCGTATGATCTAAGCCCTGCTTCAATATGTATTAAGTCTTTGTGCAATTTCTTTGCCACAATGCTGCAAGCCATCGTAGAGTTCACATCACCTACAACAACAACTGCTTTGGCTGGATGATCTTTTAAAAATTCTTCAAAACGTAGAATGATTTCACTTGTTTGTTGATTTTGCGAACCGCCTGTGATACCTAAATGATAACTTGGTTTGGGAATAGCTAAATCTTCAAAAAACACATCGTTCATTAATGGGTCATAATGTTGCCCAGTGTGTACCAGCGTATAATTAATTTTATCTTCACTTAATAATTTATGTATTAAGGGAGCAATTTTCACGAAATTTGGTCGAGCGCCCGCAACAATAACTAATTCTAACATTCTTTTAGGAGATTATTCTTTAAAAATAGCGAAATCCTGTATCTTCACTAAATATAACGGAAAGCATTTCGAAAATATTCCATGTTTGAAGCGAATAAATATTTAATAGTGATTGTTGGTCCGACAGCAGTAGGCAAAACCGCCTTGTCGATCCAGATTGCTAAGAAATATAAAACCAGTATTTTATCAGCCGATTCCAGACAGATTTATAAAGAATTGAGTATTGGTACCGCAAAAGCAAGTAAAGAAGAACAAGACGGTGTACCACATTTTTTTGTAGATCAGTTATCCATAGAAGAACCCTTCAATGCAGGAATGTTTGAACGCGAAGGCTTAGAAATACTCGATACACTTTATAAAAAAACAAATGTAGTGGTGTTGTGTGGCGGAACCGGTTTGTATGTGAAAGCATTATTGGAAGGTATGGACGAACTTCCAGAAACAGATTTAGTTCTACGATCTACTTTGAATCAAGAATTTGAATCACGCGGACTGGAAGCGATGCAATCCGAACTCAAGCAGATTGATCTAGAAACATATAACACTATTGATCTTCAAAATCCCTTACGTGTATTTCGGGCGATAGAAGTGTATAGACAATTGGGCATACCCTTGTCTGTTTTGAAAACAGGAGAAAAGAAACAACGTCCATTCAAGGTTATAAAAATTGGTTTAACCATGGATCGCGATGCATTGTATGCACGCATCGATACGCGTATGGATTTGATGCTGAAACAAGGTTTAGAAGCAGAAGCAGAACAATACATTCAGTACAAACATCTCAATGCGTTACAAACAGTAGGTTATAGTGAGGTTTATGGTTTTTTAAATGGAGCATTTGATCGGGAAGAAATGATTCGTTTGTTGAAACGGAACAGTAGGAGATACGCAAAACGACAACTCACCTGGTTTACTAGGGATACAGAAATTCAGTGGTTTCATCCAGAAAGTAGGTCTAATATATTAGATTTTATAGAGTTGCAGATGAAAAAGGAGTAAATTAGTAAATCGTTATTCCGCTTTAATCTAATGCATGGGTTAGAATGCTCATTAATTTGTTATTAATTGAGAAAAATAGAATAAACTAAAAATTAATTAATATTAATTTTCAAATAAATAAGACTCAAGATGAATGTTTCTGAAAATATAAAAGAAGGTTATTCCAATCAATACGATACAGAAATCATTGAGTGGAGAAATATTGGTGCGAAGTATAAGGCATTGAATATAATTGAACTTTCAAAGAGTATAAAATTTGATTCAGTACTAGAAGTTGGATGCGGAGAAGGTTCGATTTTGGATTGGTTATCAAAATGGAATTTCTCTCAAAATTTAAATGGTATAGAAATATCAGAAAGTGGAATAGAAATCATAAAAAATAAGAATATAAAAAATTTGAAAGAATTGCTTCTCTTTGACGGATATAAAATCCCTTTTCCAGACAATTCTTTTGACTTAGTTATTTGTTCGCATGTATTGGAACATGTTGAACATGAAAGAGTGCTCTTGAGAGAAATTATGAGGGTTTCGAAGTATCAAATTTTCGAAGTACCCATTGACTTTTCATTTTCAGTAGATAAAAAAATCAATCACTTTATGTCTTATGGGCATATTAATATATATACTCCTGGTTTATTTAAATTTCTTTTGAAGTCTGAAAACTTTGATGTTATTAAGGAGAAATTTTATTTGTACAACGATGACGTATTGAAAATGATGTGTGCAAATAAAAAAAGTGAATATGTTAAAATAAAATTTAAATATGTTATTTTAAAACTCATTCCATATTTGATGCGAATAAAACCAAGTGCATTTGTAGTTTTAACTACTAAGAGCGAAAAAGCAATTTCAATTTTTTAATTTAAAAACAATACATTTTTAAGAACGCATTGACTCTTTGGAATAGAAATAACGAATTAATAGATGCCAGATATAAAAATAAAAAAGGATAGAGCAAGCTACTCTATCCTTTTTTGTCTTTGTACTTTTTTCTAGAGCCTAGTAACTCAAAACTACCTAAACTTTATATTTTCTTCCGTTTAATTTTTCAGGTAAGCAAGATAGATCTTCGCTTATTGGTTTTCTTTTTGTAATGGTATCAATAAATGGAGTATACACAACTTTGTGGTCAATAATACCAGCCATTACATTCGCTCTACCTTCTATTAGTCCTTCAACAGCAGCTAAACCCAAACGGCTAGCCAATACTCTGTCTGCTGCAGTAGGTGCGCCACCACGTTGTACGTGTCCTAAAATAGTAACTTTATAATCTAATTGAGGAAGTGCAATTTTTACTTCGTTTGCAATAGCAGTTGCTCTACCAACTTCGTCGCCTTCTGCTACAATGATAATGTGTGATGCTTTGGCTTCGCTTGTACCGTGTTGCAATCTATTAATTACTTCACCAACATTATTAAAAGCATCTTCCGGGATGATTGCCATTTCTGCACCGCCAGCAATAGCAGAACGTACTGCGATATATCCAGTATCACGACCCATTACTTCTATAAAAAATACACGTTCGTGAGCATCTGCTGTATCACGAATTTTATCTATAGCAGACAAACACGTATTTACTGCAGTATCGTACCCGATTGTGAAATCAGATCCATATAAATCATTATCAATTGTACCCGGTGCGCCAACACATGGCATTTTGAATTCATTATAAAATAATTCAGCACCTGTGAATGTTCCATTTCCACCAATGGCTACCAAACCATCAATTCCAAAACTTCTTAATTGGTCGTATGCTTTTTTTCTGCCGTCTGGAGTTCTAAATTGCTCGCTGCGAGCAGACTTTAAGATTGTCCCCCCTTTTTGAATAATATTAGTAACTGAGCGATTATCAAGTTCGATAAAATTACCGTTAATCATCCCGTCATATCCTTTTATGATACCGTAAACCTCTAAACCGTGATAATGACCTGCACGTACTGCTGCACGTATACAAGCATTCATTCCTGGAGCATCGCCACCAGACGTATAAACCGCTATTTTCTTCATTACTAGTTAGTTGTAAAGACATGTTGAAATAATTTGATCGGAAGTTCGAGTTCATTCAACCCAACTCTTATTTCAACTTCCAATTTTACTAAAAAAATTATACAATAGAAATGAAATGTATGCTCTTTTATTCATTTCCACATTAATTTTATAGACAGTTTATATATTTTTCCTTTAAATTCGTTCTATTATCATTAAAGTTTAAACGCGTGTATGCCTAATACAACCCCTTTTTTGTCCATCATTACCGTTGTGTATAACAATCTTTCTGGGCTAATTCATACGTTTGAGTCCATAAAATCACAGACATGTACTGATTATGAATGGATTGTCATAGATGGTGGCTCAAAAGATGGTACAAAAGAGTGGCTGTCTAAATTGGACATGGAAAACATGCAATATGTATCTGAAAAGGATCAAGGACTTTATGATGCAATGAATAAAGGATTAACACGTGCGTCTGGAGCATATGTATGGTTTATGAATTCTGGCGATTCAATTTTTTCAATGGATACGGTACAAATACTTAAAACGTGTTCGCTTGGAAAAGATGTATTATATGGTGAAACCATGCTCGTTGATGTATCTGGAAAAGCATTAGGGATTCGTTCTGAAAAAACAACGCGTGTATTACCCAATAAAATGACGCGTTTTTCTATGATTAGAGGCATGGTAGTTTGCCATCAATCCTTTATACCTAAAAGAAGTATCGCACCACTTTACAATCTTAAATATAGATTTAGTGCAGATATTGACTGGGTAATTTCTTGCCTGTCAAAAACAAAGGCGATACATAATTGTGAATCCATCCTTTCAAATTACCTTGTTGGCGGGCTTTCGGCCCAAAATCAAAAGACGGGATGGAAGGAACGGTGGAAAATTTATGTAACTCATTACGGGTTTTTATATACGTTTGGAGCGCATATTTATATAGGGATTCGGTATATTTGGAAATATGTTTTTTTTAATAGAAAATATTAATCGTTCCATTCATATTTAATTTTATATATTTTAAATGCACTCGTTAAAAAATAAAACCATACTCGTTACAGGTGGGACTGGTTCTTTGGGATCAAAATTGATTGATCGACTTTTGCATACCCAATCGTTTGGGTTTAAAAAAATTATTATTTTTTCTAGAGACGAGTTAAAGCAATCTGAAATGGGAACAAATTACCAAGTTCAGGTTGATGCAGGCAAGATTGAATTTATATTAGGTGATATCAGAGATGTATCTTGTTTATCAAAAGCATTGATGGGAGTCGATGTTGTATTTCATACGGCTGCTCTTAAACATGTACCTGCAACAGAAAATAATCCTAGGGAATGTATTAAAACCAATATAATTGGTGCAATGAATTTGATAGATGCTTGTTTGGAACAAAATGTTTCAAAAGTTATAGCACTGTCTACGGATAAGGCTGCATCACCAGAAAGTGTTTATGGTGCATCTAAATTGATATCCGATAAATTATTTGTAGATGCAAATAAATATAGTAAGACTAAATTTTCAATTGTTCGTTTTGGAAATATTCTAGGATCTAGAGGTTCTGTATTGCCACTATTTTTAGAACAAAAAAATAAGCGTTCATTAACAATTACCCACCCGGAAATGACACGTTTCTGTATCACCTTCAATGAAGCAGTAAATGTCTTATTATTTGCTTGCGAGCATTGTTTGGGTGGAGAAGTACTGATCCCTAAAAGTCCGTCGTTCCACATTGAAGATTTAGCAGATGTCGTTTGCATAGGATGTGAAAAAAACTATATCGGAATTAGAATGGGAGAGAAGTTACATGAAGATATGATTACGGAAGATGATGCTCGCAATACCTGGGAATCCGATGCATATTTTATTTTACTTCCAAACAAACACGATGCTGAGATTGAATTGTATTGGACACGTATCTTTAACGCGCACAAACTCGAAAAATCATTTTGCCTGCGTTCAGATAATAATCCTACATTTCTATCTAAACAAGAATTGACAACATTAATAGAAACAGTATAATACTTTCAAATAATAAACACCATGAAACAATTATTTACAACAAAAAATTTATATCACATTTCTGCAATTGTTGTATTATTAATTATAGCTACAATTTATTGTAAACCTATTTTAGATAATAAAAAACTGGCTCAACACGATTTAATCCAAGCAACGGGTGCTGCACAGGAAGTTGAGAATTATTATAAAAAATCAGGAGAATATCCATTATGGACAAACTCTATGTTTGGTGGCATGCCGGCATATACCATAAAAGGCGAATTCCCAAATTCATGGACGAGTCGGGTTGCTTCTGTTGTCTCTTATATATTACCCGATCCAATAAATTACATTTACATGTTGTTTATTGGATTTTATATTGCCATGGCTGCAATGGGGTACAAACCAATGATATCTTTTTTTGGGGCTGTTGCTTTTGGTCTCAGTTCTTATTCATTAATAAGTTTAGAAGCAGGACATGCGTCTAAAGTATTAGCCATCGCTTTTGCAGCTCCATTAACAGCTGGAATCATAAATATATACAGAGGTGCTTATTTAAAAGGAATTGTTTTGGCATCCATTTTTATGATGTTTGAATTGTATTCCAATCACATACAAATAACCTATTATTTGGCAATTGCATTATTCATTTATGTTATAATTCTTTTTATTCAATCTGTACGTGAAAAAATGTTGAAGAATTTTTTCACGGCTAGTAGTATTGTTTTAGGTATTTCAATTATCGTATTGGGATCTATGTCTACTCGATTTATGGATATGTATGAATATCAAAAATACACTATTCGTGGTCCTAGTGAATTAACCAACACAGATAAAGAATCCGTTTCAACAACAGGCTTGGATCGAGATTATGCATTTAACTGGAGTTATGGTATTTCAGAAACATTCAATTATTTAATTCCCAATTACAAAGGAGGGAAATCAGGAGCTGCTTTAGATGAGAAATCTGCAATATATAAAACCATAGAAAATAATTTTGGAAAAGAGAATGCAATAAAATTTGCAAAAGCAGAACAATGGCCAATTTATTGGGGCGATCAACCAGGTACGAGTGGCCCTGCATATATGGGAGCTGTAATTTGTTTCTTATTTATTTTGGCATTATTCATCATTAAAGATTCTATGAAATGGTGGATGCTTGGGATTGTTGTATTGTTTACAATTCTAGCTTGGGGAAAAAATTCCCCAACGATTAATTATTTTATATTTGATCATTTACCTTTATACAATAAATTTAGAGCAGTTACTATGATTCATGCTATTGTAGCAATGTTTATGGTTTGGTTAGCTGTATGGGGAGTAAGTGAAATTGGTAACATAGATAAGACAACATTAAAAAAATATTTAAAATATACTACTGCAGGTGTTGCAGGCTTATTAGTTGTTTTTTGGTTGTTTGGTTCCGCATTTACTAATTTTGAAAAGAGTAACGAGGAGGATGCACTTGCTTCAAAAAATATGTTTATTGAATCGTGGACGCAAGCTTCTCAAAAGCCTGAATTTGCAAATGCAATGTATGAATCATTGATACAGGATAGATCAGATGCTTTATCTTCAGATGCTTTAAGATCATTATTATTTGTATTATTGGTAGCAGGTGTACTTTATCTATACGCTACAACAGATGTATTATTAAAACCAGAATACATTATTGCTTTATTATGTTTTTTTGTAATTATTGATGAGTGGCAAATAAGTAAGCGTTATTTAAATGATGCTGATTTTAAAAAGAGAAAATCTACAAAACTTTCTGTATTACCTACCAGCGCAGATGATTTAATCTTACAAGATCCAGATCCTAATTTTAGAGTTATGAATGTAACGGTTAGTACATTCAATGATGCTACCACTTCATTTTTTCATAAATCTATTGGTGGATATTCAGCAGCTAAATTAAGAAGGTTTCAAGATTTAGTTGATCGACAAATTTCAAAAAATAATATGGAGGTTTTAAACATGTTAAATACAAAGTATTTTATTGTGCAAAATCCTTCTAATGGTGAACCAATGGCTCAAAGAAATCCCAATGCTAATGGGAATGCTTGGTTTGTAAACAATGTATTGGTCGCTAAAAATGCAGATGAAGAAATGGCTTTATTGGATAGTTTAAATAGTAAAGAAACGGCTGTTATTTCACAAGATTATTATTCTAAAATTAAATTTTCAGAATTACCTGTTGATAGTACAGCAACAATAAAGCTAATAGCATATCATCCAGATAAATTAACATACGAATCTGCATCGTCAAAACCACAATTAGCAGTTTTCTCAGAAATCTATTATAACAGTGGTTTGGGTTGGGATGCTTTTATTGATGGAAAACAGATCGATCACCTTCGTGTAGATTATTTGTTAAGAGGCTTACAGGTACCTGCAGGTAAACATCAAATAGAATTTAAGTTCGAACCTAAAACTCATACTACAGGAGAAAGTATTTCATTGATATTTTCAATTATTTTCTTTGGTGGATTATTTGCAACAGGTTTCTTCTTAATTAAAAAAGAGGAGATGTAAAAATATAAAATGCACGAACAGTATATTTCAATTTGTTCGTGCATTTTACATTTTAAAGCAAATACAATTAGCTACAATGCAATAACAAAATTGTAAAGAAAAAATGATTTTGATCTTGAAATGAAGTTTTATTAATATCAGATTATTGAATTGCTTTTTGAAATATATTTTTTAGCGTAATTCCCAATCTCTTTGTACGTTCATCTCCTTCTTTAACTAAATCGAAAAAGCTTTTTTTGGAATACTTTTTTTGGAGCAATAATTTCATATTATTTTTAAGATCGATTGAATCAGATGCTTTGAAAAAGTATATATTTTCTCCTTGAACTTCTTTATTAATATCGATATCAGATACAATACAGGGTGTTCCATAACTAACTGCATTATATACAGAACCACCACCTGGTCCACCTTCAAAAAGGGTGGGTTGGATTAGTGCTACCGATAATGACATTAAAATCAATTGATCATTTTTGGAAATAAATCCTGTAAATTTTATAGCATTTTCAATTTGAAGTGCTTTAATTTCTTGCATCAATGAATCTATAAACCCAGGATCTTTATCATCAAACGGTTTACCCGTACATATGATTTCAATATTTGTAAATCCGTCATTTAATAGTGCTGCCAATGCTTTAAATGCAGTTATATGAGATTTGTGTTTCCAAAATTGGTTGGAAATTATAAAAAATGGTTTCGTAAGATTATATTTTTGTTTTATTGATTCGGCTAATGTTTCACTGATTTCAATTATTGGTGCGGGTGGGCAAAACGGCAAACTGAAAATATTTCCACCATTGCTTGAATAGAAATGCATTAAATCATTACGTGCAGCAAGTGAATTTACAAACAACGATTTTGATTCATTTAATAGATGTTTATATTTAGTATCTCGGGATGCACACTCTTCTTTTGTGAAATTTTCAGGGAAGTGTTTGTGTTGCAAGTCAGGTATGTAGCCTACCCAAGGAGTAGGGAAGGATTTTCCAAATGTTAGAATACTTGGGAAAATTACATCCGCCTCTATAACATTTAGTTTTTTTGCTAAATCCTTTTGTGAATAATTGTAATATATTATTTTCACTGGAATGTTATTGACAGAAAATCCTCGTATAAGTTTATTGTTTTTATTTTCGAAAAGTTGTGTGTTTTTATCCCAAAGGATAGATGGGTTTTTATTCGCAAGTTTAAGCAATAAAAGAAAATTCTTTATGCGAGAAATAAATGGATAGGGAAGAATTAGAAAAATGTTTATCGCAGTTGCCTCTTTCGAAGTTTTCAAAGATTGAACGAGATAACATAAAAAATCGACTCCACCATCCCAGCTTATATGAGATCCAAAAACCGCAATATTTTTTATTCCATTCTCTTGATTCATTTATTTAGTTTTTTAGCAGGTGTACCGACATACGTACCTGGTAGTGTTATGTCTGTTATAACAGTAGCTCCTGCACCTATAATAACATTAGAGCATATGGTTATATTATTTATTACAGTAGATCCTACACCTAAAAATACGTGATCACCAATTTTTGCTTTTCCAGATATTGCTACATTTGGTCCAATATGGCAATATGCACCTATTTTAACTTCATGTTCAACTATCGCTCCATTATTAATAATCGTATGTTGGTTAATCAGTACTTGAGGGCCAATATGAACAAAATTGCCAATGAATACACCTTCTTTGATGATAGTCTCAAATCCTACATGTGCTGATTTTGATATTATAGTATGAAATGTATGAGCTGAATATTTGCTAGCACATGCTGCTCTTGCCATATTATCACCGAGTGCAATAAATAATGTTTCTGACTTTTCTAAAAGTTTGTCTTTTAAAATTGGAAAACCATATAGATATTCGTCATTTTTTGCATTAGCGTCTAGAAATACAACGTCCATCTGAGGTTCTGCATGAATTAATATATCTAAAATACTTCGGGCATGACCTCCACAACCAATTATATGTATTTGCTTAGACATTTTTATTTTCAAAATAGGAATTTATACAGGTAGAAATATATTCAATATCTGACTCTAAAAGTTGAGGATAACTTGGAATGTTTATACCTACCTTGCTTAAATGTTCTGAAACAGGATATATTGTATCTTCTTTATAAATGGGCATCACATGGGCAGGGTGAAAAAAGGGTCTTGTTTCAATGCCCATATCTGCCAAATGTTTTCTTAATGCATCCCGAATTTCTTCCGTGTTTACAGCGATAGAACACATCCAATAAGAATTTTTTATATATTCTTTCTCTTCTTGAAAATGTACATCTGTAGATTGAATGTATTTTTTGTACCAATTGGCAATTTGTATTTTTTTAGAAATAAATACATCTGCTTGTTCTAATTGAGCTACACCAATAGCAGCACAGATATTCGTCATTCTATAATTAAAACCAACTACATCGTGCCAATATTCTCTGTTTTTTGCTAAACCCTGACCTTTGTAATGCATTACTTTTTCATGTAATGCAGCATTGTTCGTTGTAACCATACCGCCTTCGCCAGTAGTAATTGTTTTGTTACCAAAAAAACTAAACGTTGCTATATCTCCAAAATTACCCGTGTGAATGTTTTTATAATATGTTCCAAAACTTTCGGCGCAGTCTTCAATTAGTAATAGAGAATGTTCTTTTGCAATTTTTACAATTGCATCCATATCACATGAAGATCCATATAGATGAACCGCCATAATAGCTTTTGTTTTAGATGTAATTTTAGAAATAATATCTTGGGCATTCATTTGCCAAGAATCCATTTCAGAATCAACAAATACTGGTTTCGCCCCAGTATATGCAATAGCATTTACAGAAGCGATGTATGTAAAAGTTGGAACAATTACTTCATCATTAGGTCCTATACCCAATGCAACAAGTGCTACATGCAGTGCAACCGTTCCGTTACTAACAGTGGCAGCATGTTTTGATCCGATCTTTTGAGCAAATTGTTCTTCAAATTGATTGATGTATTTTCCTTTTGAAGATATCCAGGTAGAATCAAGGCAATCTAATACATATATTTTTTCGTTTCCTTGAAGGCTTGGTTGATATACTGGATATTTATAATTCATGAGTTGCAGATATTATTGTGTGAACAAACACAAGTTAAGTAAGTTAATTGAATCCTCAAACTGATTAAATTGGCATTATGCTATAAACAACTAGTTATCGCAATAATTTCAAATAACTGATAATTGAAACAATAATTTTTTTATACAATGGTTTCTTAAAAATAGTATAAATCGAATTATTAATTTCCTGGCTGAAGGGAATTGAAGTGGGTAAATCAGTAATTTTTTGATCTTGAGTTAATTGTACCTCATAATGAGTTGTTTTATTAGAATGTACGCCCGAATTATCATGACCTATATTCTGAACTTTTGAATGTATTGGAGTGATGTGGAGTGTATTTTTTTTAAATGCATTATAGGCAAACCGAATAGCCCAAGAATCAATTTCACCTTTAAATTGTCTTTTAAGCATGCTGCTTAAATCACCACCTCCTTTATTAAAGGCTCTTTGTTGATCTGGATGAGATAGAAAATTAACTTTATCTTTAATTTCCCAATCAATACTATCCCATCTATCTTTCCAGATTGCCCAACCCCATGAAGATCCTCTGTAAGAAAGATAAACAGGTAAGGTATAATTTTCAGGTATTTCTATAGGTAAGGCATATCCCGTAACTGAAAAAATATTTTTATTTGTTGAATACGTTTCCAATGCCACGTTCATAAAATGTAAAAAATTTGGTGTTGTAACAATATCATCTTCAATGACGATAACTTTTTTATAGCGATTTAATATTTTAGTAACTCCTTCTATAACGGACTTGGCCAAACCTTGATTATTTTTTTGTTCAAAAATTGTAACATTTTTAAATCCAGAAATAGAATGGATAATTGAACGTACTTGTTCAACTAGGATGGTTGTATGTGCTGATTTTGCTCCATCGCTAAATATGAATAATTCACTTTCTTGGGCAAAAGTATTTTTCTTTAGCGCATCAATTGTTTTTTGTGTATGATGAGGGCGATTATATACAAATAATATAATTGGCGCATGGTCCATATTTATAACTGTTAAAAGATAAAGATAAAGATAAAAATTATTATCAGTGAATCAATGACTTAAATTCTTCAATACATGATACTAGAGGGATTTTACTTATATTTAAAGCTTAAATTGAATTAAATGGGTATAATAATAAGGCAAAGCTTCAAAAGTACATTGATTTCCTACATTGGCATTGCTATAGGGATGATCAATGTATTATGGTTGATGCCAGAATTTTTTTCTCCAGAAGAAGTTGGTCTTTTTAGATTATTGCAAGATATCCCTATTATGATTGCATCTTTTATGCAGTTTGGTGCAGCAAATATTGCCGATCGCTTTTTTCCTAGATTTAAAACAGAAGATGGTACAAATAAAGGTTTCTTGTTTTTATTATTAACCTATCCATTATTAGGTTACTTAATATTTTTATTAACATATTGGATTTTCAATACAGATATTGCAGCTATTTACGCGAACAAATCTCCATTGTTTATAGACTATATGCATTTTTTAATACCACTATCTTTATTTTTAATGTACTCTAGTTTATTTGAAACATATTCACGTATGCACCTCCGTATTGTGGTTCCTACATTTATTAGAGAAATCATCTTTCGTATTTTATTCGTTCTTTTAATTGCAGGCTATGCCCTTCAATTTTATTCATTCAATTTTACTATAATTTTATATGTAATAAGTTATGGATTAGCACTTGCATTGCTTGTAATTTATACCATTTCTACAATGCATTTTTTCTTAAAACCACAATTACATTTTTTAGACAAACCTATTTTGAAAAATATTTTTTCATTTGTAGCATTTATTATTCCTGGCTCAGCAGGTTCCTTAATTGCTTCAAAAATAGATACCTTAATTATTGGTGCAGAATTGGGCTTGGCTGAAATTGGTATTTATAATTTGGCTTTTTTTATAGGTTCTGTTGTTGATATGCCCAAAAGAGCCCTTTCGCAAATAAGTACGCCAATTATTTCAAATGCTTGGAATCGGAATGATTTAGCTGAAATTGATACCATTTATAAAAAAAGTGCTATTAATCAAGCACTTTTAGGAGGATTAATTTTTTTGATGATATGGTTAAATGTAGATACACTTTTAGCGTTAGTGCCGAAACACGAAATTTACGCACAAGGGAAATACGTCATATTATTTATAGCTCTTGGCAAACTTGCAGATATGGCAACAGGTGTAAACTCAGAAATAATATTGACTTCAAAATATTATAAATTTAATTTAATATCCATGATTATTTTGTCAATATTAAGTGTTATAACAAATTTAATATTTATAAATATGTATGGGATTAATGGGGTAGCATTAGCTACTGGCTTAACCCTTGTTGTTTTTAATGGAATTAAAATGATTTTCTTATGGCTGAAGCTAGGCATACAACCTTATACTAGTTCTATGGTAAAGTTAATAAGCGTATTTGTTTTAGTATGGATTTGCTTTTCCTTCTGGAACCCTTTAACCACAGATTCTTTAGTATATTCCATCTCACTAATTGCAATAAAATCTGTTTGTATCGCACTTGTATATGTTAGCTTAATATATGTGTTGTCAATTTCTCAAGATTTTAATCACACATTTAAAAACATTGCTTCTATAATTAAAACGTTTAAAGCAGAATCTAAAAAATGAAATACTTATTTGTTCCCTTCTACAGAATATACTTGTCTTGGCTGTATTATTTAAAATTCAGACCAGACAAATGGCTTGATGAAATGGGTAGATTTATAAATGATTTTAGAAAATATAAAGCTCAAAAAGAGAATGCAAACTTTATAACTTCATTTTATAATTGGTATCCATGTTTAACAGATAGAACTTCTAATACGCCTCTTGATCCAGTATATTTCTATCAAGATAGTTGGGCAGCTTCAAAAATATTTCAATACAAACCTACTTCTCATATTGATATTGGAAGTGCCGCAAAGACCATTGGTATTTTATCTCAATTTGTACCCATTACGATGGTTGATATTCGTCCCATTCAATTGAAGATGGACGGACTTACGTTTAAAGAAGGGACAATTTTAGATTTACCTTTCGAAACAGGATCACAAAAATCTGTTTCGTCTTTATGCGTAATTGAACATATTGGACTTGGAAGATATGGTGATCCTGTTGATCCATGGGGTAGCGAGAAGGCTATTAAAGAATTACAACGCATTACACAATCAACAGGTGTGATTTTATTTTCCGTGCCAATCGATACCGTAAATAAAGTTTATTTTAATGCACATAGAGCTTTCACAAAAGAATACATTATTCAATTATTTGATGAATGTGTATTAGAAGAAGATAAATATATCTATAAAAATGATCTTGTAGATTCGTATGATAAATCTAAAGGATTTGGGATTGGTTTGTATAAGTTTATTAAAAAATGAGATGGCAAAAATAAAAAATAGAAGTTCCCTTAAAAGAATTTTGCTTGGTATTTTAAATAAAGCTCATGATAAATTATCCAATTCAAATAATGCGGATATTACTACTAATGGTGAACGCCGTTTTATTAAGGAATATATAGATTCTTTAAAAAAAACAGATACTCCCTATACTTTTTTTGATATAGGTGCTAATAAAGGAGAATATACGTCTTTACTTATTGAATTAATGAGAAGTAAGCACTCGGAGTATCTTGTACACATGTTTGAGCCAGTTGAAAACTCTTATGAGAATATTCTTAAAAACATTCAAGATAAAAAACATTTTGTTTTAAATAAAGTTGGTGTTTCTGATCGGGCAGATGTTCTGAATATTTACTACAACAAAAGCGGGAGTCCCTTAGCATCGCTGTATCAACGTGATATAAAGGAATATAATATTTCATTAAATCAACATGAAAAGATTAATCTCATTCGTTTAGATACTTATATTCAGGAAAGAAACATTGTTCATATACACTTATTAAAGATAGATGTCGAAGGCCATGAGATTGCTGCATTTAATGGTTTAGGAGACTTCTTAAATGCTGAATTTATTGATGTAATACAATTTGAATATGGTGGTGCAAATATTGACTCCAGAACTTATTTGAAAGATTTTTTTATGTTGTTAGAAACCAGAGGTTTTCAACTATTCAAAATTCAAAAAAATAGTTTAGAACCAAGTTCATATAGAGCAATTATGGAAAATTTTAAACATTCTAATTTTATAGCAATTAGCAAGAGAATGGTATGATAAAAATTTCTCCATTAAATTCAGAATTGTCTGAGTGTCCTTCATGTAAGTCACATAAAACCACAACGAAAAAAATACTTTTTCCGGGTATTCATGTTGTTGCTGATAGTGTTTGTAATGCATGCAACTTAGAATTTATTCAAGATTTGCCTGTAGGTCATGGTTGTTATTACCCTGTGTCTATTAATAAGAATACAGAAGATGTATTTGATCATTTTTCTATCGATTGGTTTACACAAAATTTTATTAAATCGTATTTTAATAAACAAAAAATAGACGTTTCCATCGAAAGAATTATTAAAAAAAATCAAGAAGATGTTATTATAATTAATTGTTTGGATTATTTGTACGGACATGTTTTATTGAAATTATTTAATGTACAGTTTTATAAAGAAAAACATCCTGATTTAGGCTTGATTGTAATTGTTCCTAAAAACTATCTTTGGCTGGTACCAAGGTTTGTAGATGAAATTTGGATTGTTGATTTAAAATTAAATCAGCTAAAAAAATGGTATACTTCGCTTAGTGATAGCATCAATTCTTATTTAACAGAATATAAAACAATTCAGCTTGCATATAATTTCCCTCATCCATATACAGAAAACATCCAGATTGAAAATTTTACACAAGTTGAGCCATTTGCATTAGATAAATTTGAATCCCAATCGTTAAACATAACCTATATTTATCGTACGGATAGGTTGTGGCATCGCAACAAAATGGAATACTTCTTTTATTTGGCTTTTAAAAAACTGAACCTATTAAGACTTGTTGAATGGGTTTTCATGTATGTACAGAATAGAAATATTGGTAAAACAGAAGCCATTTTAAGAAAGTCATTTCCAGATTTAGTTTTTAATGTGGTAGGATTAGGTAAAAAAGGGAATTTTAAGGGGAGAATAATTGACAAAAGAGTGGATCTGCCCACAATAGATATTGAGATAGAATGGTGTAAAACATATGCAGCTAGTCATGTAGTTGTTGGAATACATGGTTCAAATATGTTATTGCCTACAGGACTTGCCGCCGCATTTGTAGAGTTGTTACCCATTGATCGTACAGGTAATTTGACTCAAGATGTAATAACCCGATATACTGGAAGAATAGCATTGTTTATGGGTAGATTTATTTCAGATAAATCAAGTGCACACTTAGTTGCGAACCAAGTGAAAGCAATTTATACTGGTTGGCCATTGTTTGATTTGTACACTTCACCGTCCAATCACAGCTATGATTTAGATGAAAATCAAACTTTTTTAAATGTTTTAAGAAGTAGAGTTCGTTTGTTATTTAAATCTTAAATAATTATTTTGAGTTATATCTTTTTGTAAAACAAATACCATTTAATAATTAAACCATATTTGTTTTACAAAAAGATAAACTTTTTTAATTTATTGGACAATGAAAACACTTACATGATCTTCATTTCCTCCTGTTAATTTTAGTAGGTAAGTTCCTGTTGGTTTATTTGTTATATCAATATCATAAGAATTATTTTGATCATTAATTTTTATTTCCTCAACAATAAATCCTAATATATTATATAATATTGCTTTTGTTCTTAACCGATTGAATAGTTGTCCCAGTTTGGTAGCCTAAACTGGGACAAACTGTAGAAGGTCCTACAATTATAAATGATAATGTACTGTTTACAGTAATATCAAAATTGGATATGAAGGGGACAACCTCCATTATTAACAGTATATCTAATAGTTGCCATTCCTGCACTTATACCGCTAACTAACCCAAAAGAATTTATAGTTGCTATTGATGAATTAGAACTTGACCAAACCCTAAAATGTCAGCGTAGAATTACATAGATTAATGTAGCAACAACGGCTAAGGAAATTAGAAAAGCCTTGATTGATGCCGATGTTAATTATAAAGTTACAAAGACTGTAAGTGAAGATATTAAAGAAATTGCATTGGGAAGAGAAGTGTTAATCTCTGTTTCTCCAGGACAATTTCTTGTAAAAATTACCCATGAAGAGCTTACAAAGCTTATGGGTGGAGAGAAGCAAGACATCAACCTAAAATGTTATTGTGATTGCTGGTTTACAAGGTTCGGGTAAAACTACTTTTTCTGGTAAGCTTGCAGCCTATATTAAAAAACAAAATACAAACGTATTGCTTGCTGCTTATGACATGTACCGTCCGGCAGCGAAAATCGGCATTTTTGCAAAAATATTTATGTATAGATCCCCGTAATGCTATAATTTTTCAAGTTGATTGGTTTCTACATTTAATACGTCAAGCCCCTTAATTAGCTCAAGTCTTTCTTCTCCTGCTATATAAGATAGTTTATAATCTTTACTGCGACTTTCTCTAAATTTACTTTCTATAAATGCCTTTTCTAGTGGCAATTCTTTCACTTTATCGTTTAATAAATCCTTTCTGATAAAATAGGCATTGTTTCCCGCTTTGTTACAACCTATTAGAGCATATCCTTTTTCTATTGCTGCATGGTTTAGTGCTGGTAAGGACGCGCCAAAATACAAATTGCTATAATGTGCTTGTGTTCGAACAAAACTTTTATTGTAAGGAACAGTGATCTGTCTTGTTTTTCCAAAAATACTATTGTATTCCGCAATAATTATTGACGGATTTAATTTAGATAAATCAATTTTCTTAAATATGTGGTAATCATTTCCGTCAATGTCGATACTTAATAAACCAATGTTTGAAAACCCTGTGCTCGCTAACAAACCATTGATATTATCCTGATCAATAAAAACAGCTTTATGCGTTAAACAGTATTGCCAATACCAGTTTTGATTTTTAAGACTATTCATCGCTTCTTCGGAGCCATCCATGACAAAACCTGTCCAATTGTTGTTCATCATCAAGAACCGTGTATTTGATTCCATGTAATCTTCAACACCAAATTCTATAAAAATCTCATTCTTAATTTCAATATTTTTAATTAAAAATTGAATAATTCCATCATCACCAAATTGACTGAATATTTTAAATTCATAATCATTAATATTATTAGAAAGCAAAGAATATTGCTGTTTAGACAACATTGAACCCATTGCCAATAAGGTCGTTTTATTATTATGCTTATTAAGTTTTGAAAATGAGTTGCTTATTGACAAAGCCACCTTTTTTATTACCTTTTTAATCATTTATTGATTCTCCTTTATTTAAATGTATTTTATGATTGGATTGTACGTTTTTCTCTTTTGAAATAAGCTTTAAGAAAATACTTTTTGGCTTACATTGAATTCTACGTAAATGTAGTCGTTTCAATGCTTTTTACTTTAGTTCAGATAAAAGAAAATTAATTTCTGCATCGTATATTTAATTGGTAAATTTAACGATCTGTATACCATAATCAAATTCAAGAATCACATTATAGGAGCGCACACCTTTTTTTTGTAAATTAGTAGCCAATTCTAATAATACTATGTTTGATAATTTAAGTCAGAAACTCGATAAAGCATTTAAAACCCTAAAAGGTCAGGGTAGAATTACAGAAATTAACGTTGCAACAACAGCTAAGGAAATTAGGAAAGCCTTAATTGATGCGGATGTTAACTATAAAGTTGCAAAAACTGTTACCGACGATATTAAAGAAATTGCACTTGGTAGAGAAGTACTAATTTCTGTTTCTCCAGGACAATTACTCGTGAAAATTACCCATGAAGAGCTTACAAAGCTCATGGGTGGAGAAAAGCAAGATATCAATCTTAAAGGCGATCCTGCTGTTATTTTGATCGCTGGTTTACAAGGTTCGGGTAAAACTACATTTTCTGGTAAGCTTGCCGCATATATTAAAAAGCAAAATACAAATGTTTTGCTTGCTGCATGTGATGTGTACCGCCCTGCTGCCATTGAACAATTGAAAGTACTAGGCGAGCAGGTTGGAGTTGAAGTTTTCACGGAACCAGAAAACAAAAATCCGGTTGAGATTGCAAAAAATGCAATTGCATACGCGAAGAAAAATAATAAAAAAGTTGTTATCATAGATACCGCCGGTCGCTTAGCGATTGACGAAAATATGATGAATGAAATTGCAGCAGTGAAGAAAGCCATCCAGCCTTCTGAAACATTGTTTGTAGTGGATGCTATGACTGGGCAAGATGCAGTGAATACAGCAAAAGCAT
>ERZ724508.667-NODE-667-length-23246-cov-14.488595_pt1 | contig 23246 bp, 19 predicted proteins | sample MGYA00376041_ERZ724508 | MGnify/ENA primary metagenome ERZ724508 (study PRJEB28724, sample SAMN07190887) | wastewater metagenome | isolation source: effluent of sewage treatment plant in Hong Hong | place: USA: Christiansburg, Virginia | collected 2016-03-01 ...
GTTGAGTCTCATCAAAACACCACACCATCTCATTACTGATTTGCTTCTCCATAATACCAACTTCTCTCAGGGCTTCTTTTTCATTGAGAAGTGCATCTCTCCAAAGAGAGAGATAATCATCTTCTGTTGCAACTCGAATTCAGAGTGTTTCAAACATCTTTGAGAGTTCTTGAGGATTTGCCATTCTTCCAATTCCTTTCTCTTTATTAAAAGTAGTATTTGGAAATGACTGTAGATTCTTTCCTCCAATATTTGGCCAATTATCTATTCCTTTCGCCTCGTCAAAACACCATACCATCTCATCACCGAGTTGTTTCTCTACAATTCCAGCTTCCTTGAGAGCTTCTCTCTCACCCAAAAGCTCCTCTCTCCAAAGGGATATATATTCTTCTTCTGTTGCAACTCGAAGTCCAAGTGCCTCAAACATCTTTGAGAGTTCTGAAGAACTTAGTATTATTCCATTCTTATCCCCAATCCCTTTTGTTTTATTAAAAACACTATTTGGAAATGACTTGAGACTCTTTCCTCCAATATCTTGCCATTTGTCACATCCTTTCCCCTGATCAAAACATCACACCATCTCATTACTGATTTGCTTCTCCATAATACCAACTTCTCTCAGGGCTTCTTTTTCATTGAGAAGTGCATCTCTCCAAAGAGAGAGATAATCATCTTCCGTTGCAACTTGAAGTCAGAGTGTTTCAAACATCTTCGCGAGTTCTTGAGGATTTAGCATAATTCCATTTTTATCTCCAGTTCATTTTTCTTTATTAAATGCAGCATTTGGAAATGACCGTAGATTCTTTCCTCCAATATTTGGCCATTGAGCACATTGTTGAGTCTCATCAAAACACCACACCATCTCATTACTGATTTGCTTCTCCATAATCCCCGTTTTCTTCAATTCTTCCCTTGCTCATAAAAGTATTGCCTGATACCTCAAAATCTCTGGAGTAAGATTACTCTGAATCAAGAGATTATTCGATATCTCACTCAAATTCTTCTCTTCCATCTCCTTACTATTTCCTTTTTTCGCCTCACCAAGTAACATTCTCCCAATCACTCTCTCCAACCCTTCTCGATACTTCTCGCCATAGATCACTTCTTCTGGTACTACGCCAGAGAGAGTTGATCCTTTCTTTGCTTCGATAAATTGTGAAAGATCCACATATCATCCATAGATATACGTTGATTGCCCGATCTCATCAGATACCGTAAGGGTGATGGGATGAGGGACTCATACGATATGGACAATCTTGTATGGATACTTTCTCATTCTCTTTGGATTCATCGTCTCTGTTGTCACACTCACATTTCTCGGATCGACTCAAAGAGCCGAAAGTACTTGCATGAGTATGTCATATTTTGGAGCACTCCGTACTTCTTCCAGTCCATTTCCAGAACCCGTAATAATTCCATCTTCCCCTCCATCATTTGCAGAAGTTCGGTAAATATCTGGAATGAACGATTGAGACTGAGAGAGAATCTCACCAACACTCACTCCGATCTCATCGAGAAGATCGTTCATAGTTGGGACAGTCTTCACAATTTTTCTCTTTCCTCGCAGTCCAAGTTCCTCTCTGTATACATCTTGGGCCTTAGGATATCGCTTCAAGAATTTTGAGATCACTCTACTCATTCTCTCTTCTCATTCTTTTCCTTGATGTTTCTTCCCTTCAGATCGATCGCTGACAATGCTAGATATTTCTGCGAGAATATTGAGTGCTTTTTGCTGTACTCCATAGGCTACCATCTCTGGAGCGGCTCCATACTTTTCTGGTTGTGCCTTTATTTTCTTCTTGGTACTTCCATTTTCTTTATCTCAATGGAGAATACCTTCAAACTCACTATATTTTGAGAGAAGATTATTGAGAAATTCATTATTCTGAGGTTTCATAGATAGTATATGATAATTTTTTAGCATTATACTAACATATGCACTCATCAATTGCAAATATTGCACAAAAAATTCTCAATTTCACCATTTTGTTTACAATACATTACAACACAAGATAACAACTCCATGAAATCCGACTTTCCCATATTCTCCAATCGCCCACTCATCTATCTGGACTCTGCAGCCACAACCCAGAAGCCACAGTATGTTATCGATAAGGTAGCACAGTATCTGAGCACAAGCAATGCAAATATTCATCGCGGTGGATATGCTATCTCTGATGAGAGCGCAGAGCTCTATCTCGATTCGAAGAAATCCTATCAGGAGCTCGTACATGCAGGCAAAGAATATTCCACAGTATATAGTGCCAATGCAACTCATGCCATCAATGAAATAGCACTGACGATCGAACGAAGTGCAAAAGTACGATCAGGAGATCAGATCATCATACAACGAGACAACCATCATGCAAATATTGTGCCATGGATGATACTTGCGCAAAAAACAGGAGCAAAAATTGTATGGTTTGATACTCACAATATATCTTCAGAAAATATCACAAAACAGCTTCAACAGATCGTTACTGAACGCACAAAAATTATTGCGCTAACTCTCGTGACGAATGTGACAGGAGCAATCTATCCATGGAAAGATCTTTGAAGCACTCTTGGTAATGAGATCTATACCGTAGTAGATGCGAGTCAGGCACTCCCCCATCATCTTCTTGATATCGATAGTCTCGATGCGAGTTTTGCAGTCGCAACTGCACACAAATACTATGCACTCACATGACTGTGAATGTATAGCGCAAAGACAAATCTTTTGAGGGAGCTTACTCCCGGTATTGGAGGAGGAGGAGCAATTAATTTTGTACGAGAAGATGGGTTTGAATTTGCTGGTATGCCCTATCGACATGAGCCCGGCACACCAAACGTCGTTGCCGCGGTATCACTACTTGCAGCGATCGAATATTTGCGAGATAAACAAGAGATGATTCGAATGAATGAGGCATCATTGATATCCAATTTTCTTACATGATTTGAGCAAATTCAAGACCGTTTTGACATGCTAGTATCTCCTACAGGAAATTCAGTAGGAATATTTTCACTTGTGCCAAAGATCGGACACATTCGTGATTATAGTGACTATCTCTGAGAGCAGAATATAGCAGTTCGAGCTGGACAACATTGTTGTGAGCCATATCATACTATCTGTAATATATCTGGAACACTTCGTGTAAGTTTTGGTGCTTACACAAGCCAAGAAGATATTGATACATTCTTTAGAGTCATCAAATCATCATACAACTATGTATAATGCTTATTTTCTCGAGTGTGCAAAAAGCCCAACTCACAAATGATCACTCAGTGAGCCGAGTATTCGTTATCGAGAGGAAAATCGTCACTGCGGTGAAGCTATCACCATAGATCTCTCCATTCGAGATAGTCGTGTAGACACTATTCGCTTTAATGGGGATCTCTCAATTGTAACAACAGGAAGTGCTGAAATACTCTGCGAGAATATTACCGATATGACCATAGATGAGATATTTGCAATGACGGGTGATGATATACTTGCAATGACCGAGATAGAAGTAACCAATCGTCGTAAACTCGCACTCATTCTCCCTCTTCTTTCTCTGCGAAATGCACTTCATATTTATCTATGTGATGGTATCAAGGATGATTTTGGGACATTGCTTGAGTTATAATTTCAAAAGTTTTTATCCTCTAAAATACGCCGATAATTGGTGTATTTTTTGAATTTTCTTTTTTATATGAATTGTCAAGTTTTTTATTTTGACTGGTTGTGGGTAGATGTGGTAAAGTGAGGTTGCTCGATATGAACTTTATATTTTTTATCACTACATATGGAAGCACAGAGAAATGATCCTGATAGCTCTCAGGATTTACTACTACAAAGAGTACAAAAGGCTCTACGAGATAATAATCGTGTAGATCAAATAAATCGAGAATCACAAGGTTTCAAAATATCAAAAATTGATACTGAAACTTTAAATAAACTTGATGATACTGCGATGATATCAAGCACTATTGATGAACGAACATGATTACCTGCCGTAGATATTGATTGCAAGAAAGGTTTTATTATCCGCTATACTGATCCAAATACAGGGGAAAAACAATATATACCAAGCATATCACTCGATTCAGATACAAAACAGTTAAAGTACTTTTGATCGCTAAAAAGCACAGTTCATAGTACTTGACCAGAGGATCTCAGGGGAGAACACAATAGAGATTATATGTCTGGTGTGGTAGATAAGGGCGATATATTCACTCTTACTAGTAAAATTAACTGAAAAGAAAAACAAGAAAGTTTCACCATAATGAGCTTAGAAACTGCTGAAAAAGAAAAAAGAGCAGATATGTATGAAAAACAAGACAATTAATTTAGCATTGAGGAGATTGATCAAGAAACCCTTCAAACACTCAATCAATACGTAGACATCACTACTACTTCTGAAAAAATTCGATTAACAATAAAAGATCCATTTAACGCATTGACGAAAAATCAGGGGCCAACTGGTAAGTGGGAGAAACATGAAGCTGGTAAAACTCTAACTGTTCAGCTCGCTAATATAAAAGAATTCAAGCTAGAGCCAGGTGTTCCTCACAGTGGTGAGCATAGCTTCCTTTTAAAACAGAATGATGGAACAGAGCATATTTTGAATCTTTTCAAGCCATGGGGAAATTAAAAAGAACCTAACGGTTCTTTTTTGTTATCCCTTGGTCATCTCGAATGTAATGAGAGATCCCTTATATAAGATATTCTCACTGCACTTCAAGTATAAGAGATTCCTCTCTATCGTTCGAAATGACAATACAATTATTTTTATCATCCGGAGTTTATTCTAACTAGCCTCAGCTGTCCAGCAAGTTCCCATAATTGGAACGAGTCGGAGATCTACTTTTTATCTGTTATATGATATTCTTTATAGAGATCATAGATATCTGATTTAATTTTTGCATCTTCACATTCAATATAATCTTTTTGAATAATAATCTCAGAATCTCTAATGTATTGTTGTACTTTCGAATAAAAATCTGGATCATCTGGCATAAGCTTTTGTTCTTCTGCGATTTTTCTGAGATAGAGATTCTTGATTTGCAAGACACGATTCCATTTACCCGTAAAGAGTTCATACATATGGGCAACTGTTTCTTCTGGAGCCTGTATTGTTTGCATTTGTACGATGCCATGAGTCAAATCGTCACCACCTTCGAGAAGGATAGCAATATCACCGAATCCAAAGAAAGATGCTATAAAATTTGGATAAGTTGATCGTATCGTCTTGATCTTATCACGTTCAAGAGAACGAGAATCAGTATACATCGCCTTTTGTTCCAGAAAATATACCTGATCCTTTGTAGCGAGAATATAGTCCATATCGAGATTAATCATCTGTATGTTATAGAGACGATTAAAGTAGATCTGAATAACAAGACATACAATCTCGAGCAACATGTAATAGGTACTACTCGCTAGAAATGCATTTCCAGTGCTAAAAACTTGATAGATAATATAGATAATATCAAAGGATACCGTAATGATAAGAAAGAAGTAGAGAGTTTGAAGTTGGTTAAAAAATGCTGTAAAGAGTTTATCACCTTCCACAAGCTCATTATGGATATCCTCTAGATTGCGAATTTCAAAAGACTGATGGTGGTTCTTGTGAAAGTTACGAAGATAATTGAGTGAGACAAATACGAGGTAACAAGCAAGGATTGCAAATACTATTCAGAGAACAATTCCCATGACCTCACCATGAAATCGTGAATAAACAAAGAATATATTTGCACCAGAGAGGATCACAATCGGGAGTAATACCTTCAACATCGTAAACAGTCCAAAAAACCAAGTATGCTTAATCATCATAGCATATCACTCACCTTTCTGTTGAAGATTGTCTACGAGCTGCGTATCACGCTCAACCCGAAAGGAGGTCCAAAGATATTCGTAAATTACTCGAAAATTGATCATATATACTCTTTGAAAACAAAATGGAAAAAGAGGAACTAGAATTCCTCTGATTTATTAGGGTCTCGGTATGCAAGTATTTCACTCTCGCGAGAGCGAATAATATCATAGAGCATTGGAGCTGCAATAGCAATACTCGAATATGTTCCAACGACAGCACCAAATATCATAGCGAGCATAAATCCACGAAGTGTTTCTGGTCCGAAGAAGAAGAGTATAACTAAAACGATAATGACTGTAGCAGATGTATAGATACTACGAGTGAGCGTCTCATTCACTGATCGATTGATGAGCGAATGAAGATTCTCTCATTTTTTGATCTTCACCCGTTCTCGGAGTATAGAGCGAATCCTATCCATTACAACGATCGTATCATTGATAGAGTACCCAAGTACGGTCAATATTGCTGTAATGAAGAATGTATCGATCGTAAACTCTGGAAAGAATGAAGACACGAGAAGGTAGAGCCCCATCGTGATAATAACATCATGAAAGAGTGAGACTGCCGTCACGATCCCAAATGAAAAACTACTAATACCAGCGAGTGTTCCGCGAAAAGCGTAAGCAATGTAGCAAGATATGCTCAATATAACAAGAATCAATGTCCATATCCCACGTTCCTTCACATGCTTTCCGAATGATTCGCCTATATTCACATAACGAGATGGCTCAGTAATATTCTCATTTGGAAATGATTTCTTAAGAGCTTCTGTAACAAGTCATTTGCTCTCCGTTTTAATCTTCTCAAGATCTGCGTCACTCAGTCATTTATTATAACCAACCTCCACAACAAATTGATCTACACCTGCAATACGATAGGCGTTGATGGTATTAATATGGAGCTCTTTTTTTGAACTCAGAGCATCTTTTACCGTTGTATTGACGGTATCAATATTAATCTGACCACTATACGTATACTCTGAAAGAGTACCACCAGTAAGATCAATACCAAAACGCAGAGGAAGAAGAAAGGGGGCAGCAAAAGAGAAAAGTATAAGTCCAATGGATATACTGTAGAGCCAAGAGCGGCGAGCTATAAAATCAAAATGCATAAAAAATTTTTCTTACAATATCGCTACAAGGTTGCTTGTCAAATCGAATCACTCTTTTGTTCAAGAATTATACCCATTCGATAGAACGAGAATGATATTCCAAAGAAAATAGAGAATCACAAAAAGATGAAAAGAAGTGCGCTTTCTGACTCAAGCATTATATTTGCACTCGTATGAAAAATGATTGATAACAAAAGTCAGAATACAATTTTTGGATGAAAAAAATACATATTTTTTGACCCTCAAAAGAACACTCATACTGCCAAGAGAGTACTGATAATATGAATGCCCATCGAGAAGAATGTTCGAGTAAAGATAAGACTACTTACCTGATCGAGCGATGCAGTTTTTGCATATTGAACGAGAGTATAGATAATATTTTCACAGAATGAAAAACCAAGCGCTACCACGAGACTCATGATAACAAGCATTTGAATGCTATCACTTCCTACTGATCTTGCAAAGAGAGATTTATTGGATTCCTCAGAGATTGCATTCAGAATAATAAATAGAACGGATCCAGAAATTATACTATTTCCTATCATACTATGATCTTGTAAAATTGTAATTCATAGAAGTGCAAGAAATACAAAAAGCAAAATTGACGCTATACTACTCAGTATAGCACGACGTGATATCGCATCACACCAAATAAAAGATCATAATCCAATCAGAAATCCTGGACTAAGAATAGCAAGGAGAAATACAAGTATATGGAGAATGTCTTGAGATGAGAGAATAGATCAGTGAGTACGAAGGAGGAGAAAACTCGAATATACTTCGGGAGAGAATCGGTGCAGGGCAATCATCGAAGCAAGAGAGAAGAGAGGAATTCATATACCAAGCCAAAAACTCTTGCGAAAAAAATGTACACCTAATAGCTTCCGTGACCGAATGATGATATACCCAGCAAAAAGAAGCGGTAGAGAGATACCAAGAAAGAGAAGAATAATATCAAATAAGATCATAAATTAATCTTCATCAATACGTTCAATATCCGCACCGATGGCTTGTAATTTTCCAATAATATCTTCGTATCCTCGATCAATATAGCGTATATTGGTGACATGTGTTGTGCCACGCGCGATCAGGCCAGCTATAATCATAGCAACTCCTGCACGTAAATCCCACGAGGCAACATTGCCTCATACAAGTTGAGTCGGACCATGAATGATCGCCTGATGTGGGTTGAGAACTGTTGCCTTTCACTTGAGTGATTCAAGCTCAGCAAGCCAACCAAGTCGAGATTCAAACATAACTTCATGAATTCTCGAGTCACCCTGCGCTTGGGTAAGAAGGATAGAAAATGGAGACTGAAGATCTGTTGGGAATCCTGGGAAAATATTGGTTTGAAATTTCACAGGTGCAAGCTCGCGTGATCTATATACTCGCATAGTTGTATCATCGATCATATCATAGCGTGCTCCAGTTGATCGAAAAGTGTTAAGGAACATACCGAGATGACTTGTTTGAACTCAACGGATATCAATATATTCTTCACTCATCAGGGCTGCAATGATCATATAGGTACCCGCTTCAATGGGATCATTCTGGACTGTTGCTTGTAAGTGTGAACTAAATAAATCAGGATTTCCAACAATTTTGATCGTATGATCAAAGAGAACTTCTATATCAAATCCTACACTCTGGAGTGCTTCTACAAGATTGATCACATGAGGCTCAATGGCAGCAAAGCGAATATGAGTCACTCCGGGACGTAGAGCGCTCATCATAAGAATATTCTCGGTTGGAGTTACTCAGAATCATGCTGATAAACTACGCTCCCCAACGAAAAATTCCCCAGATACACTCACATGAGAAGCGTCATTATCAAGCTCTACTTCGAGTCAGAGATCTTGAAATCCATGGATATGATCATTAATATGACGTGCTCCGAGAGCACATCAACCAGGCGTTGGCAATGTAAGTGAACCAAGAGTTTGATAGAGGGCAGGTATAAGAAGAAGGCCAACCCGAATCTTCTTAATATTGGCAACATCAAGATTATGGAGCGAGAATGTATTGCGTTCAATGATCACCGTATGGTCTTGAAATTCTACTTTTGCACCGAGACTCTCAATAATAGAGAGGAGTGAAAATACATCAGCAATACGAGGTACATTGTCTATCACTGAACGCTCAAACATACATCCGAGAGCAATGAGAGGTAATGCAGCATTTTTTGATCCAGAAAGATTGAGTGTTCCAGAGAGAGGTTTTTGACCGTTAATTTTAAGCATACAAGAGAATTAGAACTGAGGAAATGCCTGATTGCGAAGAAGCGCAAACATATAGGAATAATCGAGAATGGTTGATCCAATAAGAGTGAGTTGCTTCTCTCAAGAAGTATCCATTCAACGACGAATCACAACGAGATTATCAAACTCTGCTATGAGATGTTCCGTAGGAAAATGAACCGATATTTTCTTGGAGAGAGGAAGATCTTGAAGATTTTCCAAAAGAAGTCTCTGATTTTCAAAAATCTTAATGATATGAATAAGCTTTTCTTGGCCAAGATGAAAGTTTTTATTCACAAATTCAGCGATTCCATAGCTCATCATAACCTGTGAACCCTCTGAAATACAAGCAAATACACCAAGCTCTTCACAGATATATTGCAAAACATGATCATACTCCATGTCTTTTGGAATAGGATGAGCAAGAAGATGTGTTGGGAGATGACTAATAAGATAGTCAACAAAAACTCTCATACCTGCTGAAGTAGGAAGCCTACCAGCACTATTGTAGGGTTGGTAGATAAGTCACATCTTCTCCAAGAGCGCCATGTCATTGCGAACGGTCGCTGAAGATACCCCTATATCATATTTTTTAAGGAGTGACTTCGATCAGGTAATTCCACCAAATTCAATATATTCCTCAACAATGATCTTGAGAATGGTGATTTTGCGAGCATCTATTTTTTTCATAGATTATTTCATCAAAAATTAGATGAGTATTTGTCGTGGCTTCGATCCGTCGGCTGGTCATACAATACCCATTTCCTCCAGAATATCCATGATGCGACCCGCGCGAGCAAATCAAAGGCCGAGTTTTCGTTGGAGCATAGAGGTAGATGCCTTCTGTTCCTTGCGAATAAGCTCAATTGCAGATTCAATAATCTTTGGATCTTCATCAAAACTTCCACCCGATACAGCACCTTCAAAATTACCACGATCTCAAAGAATAATAGAAGAATCCTGAAGGCTCTCCAGCATACCTGGATCAATCGTAAGGCGTATCTCACGAACAACGTCGTGCACTTCATCAGTTGTAACGAGTACTCATTGCACACGATCAGCTTCAGCCGCACCACTTGGGTAATAGAGCATATCCCCATAACCGAGAAGATCCTCTGCTCCACCACGGTCAAGAATGGTACGTGAATCAGTCTGAGATGCTACTGTAAAGGCGATACGTGATGGAATATTTGCCTTAATCAGACCTGTGATAACATCAACCGATGGCCGTTGTGTAGCAACGATAAGATGCATTCCGACTGCACGTGCCATCTGTGCAATTCGTGTAATATTCGACTCAACCTCCTTCTTATTTCCACTCATCATCAGATCAGCAAGCTCATCTATCACGATAACAATATATTCCATCTTATGCTTTGATGAAACCTTCTCATTGTACTCTCAGAGATTTCGAGCGCCTGCTCATTTGAGTATATCATAGCGCCTGAGCATCTCTGCAACGGACCACTTGAGAGCATTCAGAGCCTTTTCACTGTCATTGATGACTGGGCAAAGAAGGTGTGGTATGCCGTTATAGGCATCAAGCTCAACACGCTTTGGATCAATCATAATCATTCGTAAATCCCTTGGAGAATTCTTGTAGAGAAGAGAGATAAGAAATCCATTCATTCCGACAGATTTTCCAGATCATGTTTGTCCAGCAATCAAGAGATGTGGCATCCGTGCAAGATCAGCAATCACATATTCACCATTGATGTTTTTTCAGAGTGCCATTGCAAGCTTGGAAGGATGCTTCTGAAAAATTGGATTCTCTATTATCTCTTTGAGTGATACAACGGAACGTTTTTCATTAGGAAGTTCAATGCCCACAAGCCCCATTCACGGTATTGGCGCCTGAATACGGAGAGTTTTTGCCTTGAGTGCAAGTGCGAGATCTTTCTTCAAATTCTCAATCCTCGAGAGCTTCACTCATTCCGCAGGAGCAAGGCGATATTGTATAACCGTTGGTCACACCAATGATCAGCGCATATCCACATCAATCTTGAACTTAAGAAGTGTCTCCTCAATCTCGAGAGAACGTGCCTCAATCTCGAGAGGACTCGTCTCTATTTGCTTAGGCGCACTTTTCAGATGAGATATACTTGGAAGTTTCCATCCACTAAAATCAATCTCTCTTCATGGAAGACTTGCATCATCATTATGAGTTGGAGTATGCCTAACTCCCCTCTCATCTTTTTTTACAATTGGTACCTCAATGAATTCAGACTCCTTGTGATGAGGATTCGATTTTACATCTGGTATACGAGCATTTTCCTCTTGTTTGATCTTGCTACGAACTTCCTCAAGTTTTTGTTCAATTGCTTGTTTTTTTGGAGTCTTCAGCCTAATATCATCCCTCTCAATCTGATCATCCTCATCTTTTTGTCATCGAAGAACATTCAGTACCTCTCTATAGTCTGGGGAATTCTCAGATATTCGAGATCGTACATGAGAAATCACACGACGATATGATATTCTTAGTGAGAGATAGAGAGAAAGGAGTATTCCACCGAACACAAGAAATCCCCCAGGTACAGAGCCAAACATAGCAATAACCTTTTGAGAAAAATCAATACGAGCTCAAGAATATCCAAGAAGAATTCATGAAAAAGTAACCACAGAGAACAAATATACCAAAATACCGATAAGACGCTCAATATTCCAACGAAGCTTGCCAATAATGAGGAGGAATGCTACGGGTAGCAGTATACTAAGCATGATCGGAAAGGCATATTCTCCGAACAAAATACGAGCTCATCGATTGATAAATCCACCAATTGTCGATGATGGATCAATAAATAAGAGAAGCACAACCAAAAACCCAATCCCCCATCACCAGATAAGCGATCCGAATTCCTGTGTGACGAGAGGCTTTTTTGAAGCTGATTTTCTACGTGCCATTTGACCGAAAGTATATTCAGAAGCGATAAAAACAAAACCCCTATTTTCAGGGATTTTGACTTTCTTTGACTTTCACAAGACTATTTAACTTCTTGCCAATCAAGTTGACCAAGAAAATCTTGCTTCCCTAGTTCCACACCGTTATTACGAAGTATATTATAGAGTGTTACAAGATGAAAATAAAAGTTCGGTATTACAAGATGGAGAACATATTCTTGACCAGTGAGTGACTTTCATACATTCCAAGGAAATGTTGCCTCTATCGTATCGATAGCCTTTGCTGATTTTCACTCTGATGTGAGAGCTATGAATCTCTTTGTCTTTTCCAGTCGTTCAATTAATTCATCAAATGTAGTCTCTTCATCCAGATAGCTAGGAATTTCAACATCATACATACGTGCAACGACAGCTTTTGCATTGTCTGATAAAATCTGAACCTGCCGAGTGAATGGAAACATATCGGGTGCGAGTCGTGCTCAGAGAAGATTGTTATTATTCGTGTTTTTTGCAATCTGCACAAGATGAAGAGCCTGATCTAAGCCTCTTTCAAGAAGGGAGAGAATCATGTTTGGATACATATTGAATAAGGTAAAGTATATCTTGCTCAGAAGCTCTGAACAAGATATGGTATCTTTTTGCAACTGAATGTCAAAGAAGATTCAATTGAAAACAAGAAAAAGCTCACACAAGGTGAGCTTCAATTGGAAATTTACCATGGTTCCATATCAGAACCACTTTCATTTCAGGCCGTTCCATCAGAATATCTTTTTTCATTTGGAGAGCCTTGGCTCGAGCAAAATCAGCAGAGCTCTCTGAATCAGCTTGGAATCGATAGATAACACTGTTCGTAGAGTGTATTTCCATATCGATGTCAAATTGTTCATCAGTCTGACGAACGTAGATATTGACAGATCCAGAGATATCATCCCTATTCCAAAAATCTACATCTGGAATTTTACGAATATCCACAACAAGCTGATCTTTTGGAAGAAATACTTTCCTTAAAAATCCAATCACAACATACCTCCTCAAGTTTCATGACAGGATAGATTGTATGAAAATTATGAAAATGAGCAAAACTCGTACTCGATAATTTTCAAGCAATAGTCGATTCTCATCTTCATGGGAATGACAAATAATTTTATGTCATCCTCGCGTAGGTGGGGATCTACCATACTCTGTATTCATCCTTCTCAATCTATATAACAACATAAATCCAAAACTTATCCACTCAATATAGACACCGTCTCGTGTGTATATTTGTATTCTGTGCAAAAGTGTGATGTAATAGTAAACAGAATTTTATTAATAATGTTTCTATGCCTCTCTTTTCACGCAATCATTCTCTAGAGATGATTCCTTTGAGATCAACTAAGGGTGTTTTATCTTTCAAGAGCACTTCTTGATTCACCCTCGTAGAACTCATCGTTGTTATCACAATCCTTGCTATTCTTGCAACGGTAGGGTTTGTAGTTATGAGTCATCAAACATCAGTCGCACGAGATGGAAAGAGGATTTCAGAGATACAGAGCTTATCGAGTGCATCTCGCATCACGACAGCACAACTTCGTGAGCTTCCTCGCCCTATTGCGGATAGTCTCGAATTAACAGTGAGTGGATCATTCATTGGATACCAAGGATTCATGAGTACTACTCTCGTGAATCCTCTTGGGTATGGATCAGATAAGATCTTTGATCCCTTGGATGGGGCTCCCTATACATATCGAGTCAACAAGAATTATGATCAAGCTCAGTTCATGGCATACCTTGAGAATCCAAGATTTGAGAGAAGTATTGAGATTGCGAAGCAATCTCTTCCTTTGCTACTATCTAAGGCTTATGCCTTAGATAGTAGCACTACTGATCTTTCTTCTCGGTATCCTTACTCTGCAGGAGATAAACTTGGTATCTTTGTGAGTAGTGGTAGTAATCAACCTCTTCAGAATGGAGTAACAGGTACAGGAAGTAGAGATATCTCTTTGAGTGATTCTAGTACTCTTCGTATCATAGTAGGATCTTCGTGAGCTGATGGATATGTATCCACAGATATCTCTACTTGATCTCTTCTCTCTCTCAAGGATGGAAGCTTTGATGAGAAGGCACTGTTGGGGATGAATAGTGGGAGTAGTGGATCGGGTTCTGGGGGTGGTGATTCTGGTGGTGGAGGATTACCGGTAAGTCATATACTTACTATGGGAGAGTATAGCATTATGGGTGAGACTTATTATGGATATATAGGCCCTCTGACTATAAGTGCGTATGCAACTTATGGGGTTATTATTACGACTGTTACTCCTGGGTCACTCATAGATGATACTGTTGATGGGTATGTGATTGATGCGATTCTTTTGGATAGTAGTTATAGTTCACCCATTACTATTCTTGCTGGTAATAGCGATATGCCATTGAATGTAGCATTCGAGACTCCCTATGCGAATATTAGCTGTACTCCACAATCAAGCTTTCTCGATATCACTCCATATAGTTGCACTGGATCTACGGTATCTACTGATTTTTATGTAGGATCACAGCATGATTTGGGGATAACAATAGGTGCGATTCCTCCACCTCCTCCACCATCACTGCCAGCTCCTAGTAATGTTATTGATGCCCCTGTCAATACAGAGATTATTTCTAATGTTGTTACCGCAAGTAATATATCTACTCCAGTCCCGCTCACTGTTAGTGGTGCTGAGTTTCGAGTAAATGGATGATCATGGGTAATATCTGCAAATATTAATAATGGAGATCAAGTGGAGTATAAGGTTCAAGCATGAGGAGAGAATGAATGAAAGAATGTAACTATTAACTTTAATGGAGAAATTAGCACTTGGGTGGTTAATGCTTATTCATGCTTTTATTATTCACAAGAAAGCTATGGAGATATTAGGATTAACGGCTATAAGATTGGCTGTTCAGAGAACGTTGTTATTCCATCAGTACTTTTCGGAGGAAATGTTAACCAAATTAACTACGATGCATTTAGGAATTCTCCTATTACTTCTATCATTATTTCTGAAGGTATTCAATATATTTGAGATGATGCATTTCGAGAAAGTCAGCTTATTTCGGCAAGTCTTCCAAGTACTCTTATTTTCATCTGAAATCATGCATTTCAAAATGCCCAACTTACTTCAGTCAATATTCCTTATGGTATTACCAGGATTTGATGGGATACATTTCTTGGTAACAATCTTACCTCTGTGACAATACCAAGCAGTGTGACTATCATTGATAGCGGAGCATTTCAATACAACCAACTCACCTCAGTGACTATTCCGGACGGCGTAACGACTATTGGCTGGTCTGCATTTCAGGGTAATAATCTTACTTCTATAACTATTCCAAATAGTGTAACGACTATTGGCTGGTTTGCATTTCATGTCAATAATCTTACTTCTATAACTATTCCAAATAGTGTAACAAGTATTTGAGGTGATGCTTTTGCAGATCAAACCAACTCACCTGGTAATGGAACCATCTATGGCCCATCATCTGGATATGTAAAAGATACGTATACAAATAATGGTGACGACCAATTTGATAAAGTAAAACTTCCAAACTACGTTGATCTTCCTTAATCGTATTGTATGTCAAAAAAACAGACCTTCGTGAGAAGGTCTGTTTTTTATTTTATGAGTGGAAACTGTAAAGTTAAACTTTCCACCTGTTCTTTCTCGCCAAAAACCAGTACCCCAAGATGCTCGATCTGATCGTAGGATTTGACCAAGGTTTCAGATTCTACTTTTTTATCATTTGAGGTTTGAAGCATTTCACGAGTGAACTCAGATATATCGAGATTGAGAGATCTTGCATTATGTATGATGGATTTAATATCAGCATCCGTGCCTGCTGATCGTATCATGATCGCATGTTGGATATTGAGGTGAATTTTCTCTCCATCCTGTGTTTGGATATGATTCTTGTAGAACAACTCACTCCCCTTGCGAGCACCAAATGCAGATGAGAGATGCCCGACTGCATTGAGCTTTTGCCAACTCTCAAGATTTGCTCACTCATTGAGAATGATAGTCGCAATGAGAAGTTTTTGCTTCTTTTCATTCTTCTGCGCCTCACCAAGCTCTCTTGGACGCATCATTGGGAAGAGTGTTACGTCACGGAGATTATTCTGCTGTGTAAGAAAGGTGATAAGCCTATCAACACCCATCCCCCAACCGCTGATCGGTGGCATACCATATTCCATAGCGCGCACAAATTCTGCATCACCTGTCATTGCCTCTTCATCACCATCTGCATTTGCTGCATCTTGCTCGACAAATCGCTCTGCCTGATCGATCGGATCCACCAGCTCTGAGTATGAATTGATAAGTTCCCAGCCATTAATAACAACCTGAAAGGCATCAGCATGATGAGAATTTGAATCATTTCTCCGAGCAAATGGCTTGAGTTGAATCGGATAATTATACAAGAAAGTCGGATGAATAATCTTGGGTCGAGATTGTTTCTTGTAGAGATAGTCAATAAGGGTCGTGAGTCACATCTCATCCATGCCCTCGATTTCAATACCCTTCGCTTTTATATCGCCACGAAGCTTCTCAACATCGCTGTATTCTCCCACATCAATACCTGTATCTTTTTTGACCATTTCAATGTAGTCAACTCTTGCCCACGGAGTCGTAAAATCTACATCAACAAGCTCTTCTTGTTTATTAAGAATTTGGCGTTTTCGATCAAGGCAGAGCGTATCAAAAACATGATCGAACAACTCTTCGGTAAATCGAATGTTATCCTCAAAAGTCCAGTAAGAAACATTGTGCTCAAGATGGGTATGTTCAGGAAGATGTGATGGATCCTGTCATTCATTACGGAATGCTTTTCCAAGTTCAAATATCTTCTCCATTCCAGCAATATTCATGAGTTTGAGCGGTATCTCATGTGATATTCGTAAAAATACATCAAGATCCATACTATGGTTATGCGTCACATATGGACGCGATGCTGCACCAGTCGCAGCATTCGTGAGGACTTGGCCTTCGATCTCACGAAATCCACGTTGCCAATAGAATTCACGAATTGCTTTGATGACATCAGATCGAAGATGAAATCGCTTCATAGCGCTCGCATCCGTGATAAGATCAAGATGTCTTTCTCGGTATTTTGATTCTTCATCAGCCAATCCATGAAATTTCTCCGGCAATGGACGAAGTGCTTTTCAGAGAAATTGGAATTCTGAAACGTAGAGAGTCAACTCTCACTTGTGTGTACGAAACATCTCACCTCGTACACCGACAAAATCACCAAGATCAAGACATTTTTCAAAGATCTTAAACGCAGTAATTTCCTCTCCATTTTCCGTAAGTGATTCTTGAACTCCATTTTCTGTTATGATTCTACATCCATTCTTGGATATCATACATTGAAGATGACCGCTTTCATCTTGAAGATGAAAGAAGAGGATCTTTCCAAAGCTTCGAGAGAGAACAATACGACCAGCCGTACTCACAAGTTCTTTTGGGGATACTATCACCTCTTCAATATCTCGAAAAATTGATTCATCATAGGATATATTTGCGAGCTGATCAGTCTTGGAAAAGGTGCTTGGGTAGATGGAAATTCAGAGATTTTTGAGACGTTCTAATTTAGCATATCGATCTCGAAGAATTTGGCTCGATGGAAGATCGTGAATGAAAGACATAGATTTATTTATTCATGAATATGAGGGGTAGAGTGATTCTTTTTAAGATAGAGATACCCATTGACGACCGTATAGAAGAGCAATCAAGAAAGGAGAATCCAATGAAGGAATACAAAGAAATAGACAATACCGTAATATGCGAATGGAAACTGGTCCATCTTGGTTTTTGCGTGGAGAGTACCCACACGTTGATGGTCAATAATTGGGCTTATTTGTTTAAAAAGTTCTTTATTGATATTCTCTTTTTGTGGCTCATAATTCTGAAAAAGCTCAAGAACTTTTGGATGAATTTCTCTATCAAGAGAATTACCACTAAAAGCACCTGCTATAAGATATGATGCCATGATATCCTGATCTGTTACTTCTTTTTGAGCTCCTGATTGTGTGCTATCCTGACTTACCTGATTCAGTTCGGTGAATTCACGGGAGATTGCGTTGTAGGAATGATGGGAAAGAGATGCACTCGAAAGTGAATCCAGAATAGCTGTCATATACATCAGTGCAATCCAGAATGGAAGAATGATCCAGAGAACTTTTTTTCTTTGACCAAGAGAAAGCTCATAACTTCTATGAAATACTCCAAACCATGTAGATGATGGTTTCTCCATTTGGCGAGCAAATAGAATCATAGACCATACGTAACTCAAAAAGAGTGAAAACAAGATGAATAAGAGTCATCAGACAATCATCATGGAGGGTATCTCGTTAAGATGAACAAGAAATGGTTGATTGTTCATCTGAACACTAATAAGTGCAATGTCAGAAAGCCCGAATGCTGAGATCAAAAACGACAACAGAACAAGCATCAGATATACACCATACACTCACCATAACGTTCGTTGTGAATATTGCATGATATGAGTAGCAAAGCTATACCAGATACCAGCGAGTATCAGTACACCTACGAGAGCAATAAACGCTGAAAATACATCGAGAGAATCTCAGGAAATACCAAGCAACACAAGAGATGTAGAGAATATAGCAATAACGATATATGCAGCAATCCCAAGAGATGCAACAATGATAAAGCGTAGCACTGCCTTATGCAGTGTCCAGTCGGAGAGATATTTTCTCCATGCGAATATATGTTTTTGTTTCTGTGCGTATGAGAGACACGCTCGAACAAGAAAAAAATCCGCCCAAATGAAGAGGTAGAGTGCACCAATGAGAATAATTATCATCACAAGTGCATATATCGAAGTAAGCACCGGATGAATAGATATAAAATCAATAACCCCACCCAATGAACCGCTCGTAGAGGCTGTCAGTCACATCACGAGGATCGTGCTCACGCCAAATACAAAGACAACAGGAATCATCCAAAGGGCTAAAATACGTAATCGAGTGATCGTCCAAGAGAAGAAAAATCGACGAAACAAATCAATAAATGATTTGAGTACGATCGTATGATTAGCTAGCGCAGTTGATATTGACTGAATAAGACGAGAGAGTTGTTGATTCATAAATGTATAAAAAACAAAGAATGAGGATTTATTCGATAGGCAATCACATATCTAAATCAAACCATCCAAATACCATAGTATAATACTCAGACAAAGAATCATAGAAAGGGAGTGAATGTTGTCTTTCTATACAACGATTATATTCTCATATATATGATCGAGCCAAATGATCAAAACTTCATGATGAGCTCACTATTTGACGAGATATTTCAAGATATCTATCCGATGATCAAGATGCACTCTCGAGAATAGTAGTATTGATATTTATCAGTTGCTGATGTTCTCCTATAAGATCGCTGAATGTTACAACCTTTGGTCGAGTATCTCATCTGAGGAACTTATCTAATGCACTCGCTCATGATATAGTATCAATATTTTTATACGAAACATTTTCGATAGTATTCATAAGCAGTGTAGCTCACTCAAGCTCATCACTATATCATTTTGCAAGAGCATTATATGATGCAGACTGAGACGAGCATGCAACATATACCGACTGGCCATACCAGCCAAATATAAGAACTAGAACAATGAGGAGAGATGATATCCAGAGAAGGGTCTTACTCGTAGCGAGAGAATATCCATCAATATACATATTTTTTGTGAGATAATTATTTTGTCTTCTTGAGGAGCTCTTCGAGCTTTTGAAGTTGTTCGAGTGCTTCGCGTTTTTTATTCTGCTCTGATCGTACGAGATTTTCTGGAGCATTTTTCACAAAACTTTCATTGAGGAGCTTAGTATCAATACGTCGAAGATAATCCTTCTTATCTTCGATTTCTTTTTGTATTCTCTCACTCTCACCTGCATTCGTCGTAGCAGTGTATCATTCGATATTTATGAATATATCAATCTCCTTAACGACACTATATATCCAGTATTGATCAGCTTCCATATCCGTGCGATATTCCAGTGATGAGCTTTTAGAGAGACCGAGAACTATAGCTCTGTTGCGATCAAGAATATCTCTGTATTTTTTCGGTGCTCGAATAATGAGTGGAAGTGACACGGATGGCTTAATTTGTTTGTCTGATCTCATCGATCGAATCGATTTGACGACACTATGGACAATGATTGAATCATTCTCATCAGGCTTAGATCGCTCCATGATTACCTCAGGAAACTCCGAAAGCATGAGATATCACTCACCCGAGATATGAGACCAGAGTTCCTCGGTCACCATTGGAACATATGGATGCAGAAGCTTGAGGAGAGTCTTGATCGCATAGGAGAGTACTCTCTCGCCATTATGATTTCCATCTTTGGTGAGTTTGTACTCCTCGAGATAGATATCAGCAAATTCATCTCGAACGAATGTTATGAGACTTCCAATTGTATCAGACACCATCATGTCTTCGAATGATTTTCGACTCTCACCGATGAGGGTATTGAGCTTCGAGAGGAGTGCTCGTTCATTCGTTGCGAGCTCATCTTTGTGCTCTTGGACAAATGCTGCGTCATCAGAGTAAGATGTAGTACTCAGTCCAATTTGACCATGAACAAATCGTACAATATTCCAGAGTTTATTGAGAAAAAGTGAATGATTCTCCACAAGCTTGATCGAGAAATTCATATTATTCCCCGGCGTATTTCCAGAGAGGAGTGCAAGACGTAGAGCATCGGCAGAATATTGTTCTATCACCGTGATTGGATCGATACCATTTCACTTTGACTTACTCATCTTTTGTCCATGTTCATCGAGTACGAGTCCATGAAAATAGATTTGTTTGAACGGAGTCTGTCCAGTGAGTTCATAACCCATAAGCAGCATTCGAATCACCCAAAAGAAGATAATATCATATCCTGTCTCGAGGACTTGAGCTGGATAGAATTTCTTAAAAAGTTCACCTTCATTCTCGAGCGTCCAGTCCAGCACTCACATAGGCCAGAGACCTGATGAGAACCACGTATCGAGAACGTCTTCATCACGTGTGATTTGTCGATCTGGATATTTGTCTTGGATCGTCTTGATATCTTGTGTTACACCGAGAAGTTCCCCAGTCTCACTGTCATAGTAGGCAGGAATCTGATGTCACCACCAGAGTTGGCGAGAGATACACCAATCATGGAGATTATAGATCCAATCCTCAAATGTCTTGTTAAATCGTTTTGGTACGATCTCAAATTCCTTCTTCTTGTATCCATGTATGACTTTCTTTGCCATCACGCTCGCCTTCACGAACCATTGGGTCGTCACAACCGTCTCTATACGAGCACCTGTTCTCTCAGAGTAGGCAACGCGTTGCTTATGAGGTTCGATCTTGATAAGATTTCCCTTTGCCTTCAGGAGTTCTACAATGTTCTCACGAGCTGTGAGAACATCCTGACCTGCAAAGATTCAAGAACTCTTGGTCATTACCCCTTTCTTATCGATCACAGACATATCCAGTCTGAGTCCATGGCGTTTGCCACATTCAAAATCAGCTGGATCATGTGCGGGAGTAATCTTCACAACACCCGTCCCAAATTCACGATCGACCATCTCATCGCCAATAATCGGGATCTCTTTGTTAAGAATTGGGAGAATCACCTTCTTGCCGATGAGTTTCTTGAATCGTCTATCCTTTGGATGTACCGCAACTGCTTGATCGGCAAGGAGTGTCTCTGGACGAGTCGTCGCAACGATAAATTCATTGTCAGAGCCAGCAACAAAATAAGCAATATAGTACATATTCCCCATCTCTTCTCGGTATTCTACTTCTTCATCTGATACAACGGATTCAAGAGTTGGATCATAATTCACCATATATTCACCACGATAGATGAGTCCTCGGTTGTAGAGTTCCACGAAAACTGACTCAACTAATTCGTTCATCTGAGGCTCGAGAGTGAATTTCTCATGATCCCACGAGAGAGATGCTCCCATCTGACGAATTTGCTTCTGTATCGTTCCAGCGGATTGTTCCTTCCACTTGTATGCCTCCTCGAGAAATGCGGCTCGCCCCATCTGTTGGCGGTTCTTTCCTTCTTTTGCGAGTTTCTTCTCGACAACCACCTGTGTTGAGATGCCAGCGTGATCTGTGCCGGGTATCCACAGTGTCTCATCACCAATCATACGGTGATACCGTGCGAATACATCCTCAATTGCACACATAAAAGAATGTCCAAGATGAAGAACTCAGGTTACATTCGGTGGTGGAAGAGGTATGGAGTATGTTTTCCCGGTTTTACCAGGCTTCGGGACAAAGCATCCATTTGCTTCCCAATCAGCATAAATACGAGATTCAAAATCTTTTGGAGAGTACTGTTTCGGAAAATCCATACAAGAAAGAAAGATATGATGAGGTGATTGTATGAAAAAAGAAAGATTTGAGAAGAGAAAAGCAAGTTGAATGATGAATATTTGATAATTTCTAAAAAATAGAGTAAGCTAAAAAAAATAATTATTTTGTTTTATGACACCTGCAATTATCGGTCAATTTTATGATAAGTTTCTCTCGCTCAAAAATGAACCACAAATTAATAGAAAAGCTTTTTTTATAAGGATATTAATTATTAGTTTTCTTTGTTTTTGCTCATTTTTTTTACTATTCAACAACCTTCAGTTTTTCACCTCAAAGACTATTTACATTTATTTTTGGATTCTCTGCGCTTGTTCCTTTTATATTATGAACATAGCTATTATCAAAAGAACTATAGATATATGATCATATTCACTATTCTTGATGATAGCATCTTATCAAATATCCTCAGTTATTATTCTGGCATTATTTTCTTATATTGCTGATGATTGGGGAGATCTTTTAATTATACTTATATATTGCTGTTCACAATTTCTATTACTATTTCTCTTGTTAATAATTTCATGAAAAGAATCTAGCAAGAAATATGGAGTCTTATATAGTATACGAAATGTTGGAATAATTCGTGTTATTATGAATGTTTTCATAATAACACTCATTGTAGTATTATTAACAACTGGCATATCCTTAAGTTACGCTTAAATCTGAAAGAGAAATAGCTTTTAAAATCCTTGCCTTTTCTCATTTTTCACTATAATCACACGGACTTTTTTGACGGAATATGTCGATAAGTCCGTT
>ERZ724508.668-NODE-668-length-23186-cov-7.416238_pt1 | contig 23186 bp, 36 predicted proteins | sample MGYA00376041_ERZ724508 | MGnify/ENA primary metagenome ERZ724508 (study PRJEB28724, sample SAMN07190887) | wastewater metagenome | isolation source: effluent of sewage treatment plant in Hong Hong | place: USA: Christiansburg, Virginia | collected 2016-03-01 ...
AGCCCCAAACAACCCAATACTCGCCCATGATCTCATAAACCGTCAGCTCATACATACCGTTCCATCACTTGCTGAGCGACTCCTCGAGGTGGCTGATGCACTTCACCGCGCTGAAGTCCTCGCGGGTGCCGTCGTTGCGAACCACGAAGAAACAGCGAGTATCCTTATGTTATGGGTGTACATCGACGACGATGTGCTTGAGGTCCTTTACCTTCTCAGCTCCTTTCTCATGATGTTGCAACAGTTCCACCAACTACAATAAGATATCCTCTTACCAAGTCCTGATCCTTCTTGGGGAGGGGAATGTTGTTAGCTGCTCGCGACAGAATGTTTTTAAAAAGACTCTTCAATCGGTTGATGTCAGTGTAAGTCTCACCACCGAATGTAAAGTTCACTGGTTGGTTGCGCTTGTTTCGCTTCTATTCCTTCTTCTTTGCCTAAAATTCCTTCTTCAGCTTGTCAACGATTCCCTGGTAGTGGAATCTATGCTTCTCGTTGAACTCGTCTAACAGCTTACCTTCGGTTTTGACGATCTTGAAGTGGTCGGTACCAACAGTAAGACCTTCCTTCTCGAATCGTTGTACAAGCTCCTCGGTATACTCCTTTTTGTTGACTGCAAAGTTGCCTTCGTTCTTATTGAACCGTGTATAGGGTGGGTGCACGTTGAAGGTTCTCAGCAGTGCCTAAACGATGAACTTAAAGTTCACAGTCACTTCCTTGTCGGTCGTCAGTGTAAAAATGACTCTGCATCAAAGATGTCTGTACGTTTCAAGACTCTTGAACGGATTGTCGTTGGCGTTCTTCTCCTCAGTAACCTTCCCGCCAGTGTTGTTAGTCTTCACCTTTTTATTGTTTAGCTCGGGAAGCTGGTGGTCAGGCTTTCTACGGAACAGCTTTTTGCTGGGATGCACTTCCAGTTCGGCGGACTTCTCGATAGCCTTGACGAGATCAGCTGCATTCTTGACACCCAGCTTCTTGATTTTGTTGCAGTTCAACAAAATCTCAACATCGATGTATCCCTGCATATGCTTAGGTGAGTACCTCCTTAGCTTCCGAGATTTTGTTGTGGAAGAACTCGTCGATCTCAAGGTTCTTATCGCTCATGTAGTACTCGATCTGCTTCTGCAGGGCGTCAACATTCTCCATTCTGGTTGATACTTTAAGTTTATATAGCAGGACAGGCTTGTTTATTCTTTTATGGCGGGTTGCCGTAGATAAGCGCTAGGAGGATATTCTCAGTGGATTATGAGGAGGGTTCTATTGAGGCTTAGATGACAAAAAGAGTGGTTCCTCTGCAGCTCTTCGTCACTTCGTTTCCACCCACAAGAATATTCGTATACCTCTTGCCTTCATCAATAGGGTTGCACCATTCTTTAAGAATGAGCAAATAATAATGAGCCAAGAATCCTCCTCGGTAGGCAAGGGAGAGAGCCGAGAAGATTAGATGTGTGAAAACTCGAAGCAGCCTCTGTAAAAGGTATGCCGATAACCTGGCTGCAGCTTATCACCTATTCGGTGTTCAAATGAGGCATATGAGTGCCAACATCCGCTGAATCCGACCCAATCCCGGATACAGGAAATGCTAATCGACACTGATAGGAAGATAGTTCACAATCAAGAGCGTCAATCGCGGCTTCTCAGAAGATTCAAATATGCCGAAGCAATGATGAAGTACATTGAGAATAAGACACTTGTTCTCAAAGGTTGTCTGGAAGATGAAAAGCTCAGCGGAAGCAAGAGGTTGAGTAACGCGTAATAACAGCAAAGAGAGCTCGCCGACATCGAAGAAAAGCTTGAAAACATTAGCTGTCATCTAAATCTCGTGTTTGGAGAAGAGAATACAGAGAATGTGAACGAAAGTGGCCCCCAAAGAGTCTGTTCAGAGACAGCAGGGGAGTGCATAAGGTTCTCCAACCAGAAATTGATCTTACAGAATCTGGCAGCTCCTCACGCAAAGATTACCAGTATCATCGCTGAAGGGTGTTAAAGCAACTAATGGTGGGCTATTCCTAACTTCTACGATATGTTTTACCCTAACAACATCGTTGAACTATCGCTGGTACGATGTGGTCTCACAGATGGGTCTCTCACGCAACTCTTCAAGCTCAACAAGTTCCTTGAAATCAGTCTGCAGAAACTCAAGCTAGGTATAACCTACTCGACGCAGATAACAACCAGCTTACTGACAAAACCATTGAAGACTTCCCAAACATAGTTGGCCGCTTCGGATTCGTATAACTAAAGGTCCTATGCCTCAGTACATTGAAATTGACGCAGATGGAAACCCTATGAGGGATATTCGCTCTCTGGTGAGGTGTGTAACAAGATTTCTTCGGCTGGAAACCCTTGAATTGCTGATGCCACACCATCAACACTTTACTTTCACAAGCGGTGAGACAACGAAAATCAACTACTTGCAAAACGTAGCGCAGCGCACCAACTATACAAGACCCAAGGAACAGCTGGATATGATCCTCTGCAACCTTCCAGCACTGTCTTCACTCGCCATCTGTACATACTTTTACCACGAAGTCGAAGAACTAAGTTGGAGCGAGTCGGTAGTAAAAGAGATCAGATCTCTCCGCCAGCTGAAGCACTTGCGCAGTTTTGCTTACCGTAAGTAGAGTCTTATTCAGGCGCGGGTTTTTCGATACTGAGAAATTCTCATAACCCCGATTTAGTTCCGTGTATCGTTTAGCACTTCCCAGAGTTAGAAGTTTTAAGCCTATGTAATGCGCTTGTAAAGTAGGGAACAATACTGTAACCGAGGAAGACTTAAGAGTTCTAGCGGAATGCCTGCCAAGACTTAACATATTCATATTTTCACAACTGCAAACCTACTTCAGCTTGAGTGATACAGCCATGTTCAAGCTCAGCTCCAACCTCAAACAACTCAAGAGGTTTGTGATGTTGAAAGGTGATCCTTCACAGCATTACCTGTTTGCCAATCACTAGGCTGTTCAATTACAGACAGATTCGATCGGAGCCTTTAGAATCCTGAGTGATGAGGCAAAGAAAAAGCAAGATTTTTTCCAGCCGAAACGAGGAATATTTGAGCAAGCACCAAGGAAAGAAAACGAGAAAGCTCAGGCACATTTTCAGTTTCCTCTTGGAAATCTCGATCAGCTTTATCTCTTTTCCATAAACTTTGCCCTGCAAATTAAAGATATTTCAAGGCACATCACTGTTCTTGGCCTCGGTAAGGGTATTTCGATATAGAAAACTGTGGGGTTTCTGACATCGCTGCAATCACCCTCGCCAAGCATCTGCTATCGATTAAAAGGCTCTATCTCTGTACCCATAGTGCTATGCAGCTTATAATAGTTTGACCGATGAAGCGGTATACACGTTATGTCGTTTCCATCCTCAACTCCGCAGCCTATTCCTTAGCCAGAACAATCTGTCTAACTTCAGCGTTGAACGCATCTCAGTTACGCTGCACGAGCTGGAGAAGCTATTACTAGCTAATTTTATTGATGTGGAGAATAGAAACCGGTTTGACAGGAACTACAAACTTGTTCTCATGCTGAGAGTATCAAAGCTGAGAGGTTACAGCCAGCGAGATAACACTGTTCGAATGTTCAGGTCGCTAATTCCAATCCCTGTCGCTACTGGGGCAGACAAGCTCAATGAATTATTCAAAAGGGATGTAGGAGACATCGAGGATCGACCAAATGAGATCTACGATGACCTCCTTGAATAGTGAATGATATGGGAAAGCATCATGCTTCGTTATCCACCAACCAAGGGATGTGATAGCAAGTGCTTCGTCGATGTTTAATACAACAGAAAGTATCGAACCAACTGCCAAAATGGCTTGTTCTTCCTTTGTTAATTTCAACTGAAAGGGCTAGATTGATTTGATAGATAGATCACCACGCCGATCCATTTTCGTTATAATCTATTATGAAGATAATCTTCCTTGCAGCGCTACTCTTCATTGCCAGGATTACTGCCGCTCAAACCTTCTCAGGCGACCCTCCAGTTGGCACACCTCAATATCCCGACACCTCATCTACGTTCGATACCGTCTCTCAGGATTCATTAAACTGGAATTGGAATCCAGGTAATCCAAGACCCGTTCCGAGGCCCAGTCCACCCAGCCCGAAAAGGATTCCTGTCGATCCACCTATTTCAGTTGACCCTATTCCAATTTCTTCAGGACAGGATGGGGAAGAGTTTATACTCTCTGACTCAGAGGCATCAGGAGTTATAGAGACCCTGTTGGGACAACATTCAACCTCGAAGGCAGTTGAGACCTTCCGAAGCGCCAAAGCAGCAACTCCGACTGCATCAGATCTTCAAACTGCTCAGTCAAGCGGTGGAGGTTCTGGTCTCGGTTCTGGAGCTGACTCACTCTCTATTTGGCCGGGCTCAAGGCCTTATCCTGGTCGATACCCTTCCCCCCCACGACCCTATCCGTCCTACCCATATCCAAGTTGGCAACGACGCCTTGCCTGCAGAGTTACCTATTACCCCACTTGGAAAATTTGCTGCTATTACAAGTTCTGGTGGTATTGATCCGAAGATGCGAACAAGTTAATTGAAAATATCGAATTGTTTGCCCCCACGAATTTGAATGCAGAATATTTGATATAACTTTGGTCAGAGACAGCAGGAAAATAGGGACTTAAATGAACTTTTCTCTTCGGGCTCACGATAGTACATCAGCTCGTAGTCCGATATGTCTATGCCGCATTCGAGGAAGGCTTCCTTTACAGTCTCTTTGCTCTGCACCTCCAGCAAGCACTTCTTAAGTATATCCTCAATCCTGCCCTTGGGAAGCTCCACTACACTTAAACACTTTCTACGTTTCCACTAATGCGCAATGTACACGATAAACACAAGATCCTCTTTGAGCATCTCGTAGCGCTTCTGCTTGTAGCTCATGTAGCATTTGTTCAGCATATTGTCTGCCCATTCCTGCCGCTCATCGTCGGACAGCTTGCGAAATTGATCCTGAAATCGACTCTAGTCCTATTTGGTGTATTTGGTGGGTTCAAGCTGCAGTCTAACTTCGAGAGGGAGGTACTTTCTCAGCAGCTGGTAGCTTGAATTCGGAGTGGTCGATACGTTGGAAACGAAAGTGCTGTTTTGCATATTAATGAAGCACTGTCAGAATATCGACATCAATAAAGCAGGTCAACTGGTAGATTAAGCTGAGGTATTGGCGTTCGAGCTGACTTGGCGTGTCAAACAGTCTGCATTTGATTTCACGGACTGGTTGACGAGGAGAGTGCCTCTAAATTGAACTCCAGGATAGACCGTGCAGTTGGGCTCCATCAAAGTGCCAGGATTCAGAACGGCATTGCAGCCGATTTGGCAGTTATCACCCAGAATCGCCCCAAACTTCTTTCTGCCAGTTTCGACTAGCATTGATTCCGGCTTTCTTACATCGACCCTGATATTCTTGTTGTCGAGCCTGAGATTAGACAGGATGGCCCCTGCTGCCAAATGAACATTGTTTCCTAGAATTGAATCTCCGACGTAATTGAAGTGGGCAGCCTGAACATTGTTTAGCAGAATGCAATTCTTCAGCTCAGTGCAGTGGCCGATGACACAATTGTCTCCTGTTACAACATTACCGCGAATATAGGCCCCGTTTCTCACCTAGCAGTTGGCACCGATGATGGCTGGGCCTTTGATCATTGCTCCGTGCTCGACTGTTGTGTTCGGCCCGATGATTATTGGCTCACTTTCGTCGATATATACACTTCCCATGACCTTGTAAAGCTTCTTTTGAGGACCTTCCTTATTACTCTTGGCGTGGTAATTGCGTATGTATGCTTCGATTTTATCCAATGCGCCACAGACGTTCCCTTCATCGAACAGTTCGCAATGCTCATAACCTTTCAGGCCAGTGAAGAACCTTTGCTTAGGAAATGGGCACACTTAGCTAGTATCTTGAGAGTATTTGGCTGGTTCCATACACAGTTTATAATTTCATCAGCATTAGAAAACGGTCATGTCGCTGCTGGGTTCCGCACTAAACAAGACTGTCAAGCATGATTCTTTTGGCCAGCAATCCGAGATTCTCAGCTCCATCGTCGAGGAAAGCCACCTCGGTAGCGAAGCGATTAAGCGTAGCTGGAAGCAGGAATATGCTAAAGAAAGATAATAAACTGTCGGTACCGCCGCCCTCTATCCGACACATCGTCAGCAAGAACGAAGAGGTGGTGTATAAACCCCCACCGACAAGCGGTGACCAGCAATTCCTCCAACTCTACGACGAAAACATCCAACTCAAGAAGAAGCAACAGGAGCTTTCAAAGATCAACCAGCACATGTAGGATAAGATCTCAGAGCTCAAGAAGCTCATCGACCAAAATCAGAATCAGGCGGATCCATTGATGCGAACGGCTGGGAATAGGTAAGTCATGGAGATGGTGCAACTCAAAAAAGAGAACAGAGAGCTCAATCGAACGGTGAGTCTGATGAGAAGCAATAAGGCACACTCTGCGGTGAAGCAGCATGCAGGCAAAGCAATCAAAGACTTCGAAAGGGAGAAGGTTGACGATCTACTAAGAATCATCGAGCTCAATAAGAAGACCATCAGGGACATGGAGGCACAGATCAAGACTCTGCAGCGTTAGAACTATTTGCTGAAGTCACAAACGGCAGCCAGGGAATCTCTAGGTCAAAAGTAATTGGTAGAAATGGAACATGAGTTCAAGAAGGAACGAGATACGTAAAACAGAGTGCGTGAGAAGGAAAGGCAACTGTAGAATGCCAGACAAAAGGTTGGCTTTTTGGAGGCAGAAATAGGCCGGCTGCAAACTCAAATTTCAACTCAGAGTATCCTCTAGCTGGAAGTACAAGACCTTCGAACACAAAATAGGAGACTTGAAGACAATATCCGTCGGCTCAGTGAATCTCCGATATTCAAGGGTGTGACAGACAAGGTGGAGGATTAAACGAAGATCAAGTCTTTAGAAAGCCGTTGTAAGATGATGGAGGAGGCCCAACAGCGGCATCGGTAGAGAATGATTGCATTGGAAACGGAGCTTAAGTTAGCCCAAGGTCAGCTGATTGAGGCCACCTACGAATCTCAATAAAAAGAAAGGGAGAACTCTAAGCTGAAAGAGAAGGTACGAGAACACCCCATAATCGATATGTTGATGCAGGACGAACAGACTCTTCATCGGGTGGTCGGGTTCCTTCGTTCGCAGGACTACCAACATAATGCGATGTAACTCTACAGAAGATAAGCCGGTAGTAGCAAGTCCATAATTGACTACTAATCCGAAGGAGAAGCTCGCCGAAAAATATAGGCACTAATCTCATAGAAAGAGCAACTTGCAGTCTAGCTTCACAGAACCGAAGGTATGCTCAAAGCCCTGCGTGACTCCTACCAGCAACGTGAACGCATCCGCGGAATCGAAGAGAAGCTGCAGCTGCAGCAACTTGAGTAACGGGAGAAGAAGATCAAAGACCTGTAGGTGATGGTGGGCCACAAAACCAAAGCAGAAGTCTACAGCAGTGGGGTACGCTATATCGACTCAGTGAGTGTCTTCTCCAGCGACGATACGAAGTGCGAGCCAGGCTACAACCTATTCGATCTATATCTGGGCAGCATGGTGCTTGTGTAGCAGATCGTGAAGATGGAGACCAATATAACTGATACCAGCAAGCTTATTACTTTCCTGACTGTGGACTTCTACAACCACAACACTGAAAATTCGAAGCTGGGAACTGGCAGCAGCTACAATGTCAATTCCCAGTTCAGCTTCAAAGTCACTGAAGACTCCTTCTTCATGGGATTTCTGGAGAAGGGGTACGTCAACGTCGAGGTCTGGTGCTCAGAAGGCAGCAAGGCTGTCAGTCTCGGAGTCTGCAAAATTGCTCTGAAATCACTCCTTATTAAGTCGAAGCAGAACATTGCTCCTGTGGTCAACAGCAGCAGTCCCGTCTACCTCAACAGTAAAGCAACAGGAACTCTGAATTTCGTAATGAGGATGCGATTCCCATTTGTTGATCACCTGAAAGAGTTTAAGCATCTGGACGACCGGCAGTTGGACAGCAAAATCGAAGTAGGTGAGCAGAGGAAGCTCGTGATAAACATAAGTGAGGCTAGTGGTATGCGTTCCGGTTGCAATAGCTTCGTTTACTACAACCTTCGAGGTGCAGACTACTACACGAACACGCATTCCGGTGGCAACCCTGTATGGGACCACTGGAACATCATCGAGACCAACTACACCCAGGATTTCAAGAATTACCTGCGAAATGGATAGCTGTAGCTCACCGTGCTGGATGACAATGCTCCGTTGAACGACACTGAACTGTCGGACGTAGTTGGAACATCCAGCATCGCACTCACAGCCCTCCTGGAAAACAACCAAATCAACCTGTCTTTGCCCCTGAAAAAAGGTGGTAGCACCACCGGCTAGCTAAAAATCAAAATATTCTGGTATGATAAGGAAAATTCGGCGTTGATGGGACTCATAGGCAAACCGCAAAGCAAGCAGAAGGAGGAGCAACAGGACCTACAGCTGTCCACAAACGACAAGGTGCTAAGCTATTTCAAAAGAAACCGCCTGACACCGGAACAATCATTTCAGAAGTTTGACCACAACAAGACTGGGGTCGTCAGCCGAAGCGAGTTCGAAGCTGGTCTCGTCAACATCGGCATTCGTCTGAACAAGCAAGAGTTCAACGCTTATTACGGTCAATTTGAGCAGCCTATCAACCAGCTGAATTTCAACCGAGTGTTCTTTCCAGAGGAGGTTCGAACAGAAGGTCGAGTGAATACAAGACAATCCCAGAACAACCTGCCAACGCAATCACGGTTGCCAACACAATCACAAATGGCCCACTCGAATTCGAGGCATTCCATCCCACAGGCAGAAAGCACCGAGGATTTACATCGGCAGCTCAGCACGAACCACCCACCAGCCGATCGCCCAATCGTGTAGTCCATGAAAGAAATCAACAAGTTCATCAAAAAGAACACCGTAGATCTCAAACGAATGACTTTGAGGGAGTTCCTTAAAGGTCGCTAGAATGAGCTACTGACAATTGCGCTTGATATCGACAAGAACAATGACGGAACGATTTCGAAGGCAGAACTACAAAGCTATCTAGATGCACATGGCGTGGATGCCGTGATCGAGGATGAGCGAGTGAACCTCATGGACTTCCTTAAAAAATACTCGTCGAAGGAGTAAAACACTGTCGCAGATGGCGTGGCTGCCAGTGGGCCACCAATCCGTCGAGCCACGTCGATTCATGGGGGCACTAGTCAAGTGCCTCGTAGATCTTCTAAAAAATGATCGGTAAGGATGAACCAACCGATTCCAGTGATATGGACTATATGAGAGGCTGTATGAACTATCACGAGGGGATCTCGAAAGGAATAAATTCCATCTTGAGCACTTCCTATTGTTGGTCGGTGGATGGATGATTCTGCGGGGATTAGTTTGGTGGGGCTTGGACCGGCACCTGCTCGTTCCGGTCAGCCTCCCGAAAATATACACGTTCGAAGTCCCGTGACTTCAGATTCAGCACGAAAAATGATTTCCTGGTTTGGTTCATGGCTCCGTCAGATGCAATTGAACAATATGAACGATTCTGATACACCGTCTTCTGTTAGAACCGCATCAGAAATTTAATATCGTTCGCTATCACAGCTCGTTTCTGTCGTGATCGTGGCTCCGTGCGAACTCGCGGATTAGCTTTAGGTAGGGCTAAACGGGTGAGCCATCCCTTGCCAGTAAAGTTTTGTTCAGGTCAGGTGTCTCCTTCGATAGCACCTCTTGGTTGAATCGCTCAAGCTCTTAGTGGCTCATCCGTGGGAAGTTTAGAGCAGCCCACCTCCCCACGAGCAAATCCAACTCCTTCATCCCAAGGTTCTTTGAGCGAAACAACAGCTGCTTCCTCAGCACTCCAACTTCGGGCTCAAGTGTAAAGTACTGGATGAACTTGCCAGTGGACGTGATGCGGCGGAAGTGGCTGATCATCGACCGTATATAAAATTTACGGATCAACAGGCACCGAACAGTTTATAATCCTAATCTACCCGAAGACCCATGAACCGCAAGAGTGTCGAAACGGACAACCTGCTGACTCGCATTCAGCAACAAGTACCAAACCGGTTTAGAGTAGCTCATGGGAAAGGGCGATGCTCGTGATTCCAACCACCAAAGAATTCAAAAACCGCAACAGCAACTGAAGAAGAAGACCTACGGGTCCATATTGAGTTCCGCACAGGTCAAGAGTCAAAGTTCCGAGAAGCCCACACACAAGTCTGAGAGTCTGGAGAACCTGTTTTCAAAGAAGGCGGATCAAACTCTAAGCAAGAAACCAGCAGCAACCACGCAGCAGCAAGAGAAGCTGCACTAGTCTTTCAGCCATCAGCACCCACAAGCCGAGCTGCACAGCGAACAAAAGAATGCAACTAAATCGATGTATTTCACAGAGTTCCAAGCAGACAATGAACCCCGAAAACGTAACCCACGCCTCAACGACTACTTCAGCAAATACACCGAACTGCTCAACAGGTGCTCAAAGAAGGATCCACAGGCAGAATAAGCAGATGCCAAGGCTCATAGTCATAAGCCCACACAGCTTGCATCGGATTTCGAGTCGTTCAAAATCGAGGATATCAATTCGTTAATCGATCTGATCGACAACTGTGTGCAGGAAGCTAACTACTTCATCCGTGATCTAGCTGGGAAGGTAGAGTTGCTGCAGGAAGAATGCGACGAGCTCAAAAAAATAACCCGCAAGTTGGAGGAGCAATCCCGCAGCCAACTGGCAGCACTCAAGGAGAAAGACGAAATCATTGAGAGGCTCAATGCAGAGCGCAACCGCAAACCCCCCAGCAAAAACGAATAGCTCAAGCATCTGCTAAAGATGATCGAAACTCTCAACTAAGAGAACAATGAACTCAGGACGGAACTCGACCAGCTCAGGCAGAAACATCTCGCAAACGATGAAAGTGAGAAGAAGGGCAAGGAAATCTTCAATGAGATCCATCGTAAGATTGACCTCTTCAACATCACAGTCAGTGAAAAGCCACTTCGCACGCAGGAGGACCGTAGGTCAGAATAATCTACCAAGCTCCAGTCCGAAACTGAACCGGTGGAAAGGGATTCGCTGAATACCACCAATGGACGGCTTGGTGAGGGGAACCGCAAGTATAAGTTCATCAAACCCAAGGGCTGATGCTACTTGGAATTCTGCTCAACTATCACATTTCCAATGACTCGCTTTTTAGATCTTTACGGAGCAGTCCCACGAGTTCCTCCATTACTAATATGGACTCGTTCATATTGGTGTACTTAGCAATGGATTCTGGGGGCTTGTTTCGCACTCTTTCAGGCTCTAAGTAACAATCAAAGGTACCGTCGGTGGCGAGTTTGCTGTATTCCTCTGTCAGTTGCTCCAGGGTCACCACTGAGTCGGGATCGAAGCTGTCGATAAACTCGGCCCTGAACGGGATAGACAACTTTTTGCTCTTTGGGTGAACTGAGAATGGGCACTTCAGCAGATGGTTGAGAGTGGTCGATACATTCACATCCAGCCTGGGGTACATAAAGGTTAGTTGGATTTCTTCCTCTACGCAAGAGTATATTTTGAGGGGGCTTTCGTTCTGAATGACCTTCTCGGGAATCTCTTTCTTATTCTTATACAGTTATGGGTAGCGTTCGTAAGTGTCCAGTTCTTCGAGCATACAAGCGTACATTCGGGAGGAAGAAGCCGGACCCAGTCGTTCCCACCTCTGTTGCACCCTCTCGAGCAGAATGGGGCTACGGTTTTACAAAATCTTCTCCACTACTTTCCTTCGTTCAGGATGCTACGGGTGGTTAAGAATCTTCTGATCATCAAATATCTCCAGGAACCGAGATTGAATGATTTCAAGAGACCTCCTCACAGAGGGGTGGAGTTTCATGCTGTATACGAACTCTTTGACTTCCTGTCTGTCACAGTACTTCCTCATCTCCTTTTTGTTGTAGTTGAGCTTCATGGCTTCCTTGTCGAACACCCCCGGGGCAATTTGCGTATCGCTTTGTTCGTTGCCTGTAACGAGGTACAGGTAATTCATAATTGACCTTCGATTGTACTACTCCATTTGACAGGCCTGCGGATCGCATACCCACAAATGCAGCCCTCGTCGACCACTGAACACAAACATCATGTGCTTGAATCCAAAATCTTCCTGCATCGAGCGATAGAGGATATGACAGGCAACTCGCATCAACTTCCAGCACAGCTGGCACAGGGTAGCACCCTTACAGCATGTCCTTACCTGATCGTAGTCGTCGATATCAATATCGAGCACAAACTATCTTTGGAGTGGGGCGTTGGGTGCTCCCTTCTTTGGGATCTCTCGCATGACTGCACCGATATCGATTTTCAGTGGGCACTTCTGGTTGAGCATCCTACGCATCTCCTCACTGCTCGCGAAACTAATGTAGCGTTCGTAAACCTCGCTGCCGTTGATGTCGAGGGTGAAGTTGAACTAGCGGTGCTGCAGTGTGCTTGGTTGTCCGTAGGAAAGCCACTCACAGATGAGGTTGGACGGGAAGAGGTTCTTGTAGTACAGCTACATCGCCTATTCGTTCATGAGTTTGATTGGCGCGAAAATAATATTCTTGTGATTACAAGCCAAGATGCCTGCTGGTGGATGTTACCGCCCTGTGGAACTATAGAATAGAAAAATCCATAGAAGATAATGGAGATGCTATATCCGTGTCTGTCTTCGAACAAGGAACTTTAGGAGTGGATTATAAAGGAATACAATAGACTGTTGCAGGACAACTACGACAGGCTACTTCAATACGGTTGGGCTGAATTGATAGGCTGCTGCACTTCTCCACAGTCAGTCGGCTACACCTTAAAAAGTGAGAAATTTACGACGTGTAGAACTCGCTTCATCCAAGGAAGATATTGGTCCTGCACGACTGTAGGTCATCACAAGTTGTCTGCTCCAGTGCATTAAATATTCCGTACTTGACGATTCGAAGTAGGCACTGTCGAACGTTATCCAGGGAAATTTCAGCAGTAGTGTACTAATGCTAACGTTGGCCAGCCAGCATTGTGAAAAGAACCAGTCCGTATCCGCTGTGCTATCTTCGGAGTTGTCCCTTGGGTTGACCATTGCCTTGTGGAAATCTGGGGATGTTGCAAAAGCAACAAAACGGCTTACGAAATCAAGCAGGGCGAAAGATGGCAACAACTTAGAAGGTACTCGTTTCTTCGAGATCACAACCAGCATAGTTGCTGTGCAGGTGGATATGCTATCGAAGAGGTAGAAAGGGTCTTACCAGTAGGTGGGATGAGTCTCGGAGAGTGCTGGAGAGTTGTTGTTCACGACTAGCAGCTCACATACTACAATGGTTCAAGCCAGGAAAGTTCAGTAGTGAGCCAGTCGAATTGGTCTGCTTCTGCTTACAAATGTTATCAGAGTGCCAATTGAACTTGAGTAACTCCCACCTTGCTTCGTACTGTCGTAACGAAGCACTGCGACTCTCCAGAGTACCTCTCGATCTGATGTAGAGGTTTCTTGAGCAGAATTCAATCATATACTGCTACTTCGAACAATAGTCTTCACAGGGAAGTATGATAGACCATTCCGCTAAATAGGTCAAGAAACTTCGCTACGAAAGAATAACCACCCTTTTGACCGATATAACTCTGAGGCTGAGCCTCGCAAAGAGGCAAGTATCAACCAACTGTGACAGAGCAGCCTATAAAGTCCCTGGTGTTGCTACGAATGAGATCAGCGAAGAACTCGAGAGATTGTTTGTGGATGAGAATGTGGTGATGCTTCCTCCACAACGCCCAATGAAACTGGCCCAAGCCATTAAACTCAAGGAGAAGGTGATCAACGAAATCGGCGCAACTATAATTCGAAGGAAGCTGTTGAAACTGAGTGAGTAACACGTTACTAACAACACGACGATCCAGCGGAGGATGAGTGAGTGTAAGACAGTGGAGAATACCATAGAAAGCGTCAAGAAGGGCTAGCAGGAACTATCCAGCAACAGGGGTTTCGTGGAGAGAATCAAGAAGCACCTGATGTACGTACAGTCGTGCAAGAATAGACTGATCCACACCAAGATCAAGCTGATCTACTTGGTTTACTCGGCTCTCAAGAAGCTAGCAGCAGGGAGAATCTTTGTTCACAAATACCTGCGACGGTAGATAATCAACGAGCGCACTCGATTTCTGTCGATCGAGTATACCAATGGCAATCTGACGATCCACAGTTACCCCATCACTCAGAGTTTCCAACAGTGTAGCTACCTGAAATAGCAAGCTTCAGCTTAGATAAGCGATTTCCTCCAACTCGTTTCCGGTGAAACTCTTAATAAGTACCTTCAACTGGCATCATTCATGCACGCCTTAAGAACACTTCGCATTCGTGTTGCATATTTCATTGCAAGGCTAACTGCCACGGTTCGAAAGAAACGGAGTCCAGGTACAGTTCGGTACCAACGAACTGTAGTCAAGGTTGGCCAAAAGCAGCTCTCTCACTAGTACCTGATCCTCGTGAGATGGAATATGAACCCAACAGACTCTTGGACATCCTTCGAGAGAATCGACACGAGAAGTTGCCACCCCTTCCTCAATCTGAAGTTCAGCTGGGAATGCCTGGGTATATGCACGCTATACTTCTCCAGCAGGATAACAACGCTGGTCGGTAACTACTGGTATTCAGGCAGGTTAAATACCATAGTGAAGATCCAAAGAGCGATAAGGATCTTCCTGGGAGTTCCTCGACGTCAATCTATTAGCACGTTTTGGTCACTTATTGTTCAGAACGAATACCTTGTCTCTTCGTTCGCTGTACAGCCAGATAGGTTTATATTCGTGGTCGAAAGCATATGTGATCCTGTGGATCGTTGGCGTCACTATAACAATAACGGGCACCTCATCAGCAAGGACGGCATTAATGATGTGAACTTAGTGGAATGCCAGTCTGCCGAGGAAATTGGTCGGGCAGTTCACTCACACGTCCTGCTCAAGATCGTGCAGAAGGTCTCAACAAAGATGAAGGTGGTGATCGCTTCGAGGAGATTCCGACAAGTCCGTAGAGGGGAGTACTGGCGGAAATTTCCAACCTTGCATCCTACAACAAAGCAGCCTATCCTACTTTTCCTCAGAATGAAACCAAGCAGTTCAAGGTTTCACTTGCTGTAATTGTTCAGCTGTAGCGTTGGATTTTCGTTGAACCTCGTCACTACCATAAGCAAATCCGAATTCAGCCACGTCATTGAACACCAGAATCAACTGGGCTAGCTGTTTCGGCTGAATGAGTACGGTGGGGTCAAGAAGCTCTTTTCATTGCAGAAGCTATCAATATCGCATCTCAACACCAGTGGGTTTCTGGAGATGGTCGCTTAAGTGGACAAAAGTAGAAGTTAAGGCAAGCGAGCCGATGAGCCACACGAACATGTACCCAAGAAAAGGCGCAACGGCCGCCATGGGTCAGCCTTACAGTGGGTCCGCAACAGAAAGAAGTCCAGCACTATTCTGTTCTGATCTTAGCAATATTCCTATTCAATTGGAAATGCATTCCACATTAATCGGTAAAGCTGGTAGTTCGACTGGAATATAAAACAGTTCGGGGTATGGTTGCAGCGCACCCGCTGACAATATATCTGGGTCCCTATCCCATCAAGGCTTGCTTAGATGGATATTTGTGCTTCGTTGTCCGTTGAGGTACTGTGTGGAGGATTGCAAGGTTAGCAAACCCAGAAGATCTGAGCAAATGCATTTAGCCTCTTTAGAAATCACCAATAGCTTCCCTCTTGCCTCTTGGGTGCGGGATCTATGGGTTTAATACCCGCCATTGATAATCCAGGGGTGTGCTACACACTTATTTATGCACTCCCGATGGTTTAAACGTATAATCGACTTCTGTAGATCCACCAAATGCGCCAGGTTGTAATACCACTAGTGCTCCTCCTTACAATATCCTTTGCAACGAACGCATCCACCTCGGGGCCCACTGTTGCTTCAGCAGACGGCAGGTCTGCCCGATCTGGCTATCTGCCGACTGATAATGGAGGACAACCATCCAAGCCAATTGCTAGTGATTCAACTGCACTGCAGACAAGCAGCTCTGCCAAGAACACCATCGCCACCTCAGCATCACCCGTGAGCATAGGGACTACCGGAGCAACTGCTTCCACAACGAACATTGGAACTTCTGAGAATTCGAAGGTATCGCCATTCCTAAAATTTAAAATAAAGCTGGCCAATAAACCTGCAGCGTCATTAGCGACTGAGACAACTCCTGCTTCAGTACCAAACAAAAAACTGGACGAGAGTAAACCGACTGCCCCACCGGTGGTTAACAACTTCAAAACCCCAGAAATTTATTCGTAAGTAAAAGTGTTAGAACCATCAACCAAACCAGCATTGCAACAGCCGAAGCAATAGCATCCTCTGGTTGGATCAGATGCGCAACCTCAGTTCAATATTCGTATTGCTTAAACCTTCCAGACCAAGATGCCTGACGCTCCCAAAATTCTTCAAAGTGAAATTACTCAAAAGATTCCCGAAAATAAACCTGATCGAACACCCTAATCGAGTAGCTCAATGATCCAAACGACACAGAGAGCCCCTGAATCGAAAGCACCAGAGACGAGCAAACTTTCAGTTGGTCCAACCAACACCAAACCGACACCAGTATCCTCTCAGGAAGCTAATAGTTCACCCTCTAACCAACCACCACCGGCACAAACACCTACCCCGACAGTACTTCCAACAAATCAATTACCGCCTAACCCCAGACAGCCTGTCCAAGACATTCCAGAGAAGTTGCCACCAGGTGTCTTCAGTCATACCAAAAGAACGATGGTGGATCTGATACCCGCAGATGCACGAGTCTACAGCGAAACTTCATTTAGCCAAAAGGGAAACTTAAAGACAATCAACCTTCGAAAGTTCTATATCGACAACAGCAACCAGAAGAGCTATATCTCTGAAGAAACGATCGTCGAGAAAATTGATCCAACAATTCCAGAATCCAATTAACTCGAGCCGTCGAAGAAGAATGTTGAACCATTCAACGGGTTTATTGCTGATGTAAAGACCTTCTCCAATTGGGATGGGCTCTGCTCGGCAATCTTTCAGGAGCTCAACCTCGCTCGAACTCAACCAAAGCAGTATGCTGGCTTTATCCAATAACAGCTCGACAACTTCACTGACGAATTCAGCTTCTCGTACGGGCCATTTACTACAGCTTCGGTCGAAGGTAAGAACGCTTGGAGAGAGGCAATTAAGTTCCTCAACTAACAAGAACCAAAACAGGCCCTCCGACGAATAGATTGCCTTGATAAAGGAGCTGATTGGTTCGCCAAGGATGCAGCAAACTCCCTAATTCTTGGCCATATTGACTCAAAAGGAAGAGCTCCCTCGGACCGCATGAAGGAAAGCTGTGTTATAGGCAGCGGTGGATAAAACATTGCCTATGGAATGATGTCGGCCAGAGCAGCAATAATGCAGCTAATCGTTGATGACGATGTTCCCGATCGGGGTCATCGTATCAATATTTACAAGAGCTACACGCAAGTGGGACTCGCTTGTGGACAATATCCCGAATATGGGACAATAACGGTCAACGACTTCCTGTATTGATCGTGAGTGTGTTAGATTTTGAAATTTCTTTGAACTAAACAACATCACTCTGGTCGCTCGACGAGGCTGCGTAGCATAGTATCGCTGTTGAGGATTTATGTGGTTGCCACCACAACCTCTCTTTTGAACATTTTACCGAGCAGCCGAAGTGCAGCTACCTCACCGTACGTAACACCACCGATGAAATACACGAGCACAACTGGGCGAGCAGAAGAAGTGCAGGGGCTCACATTGTCAGGCATTAATGTCTCACCTGGAAGAAGTTTCAGCCCTTTGCCAATATTCTTCCAGCCGTTTCTCAAAACATGCTATACGAGTTTTACGCAAACTGGCGCATATCCACCATAAGCGAAAGAGACATCTGTTGGGTTTTCGTGGTTGATGGGATCCTCATTGATGAGCTTCAGTTCCTTTCTAATCTCTGAAAATGTGCTGCTGCTTGCGCCTTGCTCACAGAATAAACCCAGTTTGGCCATGTTTGACAAAGTCACTATAGATTCAGGTCCATAGCACTGGACGATATCCATGCAAATCTGTTTATACGTCTTCTTCGGAACACCCTTCTCCACAAGAGAGTACAAACCCATCGCTCGCATGAGTTTCTCCATTGGCAACCCAAACGGTATCATATTTTACCCATACTCGAGAATTTCCTTGTCGCTGTTGCCCATGATGCATCGCTGCATCATCATTAAGTCCTTGTGAAACGATATTGTCTTCATGGACTATGCTAAGGCCGAACTGATGTTAGTATGGTTCTTCAGATACTCCTTTTCAGTGGTGATTCTTTTCGTCGCGTCTTTCTTTTTCGTGATGTCCTTCAACAGTCTGGCTTCTTCTTGGAAGGCGTCCAGCACCTCGAGTTTTCTGTTTAGGGACTTACGGCAGGCACCAATGTTGAGTACACGCACCTCTTCGTAAATGTAGTCCTTATCGCCATTCAAAGCTATAGTCTTGTATGGGTTGCTGTTCTCAAAACGTTTTTATTTTGGCTCGTCCATCAGCTCAACAGGCAGCTTGACGAAGTTACAGTTGATTCCGTACAGCTCATCGATCATGCCCTCGTAGGTCATTTGCTTCAACAGCGGAGTTACCAAGTCGATGCTCCTGTCGAATATGATGAGGTGTTCAATATCGCCTTGAATGTCGTCTATCTTAAACTCGTTCTGCTTGATTCCAAGTATCTCGTAAACACTCCTTGCTGCAGAACCCTTTCCAAAGATATTTCGAACGCGACCGAATACGCACTGCAGCCTGTGGATAGATTCTGCCACGAGATTGTATATGCTGTAGTCTTGATCAACAAACAATTCCTTGAAGCACTTGATCTCCAGCGAGTATAGGTCGTGGTCGATGGGAATGAGATCAAACGAAAAATCTCTCAGGGTGAAGGCTGATAGCATTCCTTCTTTCTCAAGTCTTTACTTGCAAACCGCAGTGCGCTTCGGCCAGAAGACTGCATAATAGGTCTTGCTTCCACGGTCCTTATTCTTTTCATAGAGGCTCACGAGGGTATCAAGCGACTTCACGTTGGGTGGCAGAAATATCACCACTTGGTTGAAATTGTTGCCTATCGGGATAGCTTAGAACCCAACGATGCCTCCTTCCTCAACAACACCATGTTCGTACAACAGCTTTCGCTCAAGCAGGTTGATGGGGTTGCGGCAAGAGGGATCCAGCATCAGCAGCTTCTTGCCAGGGATCGAATCCAGCAGGGCTATTAGCTTGGACTTCAAGTATTCTTTGAACAAGTTCATGTCGAACACTCGTTCTTCGCGTTGGATCATCAGTATTGCCTCCCGTATAAATTAATATTGGGAGAGAAGCATTCACAGGAAAAGTCAAGCATAGGGATCCAGGTTCTGCTGCGAATTCCGGGCCTATGACTTTCTGAACGACTTGGTCTTTGATTTGAAGTCAGAGGAAAAGGTTCGTACTTCATGGTTGGCGTTCATCCCGTTCTCTTTGTAAGCCATCGAGTGGGTTTTGTTTACTACTAGCGGCGGCTTCATTGTCTTGTGAGCCAGCACCTGCATGGCGTAGATATTCCCCAACTATGCTGCCTTCTTGAGGAAAAACTACGACTATTCTTGGGAGTTTCGATTCATGGTTAAGAGACCAAGGTTGACGTAGCCATTCGGGTTGCCTCCGTTGGCTGCCTGTTGGTAGCACTCGATAGCCTTCTGCACGCTACCACCAGAAGGCACGTATCCCTCTTCGTACAAAATTCCCATGTTCACCAGCGACTGTAAGTAACCTTCTGAGGCTGCCTTTTCGTACAGCATCAGAGCTGTCTCTGGGTCCCTTTTGCAAGCGAAACCCGAGTAGTAGAAATCTCCCAGCTTGTTGATGGCTGGTGGATAGTTATTCTTGGCAGCAGATTCGACGTACCTAAATGCTGCTTGCTCGTCTTTGGTGATGCCTATTCCCTTTTCACAGAACAAACCAAGATAGAACTTCGCCTCATCATTATCCTTATCCAGTGCAAGGATCTCTCTGAGGATGTCAGCAGATTCGCTCATTCTTCGGTCATCGGATAGCTCATCGCGAATTATAGTGAGCACGTATGCGAGCTTACAATCCGTATCGCCTTTCTTGGCACCTTACTGGTAGAGTGAACGTGCCCGATCCATATTCTTTTCGACTCCCTGCCCATTTTCGTAACACTTTCCAAGATTAAGATAGGCTTTCAAATAGCCAAGCTACACGGCTTTCTCGAGATACTTGATAGCTCGGCGTGTGTTGTCGCCTTCTACAACTTCCCCGAATCCTGGGTTGTTGAGATAGAACACTCCCAGGTTGTTGTAGCTTCGAGGAAAGTTTTATTTCTTCGCTTTTATGTAGTACTTTTCAGCAAACTCCAGGTGAGGCTCAATGTAGTACTTATCTTCCTGGTCTTCGCTCTTGATCCCCTTCTAATAGATGTAGCCGAGGTCAGTTATAGCATCCAAATGACCTTCCTTTGCAGCCTTTTAGAGGTAACCAATCGCCCCTCGAACTTCTGACTCCCGGTTGTGGTACAGACCTGAGAATAGTTCCTTGGTCTTCACCAAACCTTTTTCAAGAAACTGGCCGACCTTGTACAATCCTTCTGGATTACTCTTCTAAGCTGACTTCAGAAAGAAAGCTATAGCCTTCTTGAGGTTCTTTGGAGCGAACCGTCCTTCCTCGTAGATTGTTCCCAAGCTATTCAGAGCATTCGGATTTTCTTTCGTGGATTCCTACTCGTAGATTTTCAGTGCTTGGCTGATATCTTGAGGTCTTGTGAATCCAAAGAGAAGCTCATGAGCAAGTCTAAGCCTATCTTCCTCTACAATATGCCGGACCTCCGTCACAACTTTCTGTTATACTGGTGGGAGTGGAACCACAACCGGTGCAGCAACCTTGCTCTACCTTTCGATGATGACTGGTTGCGGCCACACTTTCTCAATTTACTGCTGCAGCCCCGAAAACTGCCTTTCTTCGAACTCCACAGGCAGATACTCTACAACACTATTTTCTCCAGTCTTGGATTCGAGGTTGAGTAGATTCCCCAATAGACATGCCTTGTCAGTGATATTGTTCATCTGTACTTCAAACAGTCCTTTGGTGCTGCATAACATTCAATCGTACTCGCTACCACATGAGAAAACTCCAGCTTTTAGGTAGCTGGCTTGCAGATCGATAGCTCGGGCAACCATTTCAGTGGTCTTGTCAGGCAGCTCAGCCACAAACCCATTGATCTTGATGTTCAGAAACTTGCGCTTTTAAATATTTTCCAATGCCCGGTTCAATTCGACAAGCTTATCCACATAGCTCTTCTTCTTCTCGCGGCGGGTCTTGTCATTGTTCTGAAGGTCTTTCAGCAAGTTGTCTGCATTACTTTTCACGGTACCCAACTGCGAGTGAAGGGTGGAGCAGCCAGTGAGAAACTGTTGTTCAGCCTTATCTGGTTTGATTCCTGCACGCTCCTTCTTCTCCTCATTCACTCTTCGCACTATACCGCGATGATTATCGAACATCCTGCGGATAGTAGACAGCACCGATTGGGAAACTGCCTGTGGCGCAATACCCTTATTCATGAAGAAATTATAGTAACAGTCGATGTGGAATAATTCACAAGGGAAGCCTGCTGTTTATAATTATTAATGGATCATCAAAGCAACAAGCTCTACCACAGCCGATCGTCGGCTCCGTTGGGCGGGTGGGTAAGACCTGACGGTAGTTCATACGCACCTCAAGTTATCTTCTCGCCGATCAGGTTGGAGAACATCAACTGTATTGTCGAGGCCGATGGAAGTCGGGGAGCCATCTTCCTTGGCGATATCATCAGCGCTAAGAAAGAAGACCTGCTGAAGTAGCACAATATCCGTGCAGTACTGTCCTGTGCGATCGAAGCTAGTAAACTTCCCATGTGATGTAGTTTACAACCAAGCCGACTCGCCAAATCACAAAGTCGAAGTGACTCTTGCTCTGGCAGCGGAAGATCTATATACCTACGACATCAGCCAGCACTTTGAGGAGGCGATTGGCTTCATTGAGGATCAAACGCGACTTGGAAGAAACGTTTTGGTTCACTGTCATGCTGGAGTGTCGAGATCAGCTGCTATTCTGGCAGCCTTTCTCATACGAAACCGGAGGTGCTCTGCTGAGGAAGCCATAACGTTCATTCGACTAAAACGACCAAGAGCGAAACCGAATGAGGCCTTTTATCATCAGTTAAGAAATTTCGCTGAAAAAGATCAGCTGATTTCAACTGATGTCTCCGAACAGACTACTCCAACTAAGGACACTATCGATACATCTCCAAAGAAAGAGGAACCTCCTCTTCTTGAAAGGATTTCCAATTGGTTCTCGCAGGCAACCCCCTAAAAGAACAGTACGGTTAAAGAGCCTCCGAATATTAGTGAGAGTGGGGAGTGGAACAACAAGGCATCGTAGATTGAGGAACGCCTTAAAGCTATTGATAAGATGCTTGAAATTCAAGTGTAATAGCAGAAAAGCCCAACTAAAACACCAACCAAGACCCCATAAATTAGTGCTGGTAGGTACCAAACTCCAACAAAAAAGACATCTGAATAGGATGCCAGCAACGCCAAGCCACGAGTGCATACCCTTGGAGGGGCGTCAGCCAAACAACATTCCATCCCACAGCCCTTTTCATATCCTCAAAATACCTATCCATACAAGGTTCAACCTCAGTACCAACAGATGCAGTACCAACCATTCAGGCATGACTACGTTGTGCAAGCGATCCAGCCTCTCGACTCTCAAACAATCAATTCGTATGAGGACCAGAGAAGAAAGGCGCTAGGAAATTTCTTCAAACCAACAATAGAACCAAACGCTGGAGGTTATGTTGCCGATCCGAGATTTCTAGCCCCCAATTTGCGTCCCATAAGCCGCGCAGAATCATTTCATCCGCGAGCAATAGACCTGACCAAGCGACCTTCAGCTCGGTTGAGCGACAAAACTGAAGCCCCTCCGCTGGGCCATTTATACCTGAACGGTTACCGTCCCTACTGATCACATGTCTGCTAAAATAACTAAAAATTAAGAGGCATTTGTGTCTGTGTAAGTATATAAATAAGACATGGGGTTGGGGTTGGGGTTGG
>ERZ724508.670-NODE-670-length-23153-cov-16.859945_pt1 | contig 23153 bp, 19 predicted proteins | sample MGYA00376041_ERZ724508 | MGnify/ENA primary metagenome ERZ724508 (study PRJEB28724, sample SAMN07190887) | wastewater metagenome | isolation source: effluent of sewage treatment plant in Hong Hong | place: USA: Christiansburg, Virginia | collected 2016-03-01 ...
CTGGCCGCCGCCGCCGCCGTGGCCGCCGCCGCCGCTAGGGGCCGCCATCGCCACATCGAGAACGACCGGGCGGACCGCGTCGACATCGGCGCACGTGAGGCCGCCAAGGCCGGCCTTGGCCAGCGATCCCTCGGGGTCGGCGTTGAACGCAGCGGCCGCGTCGGGATTGCGGAGCAGGTTGAGAATGAAGTCAAGCAGGTCAGAGACCATGGACATAGCGAACTCCTGGGATTGAGGTCGGAGCAGCCCTGCGCTGCTCCGTGGGTGTTCCCTGGTGGCTTGAGTGTCCAGCCAGATCGCCCACGCTAAGTGGGCCGCCCGGGGCGCACACCGGGGCTGGGACCCCCGCAACGATGTCCATGGCGGGGGATCGGCACCCCAGAGTGATTGGGGGGATAGGGGGCTCGAGGCCTCACCCATTCGGGGGATGGAAGGGGATCGTCGCGACCGCTAACCTCCTCGTGGAGGCCCGAAGCGTCTGGCGGCGCACATGATTCGGGACCGACCCAAAACGGAGGGGGTACATCCATGAGTACTCATGGGCAATCGCACCGGTGGCGTTCGCGGGGGCGCGAACACGTGCCGGTCATCGGGGAGCAACGAACAGAGGAACGGGACGGCGCACCTTGCCTCGTGGTGCAGCTCGGCACGTCGACCATCCGGGTGGCCGTGCGCGAGACAGGCTCGTCCACGGACGGCAAGCCCGTCGGCGCAGTCCTTGCCGTTCACACCTTTTTCGCGGGTGTCGAGCGCCAGGACACCGGGCTCGTGTGGGATGTCGATCCGAGAGGCAGTGCCTCGGCGGTCTCAGGCTTTCTCCTTCGCGTCGACGACGCCGTGCCAGTCTGTGTGGGGGGCCAATTGGTTTCTGCGGCTGAACTGGTGGCAGCGCAGATCGACGCGGTGACGGACGTCGTGGCATCGCAGCATGGCCAGCCGTCGCGCGTGATGGTGGTCCATCCCGACGACCTCAGCCGCACTGCTCTCACCCGGATCACCGAGGCCATGTCGAACCCGGATCGCATCGTCTGGGTGTCGCGTGGCAGGGACGCCCTCGACCGGTGTTCTTCGATCCCTTCCGACGGTGAGAGTCTCGAGCCGCAGGTGACAGGCCTGGTCCACATCGGCGGACGCTCGACTCAGGCCACCTTGTGGACCGACGAGCCCTCTTCCCGCCGAGTGGGCGAGACGATCACCATCGAAGGCTATGCCGGCCATTCGCTCGACGATGCCTTGCTGGTGCTGGCGCGTGCCGCCGCCGAACGCCATGGGGTCGCGACTGATTCGGAGCCGAGTGACCCTCGCCGCGTGCGTACTGCCGCGGCGGCCCGACAGAGTTGTGCCCAGGCGAAGCACCGGCTCTCCATCGCCACCACGGCCGAGGTCGAGATCGACGCTGACCGAGTTCGCGTCGTCCGGGCGGACCTTCGAGGGGCAGTCTGCGCGGTGGCCGATCGAGCGCAGGAGGTGTTGGACGAGGCCATTCTCAGCGCTGGTCTGGGTCGCGCGGCTCTCGGCCGAGTCGTGCTCATGGGCGGGAGCAGCCACGTACCCGCCGTCGCGGAGGAGATCTCCCTCCGGATGGGGGTGCCGGTCGAGGTCAGCGCGTTGTTGACGGCGGAGCACCAAATCGGACAGTGGGGATTTGCGGATTCCTCCGTCATCGTCGAGGGCTCGAGTCTGGTCCCGGTGGCGCCAAGTGAGGCGATCTCGTGCCAGGCCGTCGCCTCCCCTCGTGTGAAGGTCCGAGGTCGGAGGCGACTCTCCACCAGCCCAACTGGCACCCTCCGGACCCGTCTGGATGCCATGGGGCAACGCCCTCGAGTGCTCACCGCGTCGGCCGTCGCAGTGGTGGCCCTGACGTTGGCCGTGGGCCCGATCGGGTTCATCTCGACCAGTGCCGCCACGGACCTGCTCGCCGAGCGGCTGCATCTTGAGCCTCAGGACGTGACGCCCATTTCGGTGGCCAGCGCCGTGCTGGAATCGGTGGGCAAGACCACGGCCGATGTCATCTCAGCCGCCACGGCGCCCCTGACCGACCCCGAGGAAACTGCCGAGGAGCAGGGTCCCGCGACCGTCGGCTCGTCGGCATGGACGGGGCGCGCTGGCGTGCCCGCAGGGCCCGGATTCGGGACGACCGCGGGCGCCACCACGCCCACAGTGCCGAGTCCTGCGTCGACCAACGCTCCCACCAAGTCGTCGACGACCCCTTCGAGCGCGCCGACACAGCCATCGGCGACCACGACGACGCCACCTGCGCCGACAACCACTGCGGAGCCGTCGAGCACGTCCGACCCCTCGAACTCGACTCCGCCCGTCGATCCGCCCACTGGTGAACCCACCAGCACACCGAGTCCCACGGAGCCGACGCAGCCGACGGAGCCTCCGGAGCCGACCGAGCCTCCGGCGGGCGAAGGACCTGCTCCGTTGGTGCCGGACCCGGTCGCTCCCTGAGCCATGGGAGAGGTCCGTCAGGGGAACTCCCGCATTGTCGTGACCGAGGCGATGGATTCTGCGTGGCGAGCATTCGTGGAGCGTCGCCCATCAGAGCTGGTTCTGGTCGGCGGAGGTGGATACGGCAAGACCACCGCTCTGCACTGGCTCGGAGACCGATTGACCGCTGAGGGTCTCGATGTGGGGGTTGGGGTCCAGGTGACGGGTCACGACAAGGATGTGCTGCTCCTCGATGATGCTGCCCCGGGAACGGATCGTCCGGGCGCACGGTCAGGGCGGACCCCCTCGGTGATCCGGACGAGCCGGACCGCGGACCGAGGCAGGAGGGCACCGGGATCGGATTCGGTGAACGTCTTCCTCGACCTGTGGATCTCCGATGACATCGCGGAGGCATGCCGAGTCCTCGGCCGGGACGCACAGGACGTCGATGTGTCGACGGCTCTGCAGTGGACAGAGGGCGTGCCGTGGTTGGCCTGGCAGTGGCTGTCGGGGCGGGGGGTCGATGACACGCTTGTCCGTCACGTCCTTCGGCAGTTCGCGCAAGCCTCGCCGGGCGCGATCGATGTCCTCGTGTCCTTGGCATGTGGACATCCGCTGAGCGCCGAGGGTGTCAGCGCTGCAGGGATGGTTTCCGATTCGGGCGAGCTGGAGGAGGCTCTCACCGCGCTCTGCGATCTCGGACTCACCACCGCGAGCGGCAAGCTGCCCAGGCTCATCCGTCAGGTGATCTTCGAGCACGGTCCCCGGCATCGTGTGGTCCCGAGGATCGCGGAGCGCTTGGCTGCGGCCGCGGTCGTTGGCAGTGACGTCGAGGATGCCTTGGGCGAGGACATGGCCCTGGCGGGGGTGACCGATGCCCGCTTGGCGGCCGGTCTGGAGCGGCAGGGGGATGGGGCGATGGCGCGCGACCCCCAGACGGCCGCTCGCAAGTTCGCCGCAGCCGTCGCCGTCGGAGGACCCTCCGCCCGACTGCACGCTCGGATGGCGGAGGCCTTGGTCCGAAGCGGTGACATCCACGGCGCACAGGAGGCGCTGGCTCCCTGGCACGACGTTTCTGCCAGCGGCCGCGACGAGCACGACATGCTCGACGTGGTGTCCACGGTCTCGGCCCTCCAAGGGCGCGCCCAGACTGCTGCCGATCTGTGGCTCTGGAGGATCGGGGAGGGCGCGGGCATGTCCGCGGAACAGGAGGCATTGGCCTGCTTGACCCTCATCGCGGTCGGTGACGGTCGGGCTGCGCGCGCGGTGATCCGGCAACCGGCATCCTCCTTGGCCTCTCCATCGGCTGCGGCGAGGCGTGAGATGGCCAGAGCGATGCTCGACTCCTTGGAGCCCGAACCCGCTCGTGCAGTGGCCCGGTTGATTCGCGCATCAGGAGAACTGGCGGCGGCCCAGGATCCAGGGTTGCTGCCCGACCATCCGGCGACTCTGGCCGCGCTCCTTGCCATCTCGATGGGTGACGTGGGCCTGGCTCGGACCGCCCTCGATTCCATGGTCAAGGGTGGGTTCGGTCCGCTCGACAAGGCACGTGCCCTCGTCCTGACAGCGTGGATCGACCTGTCCGAAGGGCATTACCAACGCGTCGAGGAGAGCCTGGCTCGCACCGACCTGGAGAGCCCGCGAGACGACGTGTGGTGGTGGGCCCTTCGACTCGGTCTGGCGCGACGTCGGGACGACCTGACCGGTCTCAGTGCGCTGTGGGGGCAGGCTCGATCGGTCCTCATGGCCACGCCGGTCAACCTGTGGAACATCCTTCCGATGGCCGAACTCGGGGTCACCGCCGCACGCCTTCACGAGGGCGAACTCGCCACTCCGATGTGGGAGGCGGGGACCGCAATCGTGGCAAGCCTCGGCGGTGTCGCTTGGGGACCGCCCTTCCACTGGGCAGGGATCCAAGCGGGGATCCTGGCATCGCGGCCCAAGGCGTTGGGACCACATGCCGCGGCGCTTGTCAGCGCCGCTCGAAGGAGCCACCATGCGTCCGTGCTGGCGGAGGCGGGACGAACATGGGTGGCGGTGCTCGCACGGGATGTGGACCGGTATGCCGTCGTGGAGGCCGCCATGGGCCTTGCCGGGATCAGTCAGGCCTGGGAAGGGGCGCGATTGGCTGCTCATGCCGCGGCCCGCGCCGCGGACCGCCGCGACACGGCGGTGCTCCTCGAGTGTGCTCGGGACCTGAAATTCCCCCAAGACGCACCCGACCCGAGCCGCACCGTGTCTTCAGGCAATGACCTTCCTGTCGGCGCGATCGAACTGACCGCTCGTGAGCGCGAGGTGACCGAGTTGGTCGTGGCCGGACTCACCTATCGTGAGGTGGCGTCGCGGCTGTTCCTCTCGGCGAAGACGGTGGAGCATCACATGGCCAGGATCAAGCGCCGCAGCGGCGCCGAAACCCGCGGTGAATTGCTGCATCGGCTGTCCATCACCATGTCGGCCTCTACGGGCAACCATGTCCGATCGGGCCTCGAATGAGCGCAGCGAGTCGCCTGTTGGCCGAGTTCCGTGATCAGGTGCGACTGCCACAGAGGGATGCCGGACCATCTGACATCATCGAACGCGTCGGTCGTGTCCTGCGCACCTACCCGGACAACCCTGAACGGGACGGTGCCTCGGTTGAGTCCCCCGAGGGTCTGGGAGCGACCGAGCAGGAGATCGAAGGGGCCATCGACACCCAGGTCGCCTTCTTCAGGGGGCGTGGACAGTCCTTCGAGTGGAAGACATACGCCGATGATCCTCCCGCCGATCTGGTCGATCGGCTGCGGCGCCGCGGTTTCGACGTCGGTGAGGTCGAGGTGGTGATGCTCGGCAACAGCGCGGATCTCATCCACGACGTGGACCCACCAGCGGGTCTGCTGATCAGGGAGTTCTGCGGAGACGACTGGGAGCGCGTACGGGTCCTCATGGACGAGGTGTGGGGCACGGGTGCGACTTGGGTCAACGACGCCATGCGTGCGGAGCAGGACTCCAACCCCGCCTTGCTCCGTCCGGTCCTCGTAGAAGAGACGGAAGGCGCGAAACGCGTTGTCTCGTATGCCGCGTTGCGACTCACGCCGGGCGTGGACTTCGCAGGGCTGTGGGGTGGGACGACCCACCCCAAGTGGAGGGGACGTGGCCTCTATCGGGCGCTCACGGCATACCGGGCAAAGCTCGCCCTGGCGGCCGGACACCCCTTCGTTCGCGTGGACACCGCCCCGGACAGCCGCCCGATCCTCACCCGTCTCGGCCTGCATCAGGTGACGACGACGACGCCGTGCGTGTTCGACCCCAGGGGATCATCCCGGTCAGGGTGAGGCCGGCGATCGGGACCAAGGGCCACCACCAGTTGACGCCACCCTTGTCGACGATCCCGAACATCGCCATGACGGCCAGCCCAGCGCACATCGCGACACAGGCCACGATCGAGAGCCAGGTCGGTGGTGACGGCCGGAGATCCTTGGCGGGGTTCTCGAAGCGGCCGAAGATGGCGATGAAGCCCACGGTGACCACCGCAAGCACCGCCCACCACACCGGCCTCGTCGCCCACCATGCACCGGACAAGGGCTCGGAGTGGAGGCCAAATCCTTTGAGCGCCAAGGAGATCCCGATGACCGCGACCATCGCGGTGAGGTGCCACAGGTAGAGGGTCATGATCCGTGCGTTGACCAAGATGGTGAAGCGCCACGGCTTCGGCCGCTGCAACCATCGCTGGAATGTCGGCTCGAGCGCGAGCAACAGCCCACCCTGCAGCAACCCGAGGAAGCCCATTGTCACGCGCGTCGGGAACGAGTTGTTGAGTGTTGCGTTGTCGAGGCCTTATCCGGCTAATCGGGGCCTTGGTGGGGACGCGTTGGAACGTGTTGTGCGGTTGGTCACGCGGGGGTGCGGCGTGTCGCTGCCTGCTCGATGTGGGTGTTGAGGCGGCTGATCAGGCGTAGGTGTCGTTCGGTTTCGGCGTCCCAGCCTCGGTCGGTGGCGTCCTGGGCGAGGGCGGCGGCGTCGTCGCGCTGGGCGGTCAGGACGGGGATGTGCTGGATGGTGGTCCGGTAGGCGGGGCAGTGCTCGCACAGGTTGGCGTAGGCGCAGGGCCCTTGCGCCGGGGCGCGGAGGCAGTAGCCACCGGCCAGGGCGGTCTTGATGGTCGGCGTGGTGCGCCAGTCGTGGTCGTGGTCCGGCTCGTCGGTGGCGTGGTCGGGCGTGGGTAGGGGGCCCAGTCGCGACTTGGCCAGGCTCAGGGCACGTTCGTACTCGGCGCGGACGGTGCTGTCGAAGAGGCGGGCGTAGCGCAGGCTCATCTCGGCGCTGACGTGGCCGAGGATGACCATGAGGGCTTGCAGGGAGACGCCGGCGTTGACCAGTGCGGTGGCGTAGGTGTGCCGCAGCTGGTGGGGGGTGATGTGTCCGAGCCCGGCGGCGCCGGCGGCCCGGTCGAGCTCGGCGCGTAGCCGGTTCTGGCTGAGCCGGTGGCCGTGTGCGGTGAACAGGAAGTCGGCGGGGCGTCCGGTGCGTGGGTGCGGGATCGGGCGGCCGGGGCTGCGGGTGGTGCTGATGCGGTCGATCAGGGTGAGGGTCTCGGTGTCGATGGGGACCATCCGCTCGGTGTCCAGCTTGCCGAGGGGGACCTTGAGCCAGGAGCCGGCGCCGGGGACGTCGATGACGGCGTCGAGCTCGAGGTCGAGCAGCTCGCCGATGCGCAGTCCACAGGCGCGTTGCAGCAGGAGGGCGTCGGCGGCCAGTCGGTTGGGTGAGTCGGCCAGTGCCTGGGTCAGGGCCTGGTCGGCCGCGGGCGGGAGGAAGCGGGGCAGGGGCTGGGGCAGGCGCGGGTTGTCCGAGGCGTAGAGAAGCTTGCGGGCGGGTGCTTCGGGCCAGTCCCACTCGGTGATCTCGGTGAAGAAGTTGGCCACTGCCAGGATTCGCCGGGCCTGTTCGGGCACGGACAGCAGGCCGCCGGACCTGGTGTTCTTGGTCCGGGTGAGTGCGACCAGCCACGGTTCGATGTGCCGGACCCGGTCCAGGCCCGCGGGGGTGAGGTCCGCCTCGAGGGTGGTGACGAAGGTGCCGAAGTGGGCCAGGCGGGTCGCCAGGGAGGAGACGGTGGTCGTCTTGCAGGTCACGGACTTGCGGTCCAGGTAGCGCACCAGGATCGAGTGCATCGGCTCGGGCACGCCGCCCAGGCGTCGGGCGAACGGCCACCGCTGCTCCCACGGCTCTGGTGGGGCGGGGAGCACGCCGTGGTGGAACAGCACGGTCCGGGTCGCGGTGGCGCAGGCACGGTAGTGCTTCCAGGTGCGTCCGGTGGCTTCCTGTCGTGCCTGGCCGGCGTCCGCGAGGGCGTCGAAGTCGTCGTGGGTGACCTGGTCCAGGCGTTTGCCGGTGGCGAACAGGACCCGGGCCATGACCTGGGAGGCCATGGCTGAGGCGACCCGTTCGGAGTAGCCGACGGCGCGGGCGGCGGTGATGAACTCCTGGACGTCCTGCCCGATCACGGTGCCGGGCAGGTCGCGCCACAAGGAGGAGAACTTGCGGTGCACCAGGTACTCCCACGATGGGCGCAGCCGCCCGGTGACGAGCAGGAACGTCAGGAACGGGCGGGTGGCGGTGCTTGCGGACAACTGCACTCTCAGCGGCTCGGCCGCCCAGTCCTGCACGTGCGGCCAGCGTCGCAGGAATGCTTTCGCCGCGCCCGTGAAGGCGCTGTTCCCGCGACCGGTGCGGCCCTGGTGGGCGTGGTAGGCGGCCAGCACCTCCCGTGGTGTCTCCGCACGGTCGTGCTGGTCAGCTGGTGCTGTGGCGTTGCCGGGTGCGGGCAGCATCGTAGGAAGCTTTCACGTGGGTCGGGGCGAGGTGGATGTACCGGGCGGTGGTGTCGACGTGGGCATGCCCCAGCAGGGACTGCATGACGGCCAGGTCGACCCCGGCCTCGGCCAGCGCGGTACCGAACGTGTGCCGCAGCGCGTGCGGGGCGCCGGCGCCGACCCCGCTGCGGGCACGGTGGTAGCGGAAGATCGTGCGTAGCCCGGCCGGGGTCAGCGGTTGACCGCGGGTAGGGCCCTTGGCCACCACGAACAACGACGGGCTGGGCGTGTCCGGGCGCTCGGTGAGCAGGTAGGCGTTGATCGCCGCGGCGAGGTCCCCGTCCAGCGGGACCCGGCGGTCCTTGCCGCCCTTGCCGTGGACCAGCAACCACCGGCCGCCGATGTCGACGTCGGTCACGGCCAGGGCCAGCACCTCGCACGAGCGCAGCCCGCAGTACAGCATCAGCCCGGCGATCGCTAGGTCCCGTCGGCTGCGCAGGCTGGCCAGCAGCGCTCTGGCTTCGGCCGGCGTCAGGGCCCGAGGCAGTCGTCGCGGGGTCCGCAACCGCAGCCGGGACCGGGGCGCGGGTCGGCGCTTGGTGTGGGCCAGCAACCCGGAGCGTTCACCTTGGGCGAACCAGGTCGAGGGCCGTCCCTTGGGCACCGGAGAGACCCGTCCGGGGTCACGCATCGCCAGGTACTCATACATCCCCGCGACGGCGGCCAGGCGAAGGTTCACCGAGGCCGGGGCAAGACGGTCGGTGCGGCGCCCGGTCAGGTCGAGCACGTTCGGTCCGCCCCGACCGGCCACGACCTGCTGGCGGCACGCGGACAAGAACGAGAGCAGGTCATCGGTGCTCACCGCCTCGATGTCCGTGCCCGCGCGGTAGGCCCAGCGGCAGAACGCCACCAGCCCGAAGCCGTACGTGCGCACGGTGCGAGGCGAGTAGTTCCGGTCAACCAGGTACCCCAGGTAGGCGTTGGGGACGGCGACGAGCTCGGGCCGGGTGGGACAGACCAGCTCCCAGCGCTGCTCGACCTGGCGAAGACTGACAGCACCGGCGTCGGTGTCCATGCCCCATGCCTACGCCTCCGCACCGCCCGAAGCGAGCACCCCTACTGCGAGGTTGGCCACCTCCCGAACGTCCATGACGGGGTGATTGGCCGGTTAACAGGCACGCACCGACCCGGCCCATCGAGCCAACCATCGAGTGACGGTTGATCGCGTGGACAAACTTCCTGCTTCGGAACTGCGACCCGCGGTCGGTGTGAACCACACAGCCAGCCACATCACCACCTTCGATGCGGCGGCGAGCAACGGCATTGTTCAGCGCCGCGACCGCCAGCGACGACTTCATCCGTGAGTCGATGGAGTAGCCGACGATCCGGTTGGAGTAGACGTCCTTGATCGCGCAGACATAGAGCTTGCCTTCGCCGGTCCAGTGTTCGGTGATGTCGCTGAGCCAGAGCTCGTTCGGGCTGTTGGCTATGAACTCGTGCCGGGTCACCCCGTGCCTGTCGATGACGGCGCACAGGTCGTCGTGGACCGGCGGCCCTGGCTTCTTGCCGTTGCTGCCGCGCTTCTTGCCGTGCGAGGACCACCAACCCAGCTCAGAGCAGATCCTCCAGGCCGTCCGCTCGGCCATCGGCTCGCCGGCCTCATTGGCCTCATCGACCAGGAAACGGTAGCCGAACTCAGGGTCGTCGCGGTGAGCGTCGAACAGAGCGTTGGCGCGGTAAGCCGCCCTCAGTTCGGCGTCGGTGATCGGGCACTTCAGCCAGCGGTAGTAGGGCTGGCGTGCGATGTCGAGCACCCGGCACGTCACCGCGACGGGCACCCGCACCGGGGCGTCCTTGGCGGCCAGCTCGCGGACGAGCGGGTACATCATTTTCCCGGCACGTTGGCCTGCGACAGATACGCAGCAGCGCGACGCAGGACCTCGTTCTCCTGCTCGAGGAGCTTGATCCGCTTGTTCGCTTCACGCAGCGCATCAGACTCAGCCGCGGGGGTGGCGCGGCTTGATGATCGGGACGAGTTCCGTTCGTCGATCGACAGCCACCGTTTCAGGCACGACGGCGAGATGCCGAAGTCCTTCGCGACCTGGGCCATCGAGGCATCCGAGTCCTTGTAGACCCGGATCACGTCCTCGCGGAACTCCTTGGGGAACGCCTTCGGCATGGTGCACATCCTTCCAGCGCCGACTCATCGACGCAGATTCAGATGTCACCTATCCGTGCAGCAGACCCTAATGCCGCTTGACGAACATAGGAGCATCGAACGCTTCAACGGACCCTGCTCGAGGAATGGGCCTACGGCCACGAGTACCGCTCAGAAGCCGACCGCGCAGCCGCCTACCCCGACTGGCTCCATCACTACAATCACCACCGCGGCCACACCGCACTCAAAGGCAAGTCACCAGCCGACCGCGTGCCCAACCTGTCAGGACAGAACACTTAGGGCGGCAATCCACTATGGCAGGCGAACGGCGACGCCCACGGCGATGCGACGCTAGGGACTAGGAGAGTCGGGCTCCATAATCCCGACAGTCGCAAGCAGTTGATCTGCAAACTGCAACTGCTTTTTTGGGGTCCATCGTCCTTCGTGCTCGACCGCGAGAACGGTCACCCCCGTCACAGCCACGCGGAGCAGGTCGACCACGAATTCAAGGGATTCGTCGTCGACGAGGCCCTCGAGGTGTCGGCGCAGGTCCCACCTCATCGTCGCGTCGAACGCTTGAAAGGTGGCAGTGGCGCTTGGCTCGGACTCGCGCTCCGCGAGCAAGCGAATCCTCGCCTGCTCTCGACGCAAGGCCTCTGCGCGCGTCGGTAACGCCCACGCCAGATATTGGCGCAGGCGTTCAATCGGCTCGTCGGTACCCGCGTCGATGTCGGCGACTTCCTGCCGCCAGATCTCGATTAGCTGGCTCGCCAGGTCGTCCAAGATGGCGGACCGCGTGGGGTAATAGTGCGTCACGAGGGTCACGGAGCCGCCCAGCTGCCGAGCCACTTCACGGATCGTGACGGCGCGAAGACCGCCTGTAGCCAGCAGACCCATCGTCACCTTGACGATTCGGCTGCGTCGGCCGTCGTGATCCACGTGGCGGGGCACGAGCCGCTCCTGTTCTGACCGTAGCGATACTGAGCGTGGGTCGCGGGAACCGCACCCCTGCAGTCTTTGCAACCTACAGGGCCAAACACGGTGGGCTGAGCGTCGGGGGACCACAGGGCTGCCTGGCTTGTTGTTAGGGCAAGGATCATCTCGTTCGTGATCTCGCAACTAGCGGTGAGAGACGATCGGCTTTTTCGTCGCTGAGGTCGGCGAACGCTTACGTCGGAGAAAGCCTGCCCCGGTTATCCGGACGCGGGTGGTGTGGTGATCATGCTGCGCCTTGTGCGGCGGTGTGAAGAGACCGGTGTTCGTAGTCGACGGGGCTGAGCATTCCGAGCCGTGTTTCGTCGGCGGGGGGTGTACCAAGCCTCGATCCACTCGAGATCGCGGTTCCCAGCTTCTTGGGGTGTCTGCCAGACCGCCCCTGGTGTCGAGCAGCTCGCGCTGCATGGTCGACCAGAACGACTCGATCATCAAGTTGTTCACGCTGGATGCGACCGTGCCCATGGATCCGAGCAGGCCGGCGTCTCGCAGTCGGTGTCCGAAGAACCAGTCTGGTGTATTGACTGCCCTGTCGGCCTGGACCACGGTCCCGGGACGGCGTGTCCAGATCGCGATTTGTAGGGCATCGACGACCAGCTTGAGCGCATGCGGTCCGCGATCGACCAGCCTACGACTTATCGGGTGAACACGCCGAGGACTGCAGCGCAGTAGACCTTCCCGCCCCGGGTGGGGTGCTCGGTGATGTCGGTGCACCACAACCGGTCCGGTCCAGCAGCGACGAAGCGTCGTTGCACGAGGTCCTGGTGGACCGCCTCATCGGGCTTGCGACGACGCTTGTGTCGGTGGCTGGTCCGGCGCCGACCGGTCACCCGAAGCCACCGGGCGACCCTGTTTGCGCCCGACCTGACACCAAGGCCCAGTCGTAGTTCGGCGTGGAGCCGTCGGGCGCCGTAGAGGCCCGTGACATGGCGTAGATGTCCACGATGGCGTTGGCGAGGTACGCGTCGTCAAGGTCCTGCTTCGACGGCGGTCGGTCGCGCCACTCGGGGTACCCGGACCGAGAGACCTTCAAGACCCGGCAGGTCACAGCGACGGGGTACCCGTTCGCGGCAAGCTCGTGGACGAGCCGGAACCCTATTTTGGGAGCACGTTCTCCTAGGGAAGCCACTGGCCTTCTTGATGATCTCGATCTCCGTCTGCTGGCGACGATTCTCCCGTCGACGTCGGCCACCTCCTCGAGGTAGTCCAGGACTACGCCGGCGTCGAGCTCGCTGACGAGAGCGGCGATGCGGGGCGTCCCGGGTTCGATGCCGCAGCTGAGCTTGACCCGCGCGAGACGCTCGGCCTCGTCGACGACGTCGGCTGTCGCGCTCATCGAGGGTCTCCCCGCAGTAGGTCGGGGTCCGGGTCGTGGATGACGTCGATGCGCCTACCGGGGGCATACGCCGCGGGCGCCGGCACGATCAGGCGGCGCAGCTGCCGCTCTGTGGCGCTGTACTGGGTGATGCTGTTCTGCTCGTCCATCGGGTTCCCTCCTCAGCGGCCGGGAGTCGGCCGGTCGCGGTTGATCGTTGGGCCAGGCACGTCGCGCTGCGCGTGGCCAGGCGGCTTGGGGACGAACGACGCGTCGAGCTCGCCGGCGACCTCGCGCATCTGCGCTTCGTGGCGCTCCCACTCCCGGGGGTGCAGGGCGTTCTGCAGGGCCGAGGCGACGATGGCGGCCATCGTGTACGGCGGGTCCGACGGCACCTGGTCCAGCGCGCACCATGCCCGGGCACCATCGCCGCGCAACCAGCTGGCGAAGCCGAGCATCGCAGCCGGGGCCGCGCGGACCTCGTCGGGAGCACGTCGGGTCAGATCGCTCCACAGGGCGACGTGCGAGGCCGCGTTCTCAGCGCTCATGTCAGCCCAGAGGGAATCGCGGGTACTGATGGTCTCCATGGCCACGAGCAACCTGGCGCCGTCGACGTCGGAGAGCCGGTTCCCGTCGGTATGGAACTGATCGAGCCGGTCCAGTGCCCACTCTCGCTCGACGGTGGGAGTGCTCGCGGTCGCTGCCGTCCGTGCCCCCTCGAGGACCTGGGCGACCGGGTCGCGGTCCCCGGTCAGAGATGCCGCCAGGGACGACCGGCTTGCCGCTGGCTGGGCGGTGCCGGTGAGCACTCTTCCCGCTGCGATCCGCTCGGCAGTCTCTTGGGTCTGCAGTCCTCCGGCACCGGTATCGAGCTCGCGCCAGCGCTCCCCGTCGGCCCACAGTCGCAGGTGTGTCGTCACGCCGATCGTTTGCAGCCGGTTGGATAGGTGCTGGCTGGCAAGCTCGGCGCTGCGCCGATCCTCGGTGATGCAGACGATGCCCACCTGAGATCCCGCCCGAGCGTGCCGGCTGATGCCGTCATGGAGGGCCTCCCACACCCCCTCGCGGTCCTCCGCCGTGGTGGGCAGGTCGACGCGCACCACCGGCAGGCCCGGCCCGAACGGGACCAGGACGATTGACTCCTCGGGTGATGTTGACCGGACTAACGACCGTGGGCGCTGGTAGGACTGGGGACCGTTACTGGGTCTGCTGAGGAGTCCGTTGTGAGTCGTGATCTTGACCGTCTCGTTGTTGGTCGTTGGGGCTCTGTTCGGCCGGGAGGCTCGGGCGTGGCGTGGGTTGTGCAGGACGCCGAAGGTCTGATCGTGGGGCCGGTTGCCGAGTTCCTGCGCGACTTCGCCGCTCGAGGAAACAGCGCGGGCAGTGTTCGCTCTTACGCGTACGTTCTGCTGCGCTGGTGGCGCTGGCTGGCCGCCGTCGGCGTCGATTGGGATCGTGCGACCGCCGCGGAGGTGCGTGACCTGGTGTTGTGGCTTCAACTGCATCCGAAACCTCGCCGGTCGGCCAGGACGCTGTCGGCTGATCTCGTGGGGACTGTCAACCCGAAGACGGGTAAGCAGTATCTGGATGACCACTACGCGGCGCGCACTATCCGGCACAACAATGCAGCTCTGGCCTCGTTCTACGAGTATTGGGCTGAGCAGGGCCGGGGGCCGGTGATGAATCCGGTGCTTCGGGCCGGGGGTGGGCGCCGCCCGAATGCGCATCACAACCCGATGATGCCGTTCCGTCCCGAGGGCAAGCTGCGGTACAACCCCAAGGTTCCGCGTCGGCGGCCGCGGGCCTTGACCGATGAGGCCTGGGACGAGCTCTTCGACACCCTGACATGTCATCGAGACCGGGCGCTGCTGGCGTTGACGGTCAGCAACGGTGCTCGCGCCAGCGAGGTCCTGGGGATTCGAGGGGCCGACGTCGACTGGGGCAACCAGCTGGTCCGGGTAATCCGCAAGGGGTCCCGGGCGCAGCAGTGGCTGCCGGTGAGCGAGCCGGCGATGGTGTGGCTGCGGCTCTACCTGGCCGAGGTCGGCAAGATCGGCCCGGGTGATCCTGTGTGGGTGACGGTGCGCCGCCGTCAACGCCAGGGCACGCTGACACGGGTCCCGATGACGTACGAGGCGCTGCGCGCGGTGCTCCGACGGGCCAACGCTCGTCTGGGGACGAACTGGACGATGCACGATCTACGGCATACCTGCGCGCTGCGGATGGCCGCCGACGAGAACGTCTCTTTGCGCGATGTGCAAACCATCCTCGGGCATGCCCACATGGAGACCACGGCGGAGATCTACCTGGTCGAGGACGAACGCCACACCGTTGAGAAGGTCGCCGCCCACCTGGCCCGCCTCCAAGAACCCAAGCCCGACCCGGCCCCGGTGGCCACCGCCTACAGGTCGGCTGATTTGGCGGTCCTCTTCGGCGACGGGTTGCTGCCGTGATCAGCGCGCTGCGCCACGAGCAGATGGCCAAGGTCGGCAGCCGGCTGCGGCTGCATCCGGAGCTGGTCGGGGTCACCTTCCCCGGCCCTCACGATCAGGCGGACCGCGCCGAGGTGCTGAGGATCGCCATGAAGCTGCCGGACTGGCCGACCGTCGTGCACGACCACAACGAGCTCGTCGAGGGCATCGGCTGGGTCCTGGACTGGCTGGAGACCTTCCCCGGGGACGGCTGGCACGACCGGTGGATCGCGGCCGGCGCGAACACCGACCCGGACTCGTGGATCCTGAGGCGTCACGGTCAGGACCCTCGGATCGCACCCAGCGTTCGCGCGATCGCCGTCTCCGGCATCAGGACCCTGATCGTGGCCCGGGTGATCCTGCCGGACTACCCGTACTTCTCCGCCCTCAAGACCGCGATCGGGTACCGACAGATCCTCGCCCAACAGGACCCCGACCTGCGGCAACGCCTCCAAGACGGCATGGACCGGCGGCACATGAGCGCCAAGACCCAGCACGACTGCTGGACCGTCCTGGCCCGCGTCATGCTCCACACCGGCCACGACCTGCCCGCCATCACCAAGAACGACCTGTTCGCGTTCCGCTCCGCCCAAGGCACCATCAGGCTGCCACTGCTCTTCGAGGATGGCCTTGATCTGGGCGCCGGTGTAGTCGGCTGTCTTCAGGGTGTTGTTGAAGGGCACGACCAGAGCGGCCTGACCGTAATTGAGCTTGTTTCCCTCACCCGGGATGAGGTCCTCGCGGACACCGCCGGGATTCTGGAACGCCAGGTCAGCGGAGTAGCCCTCCATGGCGTTGATGGACTCGAGCACCTGTTGGGCCAGGAGGTTCGACATCGTCGACTCCCGCGACCGGTCGTCCTTGCTCGTCCCGAGGTAGGCGCGGGTGATTGGCGCGGTCGCCGACCCGATGACCTCCGCCGCAATGGGCTTGGCGTAGTTCACGGCGGCGTCGACGATGGCGGCGGCCTGCTGCCACTGCGCGTTGGCCTGGCAGGTCGGCGAGGCCGCAGTGACTGCGACATTGGCCGCGTTGTAGCCCACGACCTGTTTGGTCGTCGGGTCGATCCCGAACTGGATCTTGCCGACGTTGGCCGCGTAGCAGGCGCGCATGACCGCGGGCTCGAGATAGCCCAACTCCCACATCTCCGGGTTGGGCTTCCACGGCAAGCCGTCGGTGTGCACCGCCCACGCCGGCGCGCCGTTGCCACCCAGTGGCGGGTCGCCGAACTGGCTGTAGACGTCCTGGTGCATGTCGAGCATCACGGAGTAGCCGCGTTTGGCATACCACCCGACCATGGTCTCGACCCGGTCGAGATAGGCCGTGTCATAGCGACCCGGTTCGGGCTCGACCATCCGCCACGAGATGAGGAAGCGCACCGTGTTGGTGCCGTAGTCGACGTGCTCACGCTCGACGTCGGCCTCGGTCAGCTTGGGCATCCCGTCGGGGGCGATCTTGGAGTTGCTCGCCGTGTTGAAGCCGCGCACCTCCAACGTGGCGCCCGCCCTGTCGGTGAGTGCCCCGCCTTCGGTCCCGGGAGCACTCCGGAGCGCAGCCCCCACACCGCCACCGAGGATGGCGAGTGCGACGAGTCCCGCCAGGACGGCCTTGCCTCGGAGCCTGCGCATGGCCGAACGCTACTGTTCGAGCGTGCCGTCCACACCGCCAGTGACCACTCGACCGTGGGTCGCGTCGCTACTCGTGGCCTTGGCGGCCCTCGCAAGCGGGAGTTGGACCGTCGTCGGCCAGTGGTGGGCGTATGCCGCGTTCGGCCTCATCCCTCCCGCGCTCGGCCTTCCGCAGGGCTGGCCTCCTCTGCGGCTGGCGCCTCTAGGTGGCACCACGTGGACCTGGTGGGCGATCGAGACCGTGGGGGCGTTCGTCATGATCGTCGCGGTGTGGCTGTGGACCCGAGCCGGGCGCCGCCCCTTCCTCACCCCGCTCTGGGCTGTGATCGTCGGGGTGACCTTGGGCAACCTTGTCCGCATCATCGGCACCTCGGTCATCGCTCTCCACGACCTGCGCACCTTCGGCGTCGCGGTGCTGGGGACTGTGCTGTTGTCATTGCTCTGGGGGCTGGTGCTCGGCCTCGTCGCCGCGACAGTCCACCGCCTGATGGCCCCTGTTGCCCGGGGGTGATGGCGTGCCCTGGTGCGTACATCGGGGTCGTGCCCAGTGCTCCGATGCCGCCCGTGGATCGGATGGCAGGTCCTCGCTGCAGGGGATATCGTGCCAGTCGTGAGTGCAGCCACGCCGACTGGCCGGCCGGACGCCTCGAGCGGGGCGACGCCATCTCCTGCACGAAGTGTGCGCCCCGAGCGCCCCGAGTTCTCCGTGAGCGCCCCGGCGCCCGGAGCCGTTGAGGTCCCACGTCCGGCGCAGGTTTCCAGGGCCATGTGGATCGGTGCGGCTGGCGCAGGGGGCCTGCTCCTCGTCGCCTTGATGATGTTCATCGCCCGGTCCCATCTGGTGGCCCACTTGAGCGGGCTGTTGACCGAGCGGGATGCGACGGTGAGCGTCCAGGCCATCGAGGACGGTGCGTCGAAGGTCGTGCTCATCGGAGCGGGAGTGCTGGCCACCCTCGGACTGCTGGAGATTCTCGTGGTCGTGGCGTTCAACAACCGCGTCGTCGGGATGCGGGCACTTCTGGGCTTGCTCTGCGTGGTGCACGCACTCGTCGTCGGCGCGACCCTGCTCCTGCTGCCGCGGGACTCGTGGCCGGCGTGGGTCGCTACGGGGGCGCTGGCGGTCAGTGTCCCGCTTGTGCTCTGCGCGTTGGCCTTCTCGATGCACCCCGACATCTCGCCTTGGCTGAAATCACCTCACGGGCCGGGACGAGCCCACTCCTAGTTGGGCGACGGGGAGCCCTCGGGCGCTGCGGAGAGCGGGGCCGGAAGGTGGGACAGGATCTCCTCCAGGCTACGGACCACCGCCCGAGCGACGAGGTTCACGCGTTGATCTCGCGCAGGGTCGTTCTCGATCGCACGCCACGTGGCGATCAGTTCACTGGCCACCGCGCCCGCTCTCTCATCGCTCAGGTGATCTGAGCCGTCTGTGGTGACTGCCAGGCGCTGCTCGGTCGTGGCCCCGTGGCCACCCAAGATCCGTTCGGCCTGGGCGAGTTCTGACGGGGTGAGTTCGGGGCGATCGCATGCCCGGAGTTCCGACAGCAACACGGTTTCCCGGAACTGGTGACTCTGCTGCAATTCGCGGCGGATGGCTTCCTCGTGCGAGCGGGCCGACGGGGATTCATCGAGAGCCAGCAGGCGAGCGACGGACGACAAGGCGTGGCGGGCCTTGAGCGCGTCAGCGCGGGCAGCGAAGTTGTGTTCCAGGGAGGTCAGCATCTGCTCGAGTCCACTGCGTCTGACCAACTCGTCGCTGAGTGAGGATGCGGTGTCGTAGCCGTCGCGGATCAGGACGACCCCGAGTCGGAGGCCGAAGAGCCCGAACCGGCTGAGCAGGCCCGACTTGACGGCCGGATCGGACAGCAGGCGCCCCGGACTTCGGCCCGACGCGAACCGGTGCGCGGACAGGAGCAAGTCCTCCCTGACCGAGCGGTCGAGGGCGGCGAATTCGACCAGAGCGTCGAACTCCACCTGTCTCAGGGTTCGCGCGGTTTCGGCGAGCAGCCCTGCGACCGGGACGACGTCGAGGCAGAGAGCACGCACGGCGGGATCCTGGCGCTGGCGTTCGGCGATGCGCTCTGCTGCGATCAGGGCATCCATCCGCCCACCACCGACCTCGTCGGCCCGGGACAGGACCCCCAGAGTGGTCAGCGGGCCGATCCCTGCTCCACCTCGCGAACGGAAAGCCGCCAAGGCGTCGGCATCCGTGGCGTGGACGTGCGAGAGGAGGTAGATCACGGCGTCGACGTCCGGCGGCCCATCCTCCGGGAGGAGGACGGCTTCGGACGTCGCGCTCACCCCGGCCGAAAGGGAGGCCAGCCCTGGGGTGTCGACGAGAGTCAACTTCTCGAGGGCAGGGGCGGGCCACTCGACGTCAATGCGCTGAACGTCCTTCGGGTCGAGTCTCGCGTTGTTCCCCGCCAGTGAGGCATCGACACGGGCGATCGGAACGCCGGAGACCTGGCCGTCTCGTTTCACGACCCGCACCCGGGGGGTGGCGCCAGCGCGGTACCAGGTCACGATGCTGGTGACTTCGGCAGTCCCGGTCGGGGCCACGTCCTCTCCGAGAATCGCATTGAGCAAAGTGGACTTCCCCGCCTTGAGCCGCCCGGCAATCGCGATGCGCAGTCGGTCGTCCAAGCGCTCCAGGGCCCGATCGACAGCTTCATGGGACGCCACTGGCATCGAGTCCCGGGCCGCCAAGATCAGTCCACGCGCAGTGTCCGAGAGCCCGGGATTGGCCAGCTTCCCGATCGGGTTCTGGGTATCACTCACGACCGACCCCTGGCCGACCCGACCGGAGTCGGGGGCGGCTTCACGGCGGCGGGACCACGCGGCATACCCAAGTTCTCCACCTGGCGACGAAGGTCAGCCAGCTCGGTGGCCACGCTGGTGGTCTCCTTCAAGGCATCGGAGCGTTGCGCGGTCGTCGTGATCGCTGCCTGCTTCGCCGCCTCGAGCGAGGCAGCGATGGACCTCGAGTGCTGCTCCGCGACACCCGTGTAGTACTCGCGCACGGTGCGCTGGACGATCCGCAACTGCTCCCTGAGTTCCTTGTTGACCTGGAAGATGACGTCGTCTACGTACTTCCGGACGAGAGCGTTCGCCTCAGCACGCCGACGCTTAAGCCGGTTCTGCAGCTCGTCGCGGTAGACCTTGGTGCCCATCAAGAGGCCGGCGCCGACGGAGATCGGATTGATCAGCGCCATCCCGGCGAGCCCCGTGACCACACCGAACATCAGGACCCCGCCGTACGAGCCGCGAAGTCCGATGATGACCTTCTGCGCCGAATTGAGAATGCCGGGATCGAGCTTTCCCATCTGCGCCACCGGGTCGATCAGCCCAGTGGTCTCTCGGAGTTGGAAGACGGGCGTCGCGGCCTTGGAGTCCTCGTCGAAGTGCTTGCCGACCGACTCGACCAGCCAGGTTGCGTTCTCGTCAGCCCAGTGGAAGGTCTCCGTGAGGGCATCAGTGATGCGTCCCTCGAGCCATTGGGAGAACTCGTCCCACACCTTGCCCGGGTCTCCTGCCTCGATGGAGGCCTCGGCCTCGCGCATCACTCGACGCACGCGATCGCGCAAGTCATGATCGAGGTCGGCGCTCAGGTCGCTCATCCCATCATTGAGGGTCACTTGCCACCGGGCGGAGCGCTGCTTGAGCTCGTTGGCGCGCTGCTGGGCCACGGACAGTTGCTCCGTGAGCTCGGGGAGACTCGCGGGGTCCTCGAGAGCCCCCTTGTGCGCGCTGACCGTCATGGCGAGGCCGTCAATGACGGTCAGGAGATCATGGCGAGTGGACGCCAGCAGCAGGGCATCGCGTCGCCCGATGACCCGACGGTGCAGGTTGGCGACGAGTTCGGTGACGTTGGACTCGGTGTTGAGCTCGACGTCGCGGGTCGCCGCGGCCCGGAGCCGGAGTTGGGCTGACACCGGCGTGATGTCCACGTGCAGGTCAGCGCGCTCGAGGTGCGCCCTGTTGACGTCGACCACGGACCGCCAGTCGGCATGCAGATCGGTCTTGCTCTGCACACAGAGCACGGTCGGGCAGGCCGAGAGGACCTGTCGGAGGAGGGTCATCTCGGGTGCAGAAAACTCGCTCCCGGCGTCGGAGACCAGGAGGACGGCGTCGGCCGTGGGGAGCACCCCCGTGGTGGCAGCCGTGTGCATCGAGGACAGTCCGCCCATTCCCGGGGTGTCCACGAGGACCAGACCAGTGCGCAACATTTCGCGAGGGATGAATGCCTGCGCCCCGACGATGTGATGGTCCGGCTCCAAGACGATGCTTCCGCTGGTGTAACGCCCGAGCTCCCCCATGGGAACCTCGCGCTTCAGGGTGGTCGCGACGTGGGTGGTCGATTCCCACCCGGATCTGGGGGGATCATCGTTGCGCCTGAGCAGGACAAACGCTCGGGGCTGCTCACCATAAGCCACTTCTGTGGGCACCGCGGTCGCGATGTCGTCGTCAACGGGGCACACCGGGGCATTGACGAGAGCGTTGACGAGCATGCTCTTGCCCTGCTTGAACTCACCGACGACCAACACCCGAACGCTGGGGTCGGCAAGGCGACGTCGCGAATGCCCCAGCCGGTCGACGAAATCGTCCCGGCCCTGAGCGCGACTCAAAGTGGTTGTGCGCGCGACCAATTGCGTCGCAGTGGCCGTCCAGTCCACGCGTGTGTTCCCATCAATGCCCGCTGCGGGGCGACCCCTGCCAGGCCGCCCACAGCACGACGATACGACACGACCCCTCACGCGTCTTGGCGTGAGGGGTCGTGTCGATCAGGTGATGGCCCGTGAGCGCTCGGCGAGACCGAGCCTCACTGCCGGAGGTCCCTGATCAGTTGCCGGTGTCAACGTCGACGTCGAAGCCGTCGTCGTCGCTGTGGTCATCGGTGTTGACCGAGTCGTCGATGTCGACGTCAACGTCAGTGGACTGCTCCCAGCCCGAGTTGTCGGTGTCGATGCCGTCGTTGTCGCCACCGTCGACGTCGAAGCCGTCGTCGTCGCTGTGGTCATCGGTGTTGACCGAGCTGTTCGAGTTGTCCGAGTTGTTGGAATTGTCGGAGCTGTTCGAGTCGTCGTCCGTGCCGTCGTTGTCGCCGCCATCGTTGTCGATGCCGTCGTCGTCGCTGTGGTCATCGGTGTTGACCGAGCTGTTCGAGTTGTCCGAGTTGTTGGAATTGTCGGAGCTGTTCGAGTCGTCGTCCGTGCCGTCGTTGTCGCCGCCGTCGTTGTCGATGCCGTCGTCGTCGCTGTGGTCATCGGTCGACGTGTTGCCCGACTGGTAGGCGATGTCGCCGACCGCCACGTTGGTGGAGTTGTTGTCGGTGTTGTCCGAGCCGTCGTGGTCCTCACCGTCGTCGTCGCTGTGGTCGTCGGTGTTGCCCGACTGGTAGGCGATGTCGCCGACCGCCACGTTGGTCGAGTTGTTGTCGGTGTTGCCCGAGTTGTCGGTGTCGATGCCGTCGTTGTCGCCACCGTCGTTGTCGATGCCGTCGTTGTCGTTGTAGGAACCGTTGACGGACTGGTCCTGGTGGTTGGAGTTGTCCTGGTGGTTCGAGTTGTCGTTGCCCGAGTTGAGGGCCACGTCCCCGACGGACACGTTGGTCGAGTTGTCCGAGTTGTCCGAGTTGTCGGAGTTGTCGGAGTTGTCGTTGCCCGAGTTGTCGGTGTCGATGCCGTCGTTGTCGCCACCGTCGTTGTCGATGCCGTCGTTGTCGTTGTAGGAACCGTTGACGGACTGGTCCTGGTGGTTGGAGTTGTCCTGGTGGTTCGAGTTGTCGTTGCCCGAGTTGAGGGCCACGTCCCCGACGGACACGTTGGTCGAGTTGTCCGAGTTGTCGGAGTTGTCGTTGCCCGAGCCGTTGCCGGAGTTGTAGTTCACGTTGCCGCCGGCGACGATGCCGCCCTGGCCCGCGACGATCCCGCCGCCGCTCGCAGCCGGCGCGTTGTCGCCAACCGCGTTGCCGTCACCCGATGTGGCATTGCCGTCATCCTGGGCCACGGCGGATCCGTCGCCAGAGACGATCACTGCCTGGTCGTCGGCGACGGTGGAACCGCCACTGGCGGCGACTGCGTCGTCGGTCGCCACGGTGTTGCCGTCGCCTTCGATCCCGATGGTCGTGGTCTCGAAGATCTGGGAGACGTCGCCGTTCGCCCAGATGTCCTGGTCCACGGAGTTGTCGACACTGTGGTCGTCCACAGCGGTGAACGTGTAGGTCTGGATCAACATCTTGATCTGGTCGATCGCGATGTCGTGGTCGCCGCCACCGTGACCGCCGCCGTGGTCGCCGCCGCCACCGTGGTTGCCGCCGCCACCGTGACCGCCACCGTGGTTGCCGCCGCCGCCGTGACCGCCGCCGTG
>ERZ724508.671-NODE-671-length-23121-cov-4.981791_pt1 | contig 23121 bp, 13 predicted proteins | sample MGYA00376041_ERZ724508 | MGnify/ENA primary metagenome ERZ724508 (study PRJEB28724, sample SAMN07190887) | wastewater metagenome | isolation source: effluent of sewage treatment plant in Hong Hong | place: USA: Christiansburg, Virginia | collected 2016-03-01 ...
TGCGAATTAGAAACTACACTATTACACAGTGATGGCAACCTCACTGTTGGCGATAAAATGCGGACAGCACCAACAAAATACAAAAAAGTATTAGCCAAATTCACGAACTCTTGCGTAATTGACGGATGTGATGCTCCAGTATCGTGGTGTGACGCCCACCACATAAAACACTGGATAGACGGCGGCGAAACCTCAATAGAAAACCTAGTATTAATATGTCGACACCACCACCGAAAACTACACTACGACCAACAATTCGAACAAGACGCAAAACAACAATTCATAAAACACAAAGAAAAACACAAAAACCGACACCACGAAAAACAAAAACATAGGAACAAGTATGAGCATAAGCATAAATATCGCCAAGTATCATAAAAGTTATTGTGTTAATTATAACCTGTCACTATATAACCTGTCACTATATAACCTGTCGCTATATAACCTGTCGCTATAAAACCTGTTACTAAAACCGTTTCGAATCAATAATGGCATTTTGGATCCCGGCAACATTCATGAAATTACTTACTTCGTTTGAATCAGATTCGTCAGCGTCTTTTTGCGTTTCCGTTGCCACTGCTACTGGCACTGCTACTGTTGCTGCTTCTTTTGCTGCTTCTGCAGGTACTTCCCCAGGTACTTCCCCTAGTGCTTCCACTGGTGCTTCGCTTTCTGAAACATCGGTTTCTTTTGGTTTTTCAGTTAGATCAATCACAGAACCTTGTAAACCATCTAGATCTTGCAAGTCTTCAACACCATCAGAAACTTTAGTGTCGGTCACACTAGAACTTATAACATTTGGTCCTTCTGAAGCATTCGGATCATCTAGGTCTTGTAGAACTACCGGATCCACAAGCTCATCACTGCGCTCCCCCAAATCTCCCTGCGCCTCCAACTCCACCAAATCAATAATAGGCTTTTCGCTGGCAATGCGATCTATGGACAGAACACCAAATCCTTCGCTTATAGATGATAAACCTACAACAACAAAAATGAATAAGCCAATAGCAACAAAAATCCATTGGGCTGCCAACACACCATAACTATCAGCAACTGCTCCAACACCAATAGTCCCAATAACAGAACCAATCGTATAACCCATAGAGGCAATAGATAGTGCTGTAGATTTCCTTTCACCGTTCATTCTATTTTGAATTGCATTATCGTGCAGATGAAAGCACATAGGACCAACTAATGCATTTATCATAAATCCGATAATAGCTATAGGTAAAGCCATATGCATTAAGACAATACCAACGACAACGACATAAACAATAATATTCATTGCCCAAACTACATTTATCTTTTCATAAACTCTCGAAACAAAAAAAGCACCTATAGCCATGACTATAAATATTGCTGAATACACCCAACCAGAATCCGTAACTTTTATACCACGATCGCGGAAATACTGTTGGTATAAAGACCAGTTTCCTTCACCTAATAAAGCATAAAAACAAAGCAAAGTGAGTACCTTCTTTATGTCACTATTTGCGCGCATTTCCTTCCATGTCATCAAAATATGCTTTGTGACTGAAACTTTTGCTTCTAAAGATTCTCCATCTAGCCTATGTTTGTCGCTTCTTGAAGATCGAGACTCGACCAAGAAATATACACAAATTATTGCAATACAAAAAAATATGATTTCCCCGATATATGGATAAGTATATGAAGAGATTTTTGCTTCAGGATTTAATGTATACAAATATGCACCAAGAGGGACAGTAAAGACTCTTGATACTGAAGAAAGTGTTAACATCTTTCCAGATAATTTTGAATATGAAGTTTTGTCACCATATGCTTCAAAAGTATCGTGTAATAGACCTTCTAAAGAGCCAGTTCTCATTGCCCACCCTAAACCAGCAAAAATTTGCAAGAACATCAATAAGATAAAATTATTAAAAAGTATTAAAGTCAAATCGCCAAAAGCGGTTAAGCCTAGGCCTGTTATCAAGGTTGCTTTACGCCCGAATTTATCCGCAAATGCGCCCATTGGTATTTCAAAAAAGGCTGAAGTCGCAAGCGCCATATACCCAAGTATTAGCGATTGGGTAAGAGATAGATGTAAATGGTCAGAACCGAAAATAACCCAAACAGGTGAAATTATCGCTACTTGGTGTGTTGCTGAAATAAAAAGTGCGAGCTTCTTATTCCTAGTCAAAACTTTATTGTCCATTTAATACACTTTCAAGAGGAATAGACCCTATATTATAGTTTAAGTCTCAAGAAATTGACAATGCCCAGGTCAACGACATGTAACAAATATTAAATATTACTATTCACTAGTTTTTCCGGATTTGGTAAACTCAGTTTCATCTAGTTTACCTTCTAAATATTCCCTTAAAATATTAAGTGCAGAAATTGTTCCGTATTCCCTTACCCTTTGTCTATCTCCGCCAAAATTAAAACTATATGCAGCACTAAAATCTTTATGCGCTAAAGCAATGTAACACTCGCCTGCTTTGTGTATTACATCATTTTCGATTTCATCACCAGGCCCAGAAACACCAGTTGTTGAAATAGCGAAGTCAACATTGAATTTTTCTAACGTCGATCGAGCCATCTTGACCGCACACTCAGAAGAATATACATCATCAAATTCAATATCTAATATATCATTTTTTATTTCTTTTGAGTAAGCAACCAGGGATCCTTTAAACACATTTGATGCACCAGGAATTTCTACAATTCGTGATGAGACAAGACCTCCCGTAAAAGATTCAGCAATTGCTAAAGTAGCCTTTCTTTTATGTAATAAATCTAAAACTTTAGATTCCATAGTCTCATCATCATATGCATAAATATTATTAGCTATTTTTTCTTGAATTTGTTCTTCAACTTCATTTATTAAATTCTTCGCGATTGCCAATGATTTAGCTTTTGTAGAAATCTTTATGTAAATTCCATTAATACCTCTCGCCAAAAATCCGACTTTGACATCACCAGTTTCACAATCTTGAATTATCTCGTCTAATGTTTCACTAAGTTCACTTTCAGGTATACCCCAAGTCTTTAATGTGCGATTTAAAATTACAGTGTTTCGCTTTTCTATATTTAATATAAATGGAAGGATGACTTCTTGAACCATTGGTTTTAATTCATAAGGAAAACCTGGGACTAAAAACATATATTTTGTTTTCCCACCAATTACCACTGGGCAAATTAAACCGGGGGCTGTGCCATTCTTATTAGGTATAATTGTTGCACCTTGTGGAACCATGGCTTGACGTAAATTTATAATTGGCATTTCACGTTTACGATTTGCAAATATTTTGCGCATATTCTCTTCTGCTTCAGTATTTAAAACTAATTCAACACCCATCAGATCACCTGCAACTTCTCGTGTAATATCATCGTGTGTTGGTCCAAGCCCACCAGCAATTATTATCGAATCACAATTTTCCAACATTGAAATCATTGCCAATTTTATACGACCAAAATTATCGCCTACTTTGCGTTGCTCATAAGAATCAATGCCACAATTAGCAAGCATTCTCCCTATATTTCCAGAATTAGTATCTTCTATTTGACCTAAGAGCAATTCAGTTCCAACGCATAAAACATTTGTAACCATTTTATTCTCCTGTTAAATATTAATGTTCAGTTTTTGTTTCCACTACTGCTCTTTGAGCATTTATGAATAGGTCAATGCCGCTAACTACTGAAAGTGTACATGCTGACCATAACAAAACACTATGAAAGTTTGTATAATCATCAAGAGGCGGGAAAATAACTAAACCAACAGCAAGTAACTGTACAAGAGTTTTTGCTTTACCTAATTTACGTGCAGGTAAAGATATTTTATATTTAGAAAGTACAGTCCTGGCAACAGAAACTCCACCTTCACGCATTCCCATTATTATAATTGGCAACCAAGCATAATAATCGCGCATACCTAAAACAATAAAACCACCAATCGCTAATATTTTATCTGCGAGTGGATCCAAAAAGGCACCAGATGTAGTTGGCCCATTTTTTCTAGCAATAATTCCATCTACATAATCAGAAGCAGAAAGCACAAAAAATGACACAAATAATAGCCAACCCGATTGTTGTTTATAAAGCCAAAACAAAAAAGGGAAAGATAAGATCAGTCTCGCAAATGTAAGTATATTTGCAGGTGTCATTATTGCAGATGACGAATATTTAAAACTATCTTTTACAACAATTTTTTTCAAAGCTTCAACAGGTTTAGCCCCAGTTGTTTTTGAAATTTTATCGGTCACCAATATCCTCCATCATTTTCTTATGATGATATTAGTCGATTATTGTTTTCAAAAACCTATATATTTCTACCATTGCTAAAGTATCTAGTGAACAATACTTTTCTAAATCATTCAATATTTTTTGTTTGGTGTCTATATCAAATTTTTCTTCTAAAACAGCCTGCATCCACTTTCGTTGCGCTGCTAAACCTTCGTTGATTCCTAGATCTTTATATGAGAGTTCTGGCACTAGTACCGGCAATACTTTTTTTATCGAATAACTGCCCAAAAATCTATAATCTACATACCAATTTCGCTGAAATGGTATTGCTAGATCAACTACTCTGTCATTTACCGAATCATAAAATTGCCTAAATTCAGGATGCATCAACCCCATACGAGTATTACATCCTTTTTCAAAACTAGCATTCCAAGTAACAATAGATCCCGCCTCACCAATATTTTTAGACAGAAATTTCGATAATTCATAAGTGGAATCATTATTTTCTTTGTGTAAGTACATAACATGGCGCAATTCTGAGGCCGGACTATCAAGTATATGTAAGGAGAACTGAAATGGTATTTGTTGGTATGGAGATGTACCATCAAAGGGTGGAATTACAGACATTGCCGTTTCATAATCAAGAAAGAACAGTGGATACTTAAATTCATCTATAAATTCTTTAATAGCTTCCTTATCTACATATTCTTCTTGTGTTTTTACTGCATTTACTTGAAGTAGTTGTTTTGGTGTCAGTTCAAAACTATGATCAATATCTTTTAGAAACTTTATTCCATCAGTAAACAATTTTGCTACGCGGTTTTTTGGCCAGCACAAATCAAATATAGATCCTGATGGAGTATCATTAAATATTCTATAAAGTTCTAACCAAGCATTCAGTGTTTCTGCATTATCATCTTCTGTTGGTACTTCTAAATCAGGGATTATCTTTTTTTCTATGCACCTATTTGCTAATTCAATTTGCTCAAGAGTAAATCCTTTTAAATCGTTTACTTCTTCTGTCACATTTGTGACATGGCACAATTGTTTAATGTCAATCTCACCTTTGCGAACATATGCTCCGTTTGCATTGATAACAAAAATATCTCTAACAATAAGACCACAGTTCTGTATCACTATTGATTGAAATGAAAGATCATATAGATTTTCTTGTTTAACTCTTGTTCCAGATTTTATTTCATATAGATCAACCATATTCGGAGCTACAAAAACTATTGCATCACAAATACATGTTACAGATGCTTCTTTTATATATGTTTCGAATCTGGCTTGAATCAAAGTTTGATTACTCTCATTACAAGCGTTTGTTGAAATACTCTCAATTGCTTTATTAGTACGTTTTGTTAGTGATATATATTCAGGGATTCCAACGAAACCGAGTTTCGTTGTATTTTTAAATATTTGCTCTGCATAACTTTCAAAAATTCTTCCGGCATCAAATATTGCTTGCAGTGCTTCATCAATTGGCGGCAATTTAGCTTTATCGTGTTTTTTTAGCCACAAATAGATTGGATGTTTCAAAAACAACATATATTCAGATTTTGATATTTGCACTTTTTCCTTTAATTTCAAATATTTAACGTTTGTCTAGTCAAGTGTACATCGAGCATAAGACAATATATTTTTATTCCTTTAAATTGTGTTATAGAGAACAGGATCTTAATATAAAATATTATATTAAGGAAAAAAAGAACTGATATTTTAATGCGCTTAAATCAACAAAATTCGCAATATATGTAAGAATACCTACAATCATTCGTAATTGTCTTTTATTACTGTTATTTTGTCAAATTCGGTTAATTATTAATACTATTTGTGCCGATATAAACACATGGTAAAAAAGATTTTTCTAAGGATTCTTTGTATAGCTATGCTGATCATTTTTGCGATACCCGCATATTCATTCACGTTTTCTAATAGTCCTTTATCGCAAACGTTAAACGTCACTATAAATCAAAAAAGTGGACAGGCTGATCCATCGACTTCAAGTGCAATATTCACTGTAGTATTTTCTAATCCTATTGACCCGACTACATTCACAAGAGGTGATATTGCTTTAAGCGGAACTGCACTTGACAAAAATATAGTTTCAATAGTTCAAGTAACACCTAATGATGGAACCACTTTCGAAGTAACTACAAACGCAAGGACTTCTGGGACTATCATTGCAACTATACCTGAGGCTACTTCAATAGATGCAAAAAAGTACCATGGTCATTTAGATTTTGGTACAACTAACTTGGTACAAGATTCAGATGGGAATATATACTCCGCTGGCTCATATAACAATAATATTTCGAAGATCACGCCAGAAGGAATTTCTACGACATACGGCACAATTAGCTCATATCCTGATCATATCGCTATTGATGGTGATGGAAATGTTTATTTGGATGATCAATATACTAACGAAATAACAAAGGTTACACCTTCAGGTGTCTCAAGTACAATAGATCTTGGAGGTTCAATAACTGATTTGGCTATTGATTCATCAAATAATGTATTTGTTTCCGGTTATAGTAATAAAATTACTAAAATAACTTCTAATGGAGTAGTTTCAACTTTCGCAACAACTGGATCAAACCCAAATGCAATTGTAATAGATGCTCAGGACAATGTATATACTGCAAATACTGGAAGTCAGAATATTACAAAAGTTACACCTTCTGGAGTAACAACAAACTATGGATCGATCGGAAACGAGTCTGATTTAATCGCTGTAGATTCTCTAGGCAACGTATTTGTTACTGGTAGCTATGGCGATCAAGATATAATTAAAGTTACACCTGCAGGTTTATCAACAACATTCGGTACTGCAACATCGCAAAGTGCACTTCGTGTTGATAGTTCAAATAATTTGTTTACATCAAATTATGGTTCTCCTGATGGTTACTCAATTTTGAAATTTACTCCTGCTGGTGTTAAAACAACTGAAATAATAACTGGTGTGAATTTAATTAGCTATATAGTTGATTCATCAAATCAACTATATTGGAGTGATTACGATTCGGTATTTACGAATCCGATCATTAATACAGGTATAACTGATTTAAACGGAGATACGAATCTAGCTTCAACATCGACTGATAATTCAGTCACTATTAATAAACCTGGTATAACTATTAATAAAAAAATCAGCCAAGCTAATCCTACTAGCAGCACGACAGTATATTTTACAGTAACATTTCCAAAACCAATAAATATCTCTTCATTTAGTGAATCAGATATCACTTTGGATGGAACAGCCCCAGGAAAAACAGTTTCTTCGATTACGGAACAATCACCTAACAATGGGACTGTTTTTGACGTAAAGGTGACAACTAGTGGTGTTGGTTCTGTAACTGCAACTATACCAGCTGGATCGATTGGTTATAACTACACATCAATTCTTGCCCCATTACCAAATTCTACTTACGAAGGATTTTACGTTACCCCTAACGGAGATTCTTATATAGCATCCTACGACAGTTTTAATATCACTAAAGTAACTTCAGATGGGGTAGCAACAATTATCGATGCTACCCCACCAGGAGTTTCATCTTATTATCAACCGCGTGATTTAGTAGTTGATCAAGACGAAAACATATACTTTGTTTCAGATTACAATTCTCCTTCAGACATGGACACAAATGACTGGCGAGTATTTAAAACAACACCAACTGGAGTAACAACAGTATATTCAAATGATTATGTTACTGCAGCTTATCTAGAAATAGATTCAGACGGCACAATATATGCAGTCGAACCAAACTCACATTATGTAAGCAAAATAGATACAAACGGTGACGTTATACGTCTTGGTTATAATGGCTACGATGGCGATGGGTCATTATTCTTGCCAGATGATGAACATACTTTATATTCAATAGGTGGCCACAACACTATACATAAAACAGACACCAAAGGTAACACTACTAATCTAGTATCAGGGCTTTCAGTTGGTTTTGAAAATATAGCATTAGATAAGTATGGAAATGTTTATACAGTAGCACCAAGCACTCACATAGTATCAAAAACTTCCCCCGATGGAATCACAAGCCCTTTAGCAACGGTCAACTATTTAGGTGATAGTCGTCAACTTATGCGAGTCGATAATGCTGGCAACCTTATAACTTCTTTAACAGGAAATTATCTAGCAATGGTTACACCAGAAGGTGTAGTTACTCATAGCCCAATAGCTACACAAATATCAGAAGCATTAGAGCTTGATTCTTCAGGTAATGCTTATAGTATTGAATTGGACATGAGCATTTATAGCTATAAATTAGCAAAATATACTAGAAATGATATAGGAATAACATATAGCGATGGTGGCGTAAACCTTGGGTCAACGTCAAGTGATAATTCAATAAACATATTAGACCACCCTGCAAGTGCATTTATAACAACATGGTCTGTATCAGGCTCGAATTCAAATACGATTACTATTCCAACTACTGGTGGTGGCTATAACTACGATGTTGATTGGGGTGACGGTGTAACTACTGTTGGTGAAACGGGCGATGCTATACACGTATATTCAACATCTGGAACTTATAGTATTAGTATCTCAGGGTCATTTCCAAGAATCTATATTAATAATGCGAGTATGCGAGATGACATTTTAAGTGTTGAACAATGGGGTGAAGGCCAATGGTCTTCAATGGATAGTGCATTTTTGGGGGCTAGTAATTTAACAATACTGGCAAGCGATGCTCCTGATCTTTCAAGTACAACAGATTTATCGCACATGTTCGAAGAAGCTCCTTTGGCTAACCCTAAAGTAAGTAATTGGGATGTAAGTAATATCACTGACATGTCTTCAATGTTTTATGGCAGCACCGGCTTTAATAAATCTTTAGCAAATTGGGATGTTAGCAATGTTATCGATATGAATGATATGTTTGGTAGTTCGTCAGGAATGACTACTAGTAATTATGACAATACACTTATTGCTTGGGATTCACTCAATCTAGAGAACGGAATTACATTCGATGCTGGCAGTAGTACATACTGCGATGGTCTACTAGTGCGTGAAAATATCATCTCAAATGATGGTTGGACAATTAATGATGGTGGCGAAGATTGCACACCAGACGCTATAAAAACAGATGGCGATGGTACTGTTGGTGATCCATATCAGATAACATCATGTTATGAGCTACAAGAAATGATTTTAGATACCGATGCGTCTTACATATTATCTCATGATATCGATTGCTCTTCATCAACGAATTGGAATTCTGGCTCAGGATTTCAACCTATTAATTTTGAAGGCGTATATTTTGATGGACAAAATCATATAATTTTAGGGTTAAATATCAATCGCACAGACACAGAAGTAGCGCTTTTTTCTAATATTTCACTCAATTCAATTATAAGAAATCTTTCCATAGAGGTTGCATCTATTACTAATAACTCTATTGATGTCTTACCAGGCAGAACAGGAATATTAGCAAGTACTAATGACGGTACAATTTCTAATGTTGATGTCAGCGGTTCTGTATCTCATAATGCTAGCGCAGGAGGCTACTCAGGAGGATTGGTCGGATTTAATACAGGAACAATAACAAAGAGTTCTTCTTCAGCTCTTGTGTATGTCCAATTTTCTGATAACAGTGAGAGCATTATTGGTGGACTGATTGGTTACTCTAATGGAATTGTAAACAACAGTTACTCATCTGGAAATCTGACAGATTCCTCTACTCCGCCGGTTCAAACTACATGTGGTGGACTTATAGGAGTTTTAGATTACAACAGTCTTCCGACCTCAGCTACTTACGCTACTGGAAATATAGAATGTGATTTTCCATCTACTAATTCAGGTGGCTTAATTGGAAAAGTTATTAACTCTGCCTCAGTTGCAGATAGTTTTGCTACTGGTCACGTAAATGGTACAGGGGCATCTATTGGTGGATTAGTTGGTTCCTTAAACGGAACAATACTGAATTCATCATATGATGTTTTCGGCACTAATCAAACTGAATGTAATTCTTCGATACCAACTGGTTGTTCAAAAGTTAATTTTGGAAACCTAACCCCAAACATTTTTAAAAATAATATAAATACTGTTCCTTTAAATAATTGGGATTTCGAAAATACTTGGTCGCAAAATGCAAGCTATCCACTTTTACAAGTGGGTATAACTTCCCCAGGATCTCCACAAAATCTTGTTGCCACACCAGACTATTCATCGGCATTGCTTTCGTGGAATACTCCAAGTAGTGATGGTGGTTCTCAAATTACTGACTATATACCATATTGGAAAGAATCTACATCAAATATTTGGTTACCGTATTACTATAAGCTACCAGCTGGTCAAAGATCTGTACTTATTACGAATTTAACTCCAGGATTAACATATGATTTCCGATTACAGGCAAAGAATGATATTGGTTATGGAACATTTGCATACGATACAAAAACTATAGTTTTAGATGCAAGTATACTTTTTGATGGTGATGGAACGCCTGATGATCCATATCAAATCTCAACTTGTGAAAATCTACAGGATATAAAATATGTGCCTGCAAATTCATTTGCATTAACAAATGATATCGACTGCTCAACTACAAATCCTAATAACCCAGACTTTGACGTCAATGGGATATGGGGCGACAGTAAAGGATTTGATCCAATAGGTATTTTCACTGGAGAATATCTAGATGGATATAATTTTACAATTAATAATATATATATAAATAGATCAAATATTTTTGTCGGTGGATTAATACAAATGGTAAATTACAACTCTACAATAAAGAATTTCTCACTAAAAGGTGGTGAAATGAATTTTAATAAGGACAATACTACGACATTGGGTGGAGTAGGTACTATAGCCGGTGGTTTCTTAGGCACCTTAGACAATGTCCACTCTAGTGTAAATATATATACAAATAATATCGATGGTGTCGGTGGACTAGTTTCATCTATTGGCGATCCAGCGCTTATAAACCAAAGTTCATATAGTGGAAATATTTTTGCTAGCGGCGAGATACTTACTTATGTTGGAGGTCTAGTTGGATCTATGTCTTATGGTGATATTGCTAACTCATATTCAATTGGTGATATAACAATTGATCCATCAATATCGTCTCAGTATTTTTGTGGTGGATTTACTGGTGTTGCATATTTTGAACAAATTTCAAAATCATATTCTGCTGGCAACATTTCTTGTCCACAAGGATACGCTACTGGTGGTTTCGCAGGTTTTTCATCAAATGGAAATATATCCGATAGTTTTTCCGCTACTGCTTTAATTGATACACCATCAATATATAAATCTAGTTTTATAGGTTCATCAAATGTAGACACTTTAAATTCTGACTATTTCGATGCAAGTCTATCTCAAAGTGAAGATTGCTCATATTCTCAACCTGATATTTGTATAGGTGTAAATAGATATCTTTCTCAACCTACATATTTCAAAAATAATATAGTTAGCGCGCCACTAAGTAGTTGGAATTTTACAAATATATGGATAAGAGATATATCATATCCAAAACTAAAATTCTCTCCTACGGCTCCAGGAGCACCTTCGAACCTAAGAGGTACAAACTCTCCAGGTTCAATTGACTTAACATGGGATTCACCAACTATCGATGGTGGGTCTGGTATAACCGATTATGAAATTCAATTTAAGCAAAGTGCCAGTGACGTGTGGAATACATTCGATGATGGAATTAGACCTGAAACTGGTGCAACAGTGACCGGATTAGATACTGGAGAAAGTTACGAACTTAGAGTGCGTGCCTTAAACATTATAGGTAATGGTTTATGGTCTCCAACACAACTTCAATTGCCCATAGTTGCGACAATAGAAGAACCTAATACAACACAATTTGATGTTGATCAAAGCATAAACTATAAAGTCATTGTCGACAATCAATCATCTGAATCAATAGATAACTTCGATACAGAATTTGTTGCTAATGGTTTTGTTGTTGATGATATTACAGTTGAGGTTCCAGAAACCGGTACAGCACCAAGCAACTTAGGTTATTTAACCAACAATGAAGAATGGTCAGGATTACTTGAACCGAATCAGAAAGTTGTATTCTCTGTTCAAGGCACCGTTGACGGTTCACCAGGAGAACAGGGTGGTTTATCCTTTGTTGCTTCAAGTTTTTCAAACCAAGGTAATGATGTTTCTTTAAGGGATGGTTCGAAAAATATTAGAACAGCCTCACCAAGATTTGAAATATTAAATAGCCAAACTGACTTTAGCCTTGTTACTACAATGTCAGAACAAGGTATTATAAGTACAGGCGATATTGTACATTTAAAATACACTATCTCAAATTTAGGACCTAAGACTGGTTTCTTTAATAATTCAGCAGCCTATATATTCTTCCCGCCTCAATTAAATATTTTATCAATCGAAAATGATTTACTTTTTTGTTCTGCTCCTGTCAGTATCACTAATAACACTAACGCTGGTATTTATTCTAATTTGAGTGGCGATAGTGTTTCATTATGCTCAGCTGGAAATTCGGCTCTATTACAAAACGGCGATTCATTCGATATTGATGTTGTGGCTACAGCATCTACTAATTTTATAAAAAATGACATCATCTCTAAAGGTATTTTAATTGCTGAACAAGACATAGATAATGTAGCATTAAATGCTGCACTTAGTGCACAAGAATCTAATTCAAATTCGATCTTTGAATCATCAATCAATAATATTTCAATATTAAAATATACTGCTAGCAATAATACGACACAACCGGTTACAACAATTCCACAAATCCCGACAACTAGAGTGTCTGAAACTCCAAGTAGTAATGAAAAAACAACAGGATCTAAAGCATCATCAACTACACCGAAGACAAAAATTGTAAATAAAGGACAAATAGTAGGTGTAAATAAAGCAAAAAATAGCACTATTTCAGATTCTGGTTCTTATGAAGGCTTACATGATGTTAAAGCTTTAATGAAAAGTTTGGGTGATATAGATAAAGAAAATAGAAAAGCTTTAGCACTTAGCGACTTTAAGACTAAAGAAGATAGTTCATTTTCATTATTATGGCTGATGATATTGGTAACTGTCATATTAATAGCTATTACCATCCGTCAAGCACAACAAAATTCTAAAAGTAAAAAAATGTTGTCACCTGAAAGTTCCAATTTTAAAGATTATAATATTTAAGTGTCCAAATCTAAGAAAAATAAGAATATTGAAAATTTCGGTGAAGAACCTTTTTCAGAAACATTAAACAAATGGCTAAAAAGCGAACACGTAAATAATGTTGCAAGTCTTAACGATGTATTTGGTGAGAAAACATTTGCTATAACTTTCCTTCTACTTATGTCATTTCCAGCACTACCAATTCCGACGGGTGGGCTTTCACATGTATTTGAAGTAATAGTGATGTTGCTTTCACTTCAACTTATAATTGGCCGGAAAGTTCTATGGCTTCCAAATAAATGGAAGAATAAGCATCTAGGTAAGAATATGGAAGAAAAAGCTATACCAATATTAATTAAATATATTACAAAACTTGAAAAAATTAGTAAACCTAGAATGTCTAGATTCCTCGACGGTAAAGTTGGTACAAGCCTTTTTGGAATCATAATATTTTCTTTTACATTAGTAGCACTTCTAGCCCCACCATTTTCTGGCTTAGACACACTGCCCTCAATCGGAGTAATTGTGATAGCGCTAGGAATAATTTTAGGAGATATTCTTTTTGTTATAGTTGGGATGATTATTGGAACATCTGGTGTAGCTGTAACCTATTTCATTGGAGAAATAGTAATCAATTTTATCAAAGGACTATTTTGATGGAGATGAATAAAAAATATTTAGAATTGTTAAGCCGGCCAGTAAGGTCAGTCGTACACTTTAACGATGTATTTTTTGAACATGATGTAGATCTTGATGCTGAATTAACTGTAATGTTTCGCAATTTAACTAACTTTTCTAATCTAATGTTTCCTATTGGCAATAATCCAAAAATTGCAGATTATGGAATTGTATTACTTGATGATCTTATAGACGAGGAAAGGAGAATAATTGAGAAAATTAGAGGATTTGGTACCGAAGCAGCAAAAGATATATTTGCAAGTCGTCTAAAAAAACAAGTTTTATCAATTGTTAATTGTGCTCCTCGTAATGACGAAACAACACAGAATGGTATGAACGGCGAAGATTTCCATTTAGCAATTACAGATAACGGCTTAGAAATCTATGTTGTTCCTATAGAGAGATTACGTGGATTAGAAACTAGAAATCGCATACTAGCTTTATATAAAATACCAAATGAAGCTTTGCTTTCGACAGATGGACGTCGAGAACAATTTAGATCATCAATAATCACAACATCAAGATACTTTCCAAAAACGTTGGAGAAAATTTTCGAATATGAAAATGTAGATGAACTATTTTCTGCCAAAGAAAATGGTACCCACCCAGATATTATACCCACCCAAGTACAACTTGCGGAACTGGCTTTTATTGATAAGTTTGGTAACGTAAGAATATCTGTAAAAAATAAAACGGAATTTTTAAGCCAAATTCATAATACAAAAATAGGGGATAAAATAAAACTGAGTATTGGAAATAGTAAAAAGATTGCTATAAATTATGTTTCGAGTCTTAGGGAAATTCCTACAAGTGAACTAGGTATTTATCAGAATATAGCCGACCTAACAAATCCTTGGTCTAATGCTGGCTATTTTGAAATCGTTAAAAAAAGTATTAATCCAAATAAAGATGAAAGCTCCGCATCAAAAATATTAGAGGAACTTAATAAAGACTTTATGCATGAAGAATATTTTATTTCCGAATAGTTAGAACTTTTATCTATAGTATTTCTTCACCCATATTCCACAATATTTTGAAAATTTGTTTTTCTTGATCTGCTAATTCTTGATTATATATTTCAACAGCAAAAGGTTCATCTCTGTTATATCCACAATAGGCTATAACGTTATTATAGATATATGTCTCTACTCGGATTTTGAAGATAGATTCATCTATGTAACATGCTTTTTGCATTCTTCCGTTTAGGCCTAACGGCGAAATCACTTTTTGCCATTTTTCATTATTTGTTAGATCAAAACATATTAGTTGTTTCTCGCAATAAAGTTTCCGCATCCGGTCAGCAAAGCTCTGTGGAATTGTTTCATGTTCGTCTAGATGCGCTAATTCGTAAACGTAAAATTCTTTGTCTGCTTTTGTTAAATTAAAATTAACTTGCTTTAGACCCGCTAATCCCCTATATTCGATAACTTTCGAGTCACTTTTATTTATATCGCTAAGTGATAGGAGTTGTTCAGTTGCATCAAATAGACCATCTCTTAATTTCTTGGTTTCTGTTTCTTTCTTAGTTACTAAATATTCAAGAGATTGTAAACTTAAAGCCTCGTAGGTTGTACCATAATGTTTTTGGTCTACCTTGACAAGCTCTAGATCAACAAGTGATTCCAGTATTGGATAAAGCCTTGTCCTTCCACTACCTTGAGCTTTAGATAGCGATAAGACACTTGAGCTACCTATTTGCAATAAATAGAGATATGTAGTGATTTGGTCATCATTTAATCCCAATTCGGACAGGAATAATTTAGTGTTGTCATTAATTTGTGACGATATTGAAATACTCCCTTTTACCATGACTACATTATATTATAAAGTAATAGAATTGTAAATGTCTGATATATCAGACATCATTTTGAAAATAAATATTTTTGATGCTTTAATAGTTCTATGAATGTTTTATTTGCCGTACTTTCAGCTCTGATAGTTATAATTGCTTCTATACCATACATAATTGACATTTTCACAGGCAGAGCACAACCAGCCAGATCTACAAGAATAATGTATATGCTCCTTGTAATATTAGGGTTATTACAATCCAAAGAACTAGGTTCTGGGTGGTCATTAGCACTTATATATGGCGAGATAGCTCAAGGTTCAGCAGTATTCTTCATGTCACTGAAATATGGGTTGGGTGGATTCTCAAGATTGGATAAAATTTGCTATATTTTTTTAACTTTAGATTTAAGCGTATGGCTATTAACCAAAAATCCTCTTATTGGCATATTACTAACTCTATTTGCAGACCTAATAGCTACTCTACCTACTATTGTAAAGACTATTAAAATACCAGAAAGCGAGACGCCAATTTATTGGTTTCTTGGCTCAATTGCAGCTATTTTTGCGATTTTTAGTGAAACAAATTATTCATTAATTAAAATAATATTTCCAATTTACATATTCGTCATAAACGCCTTTGTATTTTCACTAACACTGAAGAGGAGTAAAAGAAACATCTTATCTCATTAGATAACAAACAAGACCTAATAATATGTGGTATTAAACATAATATATCGTAGATTTGGAAATAATATAGAGATTTTGATCATTCAATGTTAATTCTACTTACAAGCTCAAATATACTAGTTGAGTGTTAAATTACTATGAAATAGTTGAGGATAAACTTAATAGTCTCAAGGAATCTGGTAATTATCGCATATTCTTAGATGTTGAGAAAAATACACAAACATTTCCACATTTTCAATTTACATTAGATGAAAAACGTTATAAAGCAACCAATTGGTGTTCAAATGATTATTTGGGTATGAGCACAAACCCTGATGTTATAGAGACTGCTAAAGATGTCATCAGTATTAGTGGTTCTGGTAGTGGTGGTACTAGAAATATTTCTGGAACTACAACACATCATAAAAATTTAGAAAATTCATTGGCCGAGCTACACAATAAAGATTCAGCACTTATTTTCGGTGGTGCTTATCTTGCAAATCTGACTACATTGACTACTCTTGGAAAAATTTATGATGATTTAATATATTTTTCAGACGAACAAAATCATGCATCACTCATAGAAGGTATGCGAGCATCGCGTTGTGAAAAGAAAATATTTGATCATAACGATTTAGTTCAATTAGAAGAATTACTAAAAGAACAAGATATAGATCGACCGAAGATAATTGTTTTTGAATCTGTCTACTCAATGACCGGTACTACAGCAAACATCAAAGAGATCGTAGCTTTGGCAAAAAAATACAATGCTTTAACCTATATAGATGAGGTACATGGTGTTGGGCTTTATAATCATGATGGTGCAGGCTTAGCAGCACAACTTGGTATTTCTGATGAAATAGATATAATCAATGGTACATTAGCAAAAGCATTCGGTGTCATTGGTGGATATATTGCTAGTTCAAGAAATATGGTTGACGCAATAAGAAGCTTTGGAAGTGGTTTTATTTTCACTACTTCCCTACCACCATCAGTTTGTGCAAGTGCAAATAAGAGTATCGAGATAGTTAGCGAAGAAAACTCGATGAGAATAGATTTGCATAATAACGTACAAATGCTCCGGTCGATACTTCGTGAATATAATATAGAGTTTGAAGATAACGATTCACATATTACGCCTATACCCGTCTGTGATTCGTTCCTTTGTAAAAAATATGGTGACGAGCTTCTATTTGAACACGGCATATATATTCAACCCGTAAATTACCCAACAGTGCCTAGAGGCTTTGAAAGATTAAGGGTGGTAGTTACGCCTAAACACTCAGTAAACGATATGATTTCATTAGCAGCAAGTCTTTCTAAAGTTATGTCGAATTCAAAAAATAGTCAGCTGGACATTAGCAGTATTGAAAATGATGAAAAAGAAGATCAGTTAATAAAGTAAGCAGCAATCAGTCCGTTATTACTTACTAGTGGTTCACCAAATTTATCTTTAAGACTCTTTTCAAATACAACACCATTATCAGAATAGCCACTTCGGTATACTTCAATTACAGAAAATTTATTTGACTTTAATTTTGAAATATCGTTATCGTTCAAAACAGTTCTAGTCGATAAAGACTTCTGTAATTGATCGTCTCTACCTACCATCGCACCAAAGCTAAAATTTAAGTTGGTATCACAAAGTATTTGCATTGCTTGGTCATAATGTTTTAGATCAAATAAGTCTTCGCCTTCAGGATAAGCAATATATGGAAATTGGAAAACATTTGGTGTTTTTGGTTTTTTCTCATCAATCATTTTTATTATGTCGCAATCATTTTTTATTTTAAGTGCATTCCCTTTAGTATAAAATAAATCTGCATTCGATGTTAGATCTAAGAACCCTAATAACAAGACTATGAGTACACCAGTTGTGTATATATATTTTATTACATCGCTTGATATTCTATTTCTAAATTTATCGATATAGTAACCAAAACACAATAATCCTATAAATGCAATTATTACAACAACCCTATTCCAAGAACGAATTTGTGTGAAACCTAAAATTCCAACTATTAATGTTGGACCACTAGAAACAGTAAACAACATGATCGCGGTTACATAGAGTGCAAAGAATTTAGATTCCGATGGAAGAGGTTTAGATTGAATCACAGATTTTATAGTAAATAGTAATAAGAATATTATTCCAAGCGAAGCAATCATACCAATACTTTGGCCAGCTTCTGAAGATATTCCCGTCGAATATATAGTTTTTGCGATACGTGCAAAAAATGGAATCCTATGATCTGTTCTTGGGGTAAACATATCTGTGATTTGAAGACCATAAGATTCCGCATCAGCAATACTTCTTACTGCAGCTTTTGAATTGCTTCCATTTTTTAGAACAAATATGATAGTGGGGATTTGGTTAAAGATAAATACACCAGTAGATATGAAAATAAAGAAGAGTTGTTGTTTTAACATAGCTTTATTTTTGTTTAATAAATTAATAACAAAGGCGAATCCTACAAGCATTAAAGTAAATATAAAATAGTAAGCGCCTGTTGAAGCCACAACAGCTGCGAATAGCCCAATAAGCCATCTATTGTACCTTGAATTTACTGTGCATGTTTTGTATGCAAAAACCACAGCAATAGGTATAACAAAGTACATACTTAAAAGTAAATGGTTTTCTCCTCGATAAAAATGATATGGCAGGAATGCATATAAAATTGAGATAAAATAAGAGGATAATCTCGATAACCCATACCAACGAGCTGATCCATAAGCTGCAATTGACACAATCGCAAAACTCAAAACGAAATATAAATTCACAGTTACCACAGCTGAAGCAAAATATGAGATTGCTTTCATCATCAACCAATGGAGATTATCTCCTCCCTGTGGAACATCATATATTCTTGATGTCTTTGGAGATCCAAGTTGTGGATTTTCAAAAATCCAACCAGTTTTTTGAATGGTGCGAACCATAATAAAATGAAAGTCTGCATCTCCACCTTTGGTAAAAGGAGCACTCCAAGTTTCACCATATAACCGGAGTTGTAAAATTAGAAATACAATACTTGAGACACCTACTGATAAGTATTCGATCGGTTTTTTTAATAATTTATATGTAGTTTCCACGAATTTATAGTTTAACCTTTTTCATCGAGTATCCCCCTGTGGAAAAGATGCTTTCTAAGGGCCTTCTGTCAAGGTTTAGCCATTAAACTTGTGGATAAGTCAGTTGAAAATACTAAGCCCTAACAAGACTTAACAAACACGGATTAAACAAGCTTTGCTAATCGGTCTACTCCTAAAACATCTGTAATTTCTACTTTGATAACATCACCTTTAGAAACTTCTATGTTTTCAACATAAATGACACCATCAATTTCAGGAGCAGAGTCGAAACCACGGACAGTAGCCTTAGCATCAGGAGATATCTCATCTACCAATACGCTTCTGATTTCTCCAACACTTTCTAATAATATTCCTTGCGTTATAGAATCTTGAATTCGATTCAATTCGCGGACTCGCTCTAGCGCTAATTCATGTTCGATCTGATCAGTATAGGTAAATGCTGTAGTGTCTTCCTCATGTGAATAAGGGAAAAAACCTGTCCACAATAAATTAGCATCTTTTATAAATTCAACCAATGTATCATGATATTCTTCAGTTTCTCCAGGAAAACCAACAATAAAGTTTGACCTAAATACAGACTCCGGTTTTGCTTGACTTATTGTCTTAATTAGTTTTAAGAATTTTTCTGAACTACCAGGACGTTTCATATGACGAAGTAGCACAGGATGTGCATGCTGCAATGATAAATCAAAATAAGGAATTGATGTATCAAGTGTTAACATAGTCTCTAGTAGATCACCTTTTAATTCACTTGGATAAATATATACGAGCCTTTGTGTAACTAGACCATGTGATTTAAGTGAATCTATTTTGCGCATGATATCACTCAAAGTTTTATTTTCTTGTATATCTCTTCCATACCAAGCTATGTCTTGGGCTACTAATATTATTTCTTTAACACCATTTTCAACTAACATTTTTGCTTCATCGAAAATTGAGTCCATAGATCGAGAACGTTGCTTACCCCTAAATGTTGGTATTGCGCAAAATGCGCAGTTACGGTTGCAACCTTCAGCAACTTTTAGATATGCCCATGGCGAGTTAGGCTTTGGTCTAGGCATATCAAGTAAGTCGCGAATTCCAACAGGTTTCTTTTTAAAACTGACTGGCATAAAATTAGTGTCGGCAATATCAAGTTGGGTAATAATGTTGCCTTCGTTTTCAAAACCAATTATTGCGTCAACTTCAGGTAATGCAGCAGTTAATTCGTTTTCATAACGTTGCGCCATGCAACCTGTTACAACAAGTTTTGCATCAGTTTTTTTTGCCTCACCCAAAGCTAGGGTTGTGTTGATTGATTCTTCGCGAGCTTGGTCGATAAATGCACATGTATTTACCACGACTACGTCAGCTAAAGTTGGATCCGTGGTTTGTACAAGCCCATCTTCGATCATGCCTGCTATAGCTTTTTCTGAATCTACAGCATTTTTTGCACATCCTAAAGTTTCTATATAGAAGGTTTTTTGTTTATCTTGTATTACATTTTTCATAATTTACAATTCTATTGAGATCAGTTCTAGCGAAAGTCTAGAATCACTATCTAGACCAAAATAATTATAGGCAGGTTGCGCTTGCCTAGATAGTGTCCTAAACAAAGAATAACGAAATTTTTCTAGTCCTTTAGCTTTAGTTCTCACTACAACACGTTCTTTTGCAGCATGAATTATCCATTTAGCAGGATTGTCATCAGCGGAGAGTGCTTTGATACCGGCTAATTCTTTGATCATTCTCTCTGCATTTACATCTTGCATAAAACCAAAATTCGCTTGTATAGATAGGAGTGAACGATTATTTTTATGATCGTTATCAAATTCAATAATATCATATTTATTTTCTGGCTCCACATACGCAGTTCCACGTTTTTGACGAACAGTTAGAAACACTAAATGACGTGGCAAATGTGAATATCGATCCTTAAATAATGTGGCTATAGCTGGAGTCTTATCATCAAGATTAGCTGGATGGTCTGCAACAAGCATAATCATTGTTCGTGGGAAATATTCCGTTTCGTTATTTTTATACAATAATAGTTCTCCAATTGAAATATTTTCATGCTTGGAACTTGTAGCTCTAATCTGATTACGCCCCCAACGCCACGTAAACATTACCATTGCAAGTGTAAGCCCTAATATAACAGGGACATACCCACCCTTGACGAATTTTATACTATTAGAGAAAAGAAATAATGCATCGATAAAAAAAAAAAGAAAAAACAAGGGCAATTTTATAATATTATTAAAACTACGAATTCGGGTATTTAGAAATATTAATGCAATTGAAGTATTAAGCATTACGGCACTTACGGCTAAACCATACGCTGCTGCCAAATTACCACTACTCCTAAAAGTAATTACTAAAAAGATTGTACCTATATATAAAGACCAATTTACAAATGGGATATAAAGCTGGCCCTCGTGCTCTTGGTTTGTATTTACAATTCGCATTTTAGGTACCAAGTTTAAAGCCATTCCTTGATGTGCTAATGAAAATGCACCTGTTATTAAGGCTTGCGATGCTATTACCGTAGCGCATGTTGCCAATATTACGACAGGTATCAGAAACTGTTTAGGAACTGTTGAGAAAAATATATTATGCTCAATTATTTTTTTGCCAGAAAGCAAAAAAGCACCTTGACCAAGATAATTTAATACAAGCATTGGATAGACTATAAGAATCCAAGAAATTCGTATTGGCTTCTTCCCAAAGTGACCTAAGTCAGCATATAGTGCCTCACCGCCAGTTATGACAAGTATCACTGAACCCAATAATAATAGTAAATGTGCAATATTGGAATTCTCAAAAATGTATTTGATATAGACCGGATTTAATGCACCTAATATTTCTGGATTTCTTGATATTTGAATGATTCCAATTGTCCCTATGACTACAAACCAAAGAAGCGTAATTGGACCAAATAGCTTTCCAACTTTATGTGTACCACTTTGTTGTATAAAAAATAGTCCGGTTAAAATTATTAATGTTATTGGAATAACCAAATGCGTAAAAGAGGATGAAACAACTTCTAGTCCTTCTACTGAAGCAAGCACAGAAATAGCAGGAGTAATAATACCTTCACCTAATAGAAACCCCGCAGAGAATACTAATAGGGTCATAATTATCGCGCTTGATTTTGTTTTATACTTTCTAATCAATGAATAAAGTGAAAATACTCCACCCTCGCCTTGTTGGTCTTGTTTTAATACAAATATTATATATTTAATAGTGATAGTTAAAGTTAATACCCAGAAAATTAATGATATGCCACCATATGCCCCGTGATGATTTAATTTAAGTGCATGTGTTTTATCATATATCTCGTTTACGGAGTATAAAGGCGAAGTTCCAATATCCCCAAAAACTACGCCTAATGCCCCCAGGGCTAAGGGTATTGTTTTCTTTTTGCCTACAGACAGCATTCTTTCCTCAGTATTTATTAATTTAATAAAATGAATATTATTATGAACTGAAAGTTATAACCGACAATAAGATAGAACTAGAGAATATCTACAAAAACACCTGTCTATATTGTACCTTTTATGGAGATTTTAAACAAATTAGGG
>ERZ724508.674-NODE-674-length-23060-cov-6.060248_pt1 | contig 23060 bp, 18 predicted proteins | sample MGYA00376041_ERZ724508 | MGnify/ENA primary metagenome ERZ724508 (study PRJEB28724, sample SAMN07190887) | wastewater metagenome | isolation source: effluent of sewage treatment plant in Hong Hong | place: USA: Christiansburg, Virginia | collected 2016-03-01 ...
AACAGCATTAGACCATCATATTAACCGTCCCGCTCATCTTAAGTCTTATTTCGGAGAAGCGTTAAATAGGTTTCATGAATTACACCCAAAAGTTCCAATAAACCCAAATGAATGGGGAGACAATCATTCAAAATATGAAACAATTATTATAGATGATTATGGTGTAACAAGAAGCGGAACAGATATGAAAAACAGATATGAAAAATTAAAAACTAAATTATAAAAATGAAATTATTAATAAAACTAATATTTGTATTTAACTTATTAAGTTGTCAAAACTATTCAAATCAAGATGTAAAGATAGTTCTTTCAAATAATGAGCCTAAAGTAGTTGATAAAATTAAAACGGCAACTGAATTAAATAAACCAAAAAATATATTTATAGACTCAACTAAAATTATATCTTTTAAATTATTTAAAATTATTTTCCTTGAATACAATAATGAATTTAAAATGTGGTATTACCCTAAATTGATTATTAATAACGATACGTTACAAATAAAAGACTTACCCATTGAAAACGGCAGTGAATTATCAATCGACAAATCACCAAATGGAAAATATTTTGTTTTAGATAATATAATTAAAGGTTATGTCGAAGATGATAATGGGAATAAAATCCTTCATGAAAATTATACCTGCGTTATTATAAATGTAAAAGAAGCAAAAGTTGAGCAATTTTTACAATCCGAATGTGATGGTGTATGGAATGAACGAAATGAATGGATATCATCAGATAATGTTATTTTTTCTGGTGAATAATTTTACGAATCAATATTTACAGTATAGATGAAAATACAACCTTATATAATAGTAGGATTGTTGCTCTGCATGTTTCAATGTAAAGAAAAATCAATGGATGAAAATGATTCAAATAAAATCCCCTCCATAAATATAACTCAGCGTGAATTAGTAAACGTTATCAAAAAAGATAGTGTCAACAAATATATTCCAAAATATCATGATGAAGAAATTGGAAATATATCAAGAAATATTGATCCATTTATCCCACCAGATTATGTTCTTTTAGACACAGTTTCTGGCGACCTAAATTTGGACAATTATAATGATTTGATATTGGTTCTAAAAAAGACTACTGAAGAAAGAACTTCTGATGTAATCGATAATCCAGAAAAAAGACCCCTATTGATTTTAATTGGTGAACCTAATAACAAATATAAACTTGTTGAAAGAAATGACAATACTATTTATTGTGTTAATTGTGGCGGAATGATGGGCGATCCATATATTCAAACTGTAATTAAAAATGGTTATTTTTCTGTAGAACATTATGGTGGAAGTTCCTTGAGATTGACACGAATTATAACATACAAATACTCTAAAGAAGATAAGAATTGGTTTTTATACAAAGATGGTGGTGAAAGTTTTAATACTAGTAAACCAGAAAAAATAAATAAAACAATCAAAACTGTTAATGATTTTGGGAAAGTACTTTTTAAAGATTTTAATATCTACAAATAACAAAATAAGAGAATAATTATTTATGATGGAAATGTAAATGTAAATCAAAGCAAACAATCTAAAAAAATCAAACTAAACATTACGTATGAAAATCAACAAGCAGCTATTTTACAGAATTTCAATATTAATTATTTACTACCTTTTATTTTTATCAAGCATAATACTTCCAATATCGGCTAATGAAAAAAACAAACCTACTTATACAGCAACGTTTATATTATTTGTATCAATATATCTTCTAACATTTAAAAATAAAAAATCTTTATTTTTTTATTCAATATCGTTAATACTAATTCCTTTACTATTTATATTTTCAGGTGCAATTTGCGATGAGATAATGAAATTGGCATTTTTTGAAATACCTTGGGTCTTTTATATCTATCAAAACATGCTATTTCTAATCAGTTACTTTTTTTTACTGGCTTATATAAATAAGTTATTAAAAAAACCAGAAGCATCAACTGATAATAAAAATATATTTATAAAAGGTAAAGACTATGTGTCCGTTGTAATAATAATGTTTATAGGTATTGCTAGCATATACTTTTCAATAAATAACTTCAATAATATATCAAATCAGTATGAACTAATCAAAGAGTACGAATCAATGATACCTGATACAGTATTTGTTGCAGCACATAGAATGGATTTACATGAAGGTCAGGGTGATTATGAAGAAGAAGGAGAAGAAAGCAATGAAGAAGAAATAAGCACCTATTCACTCGCATCGTTATGGGATAAACCAGAAGATGACAAGAAAAATATCGAAGACGCAATGCTATTTTTAATAGATAAAAATTTATCAACAGATGGACAAGGTAATTTATATCAATTAAAGGACGACTTAGCTGACTTTATTTATTTATGCCCAAATGTTTATAATCTGTATAATTGTAATCAAAGATTAATAGATAAATATGAAAGGCATGACAGTTTACAAATTAATCATTTTGTAGAAATTAAAAATGAAATTGGTAATGATCCTATTAAAATGAAGTCCGTTTTTAATTCATATAAATATATGTTTTATGGTTTAATGCCTAAAAGAATATATTCAAATACAGACTTAGAAAATATGGTTAATATTTTAATATTAAGCTATCAAGATTTGAATGTTAAAAATTCAGATAATAACTTAATAAAAGTACAAGAAATTTCAAATAGTGAATATGATTATTATGATAAAACTGACATGGTTGAAAAATATATTTCAGAAGAATATATGAGTGAATACAAAAAAATATATTACGGTGATGGTTCCCGCATAAGATATGGAGATTTATACTGGGCCTATACCTTTTGGGCTAGACGCTACGATGAGAAAAACATAAAAGAGGTTTATGAGATCCTAACGGAAGTTCAAAATCATTATTCAGAATAGTTAACAATAAAAATTTAATTATAACACAAAATTTTATTGTATTAGAATATCTGATAAGTATACATCCCTAATTTCAAATAAATTTATTTTAGAATAATTATATTCAAAGCAGTTCAAAATTTTCCATTATTAGTTATGCACTAACAATGGTACTTAAACAATATAACGTTGAAATAGAAGATTAGGGAAGTCCTACTTCCCTAATCTTCCACACCATCGTCCTCACCTACCCTACACCATTTATTAAGATACTCAATCGCATTGGGACTGCCATATGAGTGCGCTGTTTCTAGATCTACGCACGCAGCTTCTTTTTTATTCAAGTAATAATTACAGAGCCCACGTTTCATTAACGCTTCGGAATAAAAATCCTTTTTTGTTATTAATTTATCGTAATACAAATACGCTTCATTGTATTGTTTTTGCTCCATATACAAATCTGCAATTTTCATATAGGCATATTTACTTTGATGATTTTTGTCTGCCAAAAACAAATTCATACTTTTTGTAGCTTCGGGCATGTTCTTTAAAGCAACACAAGTATTAGCCTTATACCAATACAAACTATCAAATTGATTTGAATACATTTCACAGGTATTAAATGATTGTAATGCTTGCGGATATAAACCTATTTTATATTGTGATACCCCACGTATTGCAAAGTAATCTGGTGCAATGTAATCGGGAATATTGTCTAGATAAATGTAGCGCAGTGCTTCCGGATAAAAGCCTCCATCCATTCTGATTTTTGCAAACAAAATTCTAGCTTCATAATTGTCTTCATTAAAATTAAGTGCGGATCGGCAATGTACACTCGATGTATAAATTTCTAATTTTTCCAGGCTTCGTTCTGCTGCTCTGTAATAATCTATGGATGTAGTGTAATCCATAAATTTAGTAAAGGAATACAAAAACAATAAAAAAGCCAGTCCAATTAATGCAAGCCATTTCCAACTTGAATTGATTGTTTCAAAAAGTGTTTGTTTTTCTTCAGCAGTCTCCATCGTACAATAATCGAGTATTGTATTTTCACTTACACTTCCATCAATAGTTCCATCAGAAGTTCTGTGCGTATGTGTTATTAATTTTACAACCAATTTGTGCTTCACATTAGATTCCATCATATAGCATGCAACAAGCGTATGAATAGGCTGTCCATTATATGCGATGGGTTCATTCAACTGAATTAAATAATTATGATTACTCTCTTCAATCGACACCAGCTCTATAATCTTTCCGTACAAGGGATAAATGGCTTGATTTACACTTTTTTTGTTTGTTAGTAATACAACTTCACTACCAACTGTTCTATTGATAGAAAAATTTGAAACGAACATTTCTCCTACACTCGACCAATGGTTTCTGCATAACACAATACGTGCAAAATTACTGGAGTAAATAATTAAAATCGCGATATAAGCCAACAAGCTCGTTAGTAAACTATCATTGGCATGTGGCGCACCAAAACGAATGGCATCTAGTATAAATTCAAATATCAATACCATACCTAAACTTGCAATCAATATAAATGCATTTTCATTTGCGGGATAGACATTGTTGGGATTGAAAAAAGGGGATTGATTTAATGCAGAATTGTACATCATTTTTAAGCCGAAGAATGAAAAGACAACCATTCCGAATGAAAAGACATAAAAGACAGAAGAGACCGATTGCGTCAAAAAAACATCATACATACCATGCGTAACAATAGATAACACAATACATCCGACAAGATATTTTATCTTTTTCAGCATTCTCGTTTTTATAAATCCGTACCAAATAATGGTTGAACAAAAAATATGCATAATCACAGAAAGTACACTTCGATTATGAATGACATCAAAATTTGAATTGCCATAGTATTGATCGAAGTACATGAGATTTTCCATGAAGGCAAAGCCCAATGCACTAACCGTAGCGAGAATTAAGTAGTCAACGGGTTCTTTCATTCTTTTTGAGAATACCAACACACAGATAAGAACTGGCAGTGCTTTTGTAAGTTCTTCAATGCCTCCTACGCCAAAAATATAATACATTACATGGTCTAGAAAACCTCCATCGCCATAAAATTGAAAACTAAAATGAAGGATGTCGTACAAGACAATACAAAATGGAGTTATCAAACATGACAGTATAAAAACAATAAAATAAAGTAGATAGTCTTTCGGTACAAATAATTTAAATCGCGTAAAATAATATCCCCACAACAGTGCAATCAAAGAGGCTGCAAGTATTAAATCCCAAGTTCCGTAGAGTTCTAAATTGAATGTTAGATATGTCAACAAAGGACCGTGATGAAAATATTCATTTCGCAAAATATAATCTGGACAGTTTTTTACAAACAGAGGCTCTGACATCAACGCATGAATTTCATCTGTTTGTTTTAAGGCAAAATATACTTCAGCGAGTCCTTTGTATGCGGAGCTTTTATTGCCGTTTTTATAAGTCAATTCTTTCTTAAAACAATCAATCGCTTCGTTTAATCGACCAAGATAGGCATTTGCCCACCCGAGTTCACAGCTGTAATATGGCTTGTCTGTAATGGTAATTGCCTCTAATTCTTGAATCATGAACTCGTAATTTTCAAGATGTTTATACATTAAGGCGTGACCAAAATAACCCGCGTTTTTGGTCGGAGGGTAGGAATTTGGTTTTAGATCTATAAAATAATTTTCAGGTGAAAGATCATCTCTAAAATACAAGCCACCCAAAACATTTTGATACGCAGGTTTATTGTAGTGATTGCGCATCGTCAAATAAATAAATGGGTAGGATGCCGTATCTGCATTTATAAAGGGCTTGGGCATTTGCCAAGAGGGATTGATTAATACTTCCTGCTTATGAAATAAAGGAACAGGTAAAATTTTGTTTACAAATAAAACAATCCAAATAAGAATGATTGCAAATGCAATGTAAAAGTATCTAAGCATAAATAAATATATGTAAAAATTTCTATAACTGGATTTCGCAAAGAGCTTTATTTGATATAGCTAAATCTATGAGGCCTAGACGAAATGAATGTATAATACAAATAAGCAGCAGTAATTTATATAGCCATAAGAATTATTAGTCTATTCAATTTGTTTCACAATTAAAGATAGTTGGTCGAAAAGACACAACCTTGGCGAAAACCCACAAAAAAAACTGTATACGATTTATAACCAATTTGTTTTTATCAATTGCTGCAACTTTAAAACCATTTGTATAATCATTCGTTAAGAACCGACCCCACTAGGGGTCGAATATTTATAGGAAATATACATTGCTTCCTAACCCATACGCGCCATTCCTAGGGATGGCGCGTATGTTATTTATTTGTTTTTATTCTGCTATAAATATGTGAATCCTACCGGTGTCATAACACATTGTTATTTATTTAGCGGAGAATTTTATTACCCCCTATAATCCATATACCACAAAAAAAAGAGCCTCGAATTACTCCGAGACTCTTTTCACACTATACATCTAAAACAATCTTAATACGCTCTAACAGTCTTTCCTTCCATGAAATACATGAAGGCCTTATTCACTACGCGGTTACCGCCAGTAGTAGGATAATCGCCCGAGAAATACCAATCACCAATATGGTTTGGACATGCTCTATGTAAGCCTTCAAGAGTTTGGAAAATGACTTCAATCTCTGCATTACATCCTTTTGGTGTAATAATTTCTGCAATCTTTTTACTCACCTGCTCATACGGGAATTGCAAATACAATTCTTTCACATGATTCATCATATTGCCACTTAAGTTTGCAATAGCAGATTTACATTTTTCATTTACTGTATCCAACAGATTTTCTTGCTTGGTTTCTTTCAACAAGGCAATCATAGCACGGAATGCAACGAAGTCTTTTACCTTCGACATATCAATACCATAGCAATCTGGGAAACGTATTTGCGGAGCGGAAGAAACAATGATAATTTTCTTCGGCCCTAATTTATCCAACATACTTAAGATTCCATTCTCTAATGTTGTACCACGAACAATTGAATCATCAATGATTACAAGATTGTCGATTCCTTTGCGAACAACGCCATAGGTTGTATCATACAAATTAGAAACAAACGATTCACGATTCACATCGGAGGTTATGAAAGAGCGCAACTTTGCATCTTTTATAACCATCTTCTCAATACGTGGTCGTAAGCTCAATACTTTCTCTAATTCTTCACCCGTAACGCCCTCTGAAACTACTTTCTTACGATAACGTGCTAAATATTCTTCCATACCCTCTATCATACCTAAGAAACTTGTTTCTGCAGTATTTGGAACGTAGGAGAAAACGGTATTTTCTACATCATAATCGATGGCTTCTAGAATTTGTGGAGTTAAAATTTTACCTAGTTGTTTACGCTCTTGATAAATTTGTGGATCTGAACCACGAGAAAAATAGATGCGTTCAAAACTACATGATTTTTTAGGAAGTTGATCGATGAATTGTTTTTCTTCATAGTTCCCATCACGATCAATGATCAATGCATAACCCGGCTGAACTTCTAGAATATCATCATAATTAATTTTACTCCCCATCGCACTTTTGATGGCTTGTCTTTCGGATGCTACAATTACAATTTCATCGTCTGCATAATAAAACGCTGGACGAATACCTGCTGGGTCGCGTGCTACAAATGCAGTACCATGTCCTGCAATACCCATCATTGCATAACCACCGTCAAAGTCTTTACAAGAACGCATTAATACGCGTTGTAAATCCAATTCGTTTTCGATGATGGTTGATACTTGAGAGTTGGAAAATTTATCTTTGTGTTTTTCAAATAAAAACTGATTTTCTTCATCTAAGAAGTGACCAATTTTTTCTAATACCGTAACGGTATCTACTTTTTCTTTTGGATGCTGACCTAATTCAATTAACTTATTAAAAAGCTCATCTACATTTGTCATGTTGAAGTTACCTGCAACAACCATACTGCGGCTTCTCCAGTTATTTTGACGTAAAAATGGATGACAATTTTCTATGTCATTTTTACCATGGGTACCATAACGCAAATGCCCCATTAACACTTCACCTGTGAATGCTACATTTTCTAGCAACCACTGTGCATCGTTAATTTTATCTTTATTATCTCGAATGGCTTTTCTGAACTTCTTATTTACTTTCTCAAAAATTTCAGCTACGGGTTGCTGATCTACGGAGCGGTAACGGCTGATATAGCGGGTACCTTGGGGAACATCTAGTTTTATTACTGCAATACCTGCGCCATCTTGGCCTCTGTTGTATTGCTTTTCCATCAATGTATACAACTTATTGATGCCGTAATAAGGTGTACCGTACTTTTCGACGTAGTGCGCAAAAGGCTTTCGCAACCTAATTAACGCTATACCACATTCGTGCTTGATCGCATCGCTCATAGATGATAGATTTTAAATGTATGCAACTATTACTTTTAGTAAATCCATTAACCTATCGGGGCAGAAGAATAAAACAACCACCGGTAGCATAGTTAAACTTACGAAAACAAGAGAACTTTTGTGTTTGGATGTAAGTATTACTGTGTTTTCAAATTCCTTGAAAAACAAGAAATACGGAACCTTCATGTAATAAAAAACAGATGCTACTGTTCCCGCTACCGCTACACATATTACGCCCAACAGAATCGGGGATTGAATGGTTTCATAATATTGCCAAACTGACGTAAAAACGAAAATTTTAGCAAAGAAACCTGCTGTTGGAGGTAAACCGATAAGGGTCGCCATTACTAAAACAAAGATAATACTCATTATAGGTTCCTTTTTACCGAAACCCTTAAAGTTATTCACAGCATCTCCTTTTGAAATGTGTTCAAAATAATCCAATATAAATAAGGCTACGGGAACACTAAATAAATAGGTAACAAGGTAAAAAATAAGCGATTGCTGACTTAAATCGCCGCCACCCAATAAGGCCATCCCAATAAAACCACCTTGAGCAATGGAAGAATACGCCATTAATCTACGTACATTTTGTTGCACCAAGGCAGAAAAATTACCCACTAACAAGCTAAATCCAACAATTACGGCAATCAATATAGAGTACGATTGCATGCCTTCAAATAAAGCAGAAATACGCATCAGAAATATAAATGCAGCTATTTTGGGCAACGTAGACAATATATTTAACACTCCCCAAGAAGAACCTTCATAGGTATCGGGTGTCCATGGGTGGAATGGAAACAAAGACGTTTTAAAAAACAAGGCTGCCAATACCAATCCCAACACTATCCATTTTGAAAATACGGGTATGGCAGCAAAAGCTAGTATCCACCGCTCAGAAAACAAATCTAAGCCAGCAGTTAATCCATAAATCAGGGATATGCCAAACAACATTACACCTGTTGCAAAAGCTCCGTATAACAGATATTTCATTCCCGCTTCGGTACTTTTTTTATCAAGACGTGAAGCAACCAACATGTAGGATGGAACGGATATAAGTTCTAAGGAAAGAAACACCATGAATAAATTTACCGATGCTACTAAAAAAAAACAACCCAACAGAATTGCTAAAAATAACATATAGGTCTCTCCTCTTTCCCGTAAATACTGAGAGTAATGATATACTTGTATAAAAACAATTTCTATAATTCCGCTTATTATTAATAGTAATTTACTGAATAATATTACTGGATTTTGGACCAACATATTACTCATGAATTCCACATTGGGAATGGAATTGCGATCAAATAATTCATATCCCACATATACCCCAACTGAAAGTAAACACCCGATTGTGAGTGTAGCAAATACCGCATTTTTACGCGTTGCTTGAAACATGTCCGCAAACAATACTGCAAGCAATGCCAATACAAGCATTCCTTCTGGAGCGAGGTACTGTAAACTTTCCTGTATGTGATCTAATATATTCACGAGTATATTTTTAAAGAAAGGTTTATTTCATATTGATAAAAAAGCTCGACCATGCTTCCATAGACGGACCAATTTTATCCAACAATAAGGAAGGAAATAAACCAAATAGAATTACTAATCCACACAAACTATATAACAATACCTTTTCAGAAAAAGTTATATCTGTCAATGCTGTTCTGTCAATCGTAGCGTGGGTAGAAAATTTACCAAAGAACATGCGCTGTATCGTCCACAAATAATAGGCCGCAGATAATAACAAACCAAGGGTTGCGACAATTGGCATCCATGTTGGAATCGTTCCAGTAATTTGTGCAGATTGAAAGGCCCCAATAAATATGAGTATTTCCGCAATAAAACCAGACATACCGGGTAAGCCTAAAGATGCGAAAAAGGCAATGGTTACAATAACTGAATAGGCTGGCATTTTCGAAATCAGACCTCTATAATTTGGTATCATACGATCGTGCGTACGATCATACAATACTCCTACCAATAAGAACAATAAAGCAGAAATCAGTCCATGGCTAAACATTTGATACACGGCTCCTGTAATGCCTTCTGTAGTAGCTGCTGCTAAACCAAGCACCACAAAACCCATGTGTGATACAGATGAATAGGCAATCATCTTTTTCAAATCCGTTTGTATTAAGGCCACCAATGCTGCATAAATTATGGTAACAAGGCCAATCAATCCAACCCACCAAGACGCTTCTGCTGCTTCATGCGGAAACAAAGGCCAAGCAATTCGAATCAATCCGTAGCCACCAATTTTTAAGAGTATACCCGCCAACACGACCGATACCGCTGTAGGTGCTTCTACGTGTGCATCGGGCAACCACGTGTGAAAAGGAAAGGCTGGCAACTTAATTAAGAAACCAACAAGCAAGGCAATAAAACACCAAGTACGTATAGAGTAACCGAGTATTAATGTTGTATTACTTTCACCCAATAAACCCGTTGGTAAATAATTTAAGGGATTACTCAGTTGAACAAGATCTAAGGAATGTATGATAGAGGATTGATCTTGCAGCTCACCCGTATGAATACCTTTTTGAATATCGAGTATCGAATAGCCAGCGTTTGAAGGAACGTATTCCATCATTTCTGCAGGGTTATATGTACTGATGATTAATACAATGAATACAATTAAGATTAAAATCGAACCAAAAAGTGTATATAAAAAGAATTTCATGGAAGCATATTCTCTGCGTGCGCCACCCCATATTCCGATTAAAAAGAACATAGGCAACAACATAAATTCAAAGAATAAAAAGAATAGGAATAAATCTAATGCTAAGAAACAACCTGGTATAGATACACATAACAATAAATACAAAGCATGATACCCTTTTGGTTGTTTGCTAATGTTCCATGACGCACAGGCACCTGCAAACAATACAATAGAGCTTAACAGTATCATGGATAAATTTAAACCATCTACTCCTAAGAAATAATTGATGGATAGTATACCAAGGTTACCTAATGAAAGTTGAAACCAATTCCCTTTCTCCATATATACGAGCGAATCGTAACTATGGAATTGGAAATATTCAGGTTTGAATTCAACAAATAAATAAACGCTCAATATCAATTGTGCTGCAGTTACTGCAATAGAGACCCAACGGTAATTTCGTTGATCTTCTCCTTGTATAAATAACAAACCCAACAAGCCAAATAAAGGCAAGAAGATAAGTATGGATAATACATGTGTTGCCATAAATTATATAAATTCTTTTATAGATACCATGCCAACCAGACAAGTATCAATGCAAAAGCGATGAATGTAAAATAGAAATACTGTTGAACGTTCCCCTTCAGATACGAACGAAAGAACGAGCCAATGCCGTTTATAATTGCTGAAACGAGATGTACAGATCCATCAATAATCCATCGATCAAATACATCCGCACATTGAGCTAATACTAATATAAAATATGCTTTTCCATGAATGAGGTGGTTGATCCAACGATCCGTTGATCCGCACAATTCTGCAACCAACATAACTGGACGAATCAGCAAAACATCCATACTTTTTTCAATATAAAAGTTTTGTGCAAACATCTTCGTCAAGCCAACATAGCGGTCTACAAAAACAGTAACATTTTTATATCGATTCGCAGCAATAACAGCTGCGCCAATACTTAATACCGAAGCCAATATGGGAATGAAGAAATGAAATACATGATGTTCGCCGGATACAAAAGACTGTTTCATCCACCAGCCTGTTTGCGCATGCAGCGGATTGATCGAAAAGAAAAACCAGATACTTAAAGTTGCCAATGCGATTAATGGAATATTAATCAACCATTTTGATTCCGTAATGTGATCGAAATACTGTTTATACGACATATCTGTTTTCAACAATCTAAACTCACCAAAGAAAATAAAGATTAATTGTCTCGTCATATAAAATGCCGTGATCGCAACGGTACTAAATGCAGCGGCAACAACAAACCAAGTCCACGTATTGGATACTGTAGCCCAATCATACAGTGCGCCTAAAATAGCATCTTTGGATAAAAATCCAGAGAAGAACGGCAAACCAATTAATGCCGCATAGGAAATCAAATAGGTAACAAATGTAAGTGGCATTTTTTTCCTAAACCCACCCATTAATCGCATGTCGAGCGTATCCAAATCTTTGTATTGTCCGTGATCAAATTGATGGCTTTGCATGTGATGCATGGAATGAATTACAGCACCAACGGATAAAAACAAACAGGCTTTAAAGAAGGCGTGCGTTGCTAAATGAAAGAAGGCTGCATCGTTAGCGCCTACCCCGACAGCCATCATCATATAACCCAATTGAGAAACGGTAGAGAAAGCCAATACTTTTTTTGCATCGAATGTGCGCATTGCTTGCAAGGCAGCCAAGACAGCAGTAATGCAACCAATAATGGTGATAAGATTCCCAACCCAATCGCCTAAAAAGAAGGATGTTTTTAATAAAAGAAATACTCCGGCAGCAACCATAGTTGCCGCATGCAATAAAGCAGAAACGGGCGTTGGACCAGCCATGGCATCTGGCAACCAAACATATAAGGGAAATTGCGCCGACTTCCCAACGGTGGCAAACCAAATCATAAAACCAATGAGTATTGGCATGCCAAATATCCCTGCGTTTAATAACGGTGTAATGCTTACCTGTTCTTTTAATACAGAAATTTCTGCGGTACCGTAGTTTGCAAACAACATCATAATGGCAATCACAAATGCTAAATCAGCGAACTTATTAAACAGAAATGCTTTCTTAGCAGCAGCTGCAGAGCTGTCTTTTTCATACCAAAAACCAATCAATAAGAAAGAAGCGAGCCCTACAAGTTCCCAAAAAATAAAGGTGATCATTAAATTATCGCTCAAGATAATCCCTAACATAGAGGATACAAACAAGGCTAAATAAGGGAAATATTTGGAATGATTTCTACGTTCACGCATGTATTCAACCGAATACAAATGCACCATCAAGGATACAAAGGTTGCAATCACCATCATGGTTGTGCTGTAATTATTTACAAGCATACTGGCGGTAAATTTCAACGAGCCAATTTCAAACCAAATCCATCTTGAAATATGTTCTCCTTCCGTATGTATGTGCAAATAAAGAGATAACACAAACATCACAGCCATTACTCCTGTTGCCAACCAAGAACGTATGGGTGCTAATATATGCTTCCCTGTAAAAAACAACAATACAAACGTAATGATTGGCATAAAGAAAATAGTCAATGCCAACACAGAAATATCATCTGCGGAAATCAATGGAACGTCAATATGTGGAATCAATCCGTTCAACTTATTTTTCTTTTAATTGGGTAATTTCATTCAAATCAATGGTGTTTAATTTCTTAAACAAGACAATGACGATGGCAAGTGCTACAACAGATTCTGCTGCTGCAACGGTAATGATTAACATACTAAATAATTGCCCATTTAAATACGGATCTAATTGTCCGAAGGCAACCAAGTTGATATTTGCTGCATTGAATATGAGTTCGATACCCATCAATACATACAATATATTGCGACGCGTGAAGACAATTGCAGAGCCTATGCTGAACAATAAAATAGAAACGATGATATAATAGTCTATAGGTATCATACGTCTTTCTTCGATTTATCTAAGACATGTGATGCAATCCAACCTGCACCTACCAAAACCACTAATAGAAATACGGCAACCACCTCAAATACCAATAGATTGTTTGTGATCCATAAATATCCTGTTCGCTTTGTTATACCTGTTGCATCGTGTGGAGACGTTTCCAACTGCGGATAATTAAAAGGTAAATCTGATAATAGAAATAATAATGCTCCTGCAATACATACGACCGTAACGATCGACAGCAATACATGCTTCTTTTCAAAATACGATTCAGGATCTCGATAGGTATACAAAACACCAAATAATAATAAAATCAATACACCGCCCACATACACCACCAATTGTACTACTGCCAAAAGATCGGAGCCTGCTACTACAAACAAGGCAGCAACACCCAATAAGGTCGACATCAATGCAATTGCTGCATACACTACATTACGTGTAAATAAAATAACCAAAGCAGAGCTCAGCAATTGTATGGCAAAGAAAAAGAAAACGATTTCAATTAGTTTCATACGCTCGGCTCTCCTCCTTCATCCGTCTTTTTAGGAATAATCGGTTTCATGATTGGCTTCATGATGGGTTTGGGTTTCGCAGCAGGTTTCACTTCTGCTTCTGGCGTAGTTGTTTGCTCCTCTGCTAAAGCATTCTTAATTGGTATATCTTCGCCTATTATTTCCGCTGATGGAGTCTTTGGTATGATGGGTTTCATAACAGGCTTCATTATCGGTTTCATAACAGGCTTTGGCTTATCTGCAGGTTTCACTTCTGCTTCTAATGATGTATTATCTTCAGTTGTAGCTTTTTCCTCTATTGAATCTGATATATCTGTACCCGTTGATTCTGTTGTTGGAGCCTTTGGTATGATGGGTTTCATCACTGGCTTCATTACAGGTTTCATTATAGGTTTTGGTTTCGCTACTGGTCTCTCCTCTGTTTCTGATGACGTATTATCTTCAGTTGTAGCTTTTTCAACTATTGAATCTGCTATATCTGTACCCGTTGATTCTGTTGGTGGCACCTTCGGTATGATGGGTTTCATCACTGGCTTCATTACAGGTTTTGCTTGTGGCTTAGAAGCTACTACTTCATCAGATGTAATTGGTTTTACTTCATCGTTCGATTTTTCAACTGCTTTTTCAGTTTCTTCCGATTCTGTTTTCTTTACCGTTGGTATCATAACCTTAGGTTTGAATACGGGTTTCGGCACAGTAGTTTTTTCTACTGACTCTTCATTAAATTCAGTTGCTGTAGAAGTTGAAGTCGTATCGGCTAAATTATCGGTTATTTCTTCTGTGCTTGGCTTCTTGATACCAGGCATTGCTACTTTCGGTTTGAAAGCAGGTTTTGCAGCAACCGATTTTTCACCACCTTCAGTAGTATTTACAATCTTACTTGCAGCAGCTGCAGCTTTCTTAGCTTTTTCTTCTGCTGCCAATACGTCCATTTCTTCACGCTTCAACACGCCTTGGGCTGGACTCAATTCTGCAAAATGATAAATCATATTGCTTACATCGTATTCGCTGAAGTCGTATGTTTTGGTCATGGTTAAACTTTCGGTCGGACAAACCGTTGTACACAAACCACAGTAGCAGCACTTCGCCATGTCGATATCAAACACAGCTGCATAAATACGCTTCGGACTACCATCGGATGTTTTCGTAATTTCAACCGGAGATTTTATCGGTTCAATATCAATGCAATTCACCGGACATACTTTCGCGCACAAATCACATACGATACAATCTTCTATTTCATTGTGCAAACGATAGCGCCCATTATCGGGCACTGGAATGGATTCATGCGGATATAGATTGGTCACAATCCCATCTTTTTGCATGAAGTACGTTTTGTCCATTACGCTTACTTGCGACTTACGCTTCAATCCAATAGCAATAAAAAAATGCTTGAGTGTAAGACGCAAACCGATAAGCATCGATTTAATCGAAACAATAAATAGGGCAGTATTTGAAATGTGTTTCGCCATTTATGCTTTCATCCATAAAACCCACAATCCACTTACGATAACTAATAGTAATGATAGTGGCAATAATATTTTCCAACACAAATTCATCAATTGATCTACACGCAAACGCGGGTAGGTCCAACGCATCACCAATTGTAGAAATACAATAACGAGTCCTTTGCTGATCAACCAAAACAAACCCCAAATATGCCCAGCCATTGTACCTGGTGCACCGCTTGTCCATTCTGCTAAGCGTAGACTTCCAATGTTTGGTAAAGCAGTATTCCAGCTTCCGAAGAATAAAACAACGCCTAACAATGCAACCAATAACATCATTGCGTATTCTGCTAAGAATAGAATGGCAAAACGAAAACCGGTGTATTCTGTATGAAAACCTGAAACCAATTCAGACTCCCCTTCTGGAATATCAAATGGTGCTCGATTGGATTCTGCTAGGGATGCAATAAAGAATACAACGTATGCCAATAATAGAAACGGATATTTGAAAGCATTCCAACTGACAAAACCACCAATTTCATTTACATCAATTCCCCAGCTGGTAACACCAAAAAGAGCGGTGTTCAATTGTTGCGTATTTGTGAAATAGATTCCTTGTTGAAAACTGATTTGCTGCAAATCGAGCGTTTGACAAATCAATACCACAGAAAGAATGCTGAGGGTTAATGGAATTTCGTAGGATATGACTTGTGCAATGGCACGGAAAGAACCCAGTACAGAGAATTTATTATTGGATGCCCAACCGGCTAAGAAAACACCAACGACATCTAAAGAAACAATGGTAATCATAAAGAACACACCTACATCTGCTTTTGATCCGATTAAGTCTGGAGTAAACGGCAAGGTTGCAAAGCCTGCAAAGATGGCGGTAAAAATAAGTATGGGAGCCAAACGGAATAAAAATCGATTTGCACCAGTTGCTATGATGTCTTCTTTTTGAAGCAGTTTTAATAAATCGGCAATGGTTTGTAACATACCGTAGGGACCAACTTCCATGGGGCCCAAACGGTCTTGAATAAATGCTGCCACTTTTCGTTCTGCCCAAACAACAAATACGGCATACAGAAGAATGAGCGTCAATACAAAGAGTACTACAAACATGCTACGAATTTAAGAACAAAAGAGGGTAATCCCTAGGGGAAAATCCCAAATAATAAAAAACAAATACCAAACAAAAGGTCGACAAATACTGTGTTTTAGGTGTCAAGAATGCACTACCAAAATTGAGATATGGATTGTATTGAATTGTTTGCAGAAGTTAGAATTATATTCTAAGATTTGGGTGCTACGCAGAATGAAAAAAAACCTAAAGTGGAAGGCTTAAAGTGGAAGGTGTAAAATACGTAGTTTTTCTTCAGACCCTGGCGCACTCACTGGCTCCATTCTTCAGATTGGTACCTACCATTCGGAAATTCTTGATAACATTTGACTAATAAAATGTAGTCAAAGACTACAAAAATAAAAGAAACTAGTGGCACTATGCTCAACACTAGCTCCAGAGATTGTTAAAGCTTTTTAATACTCCGTACTCTATACTCCGTACTTAGTACTTTTCTACTCCCACAACGGATACCGCTCCAAATGCACTTCTTGTCTAAAAAACAATCGCGTAGACTCCGCAAATGACTGCGTATAATCCGACACATAAAATTTATGTTTGGGTGTTTTTTCTTCGTTTAATAAATGACTTGAGGACAAATATTCTTTCACAGCTACTGCAACAATATCTGAACTGTCAATCACATTTACTTCACCCCTATAATGATTTTTTATTTCTTCTTTAATCAAAGGATAATGCGTACATCCTAAGATTAAGGATTCAATACCGTCTAAAGATGGATCTTTTAAATAATTAGAAATAATACTGCCTGAAATGGCATTGTTAAAATAGCCTTCTTCTATCATGGGCGCTAACAAAGGCGTAGCAAAGGCTTTAAAAATAATATCTTTATTCAGTTTATCAATTTTACGTTGATATACGTTTGAACTTACTGTTTTTTTTGTACCAATTAATCCAACTTTCCCATTCGGATATTCCGCGCCAACATACTGTACAATCGGATCGATAACATTGATCACTTTTGCTCTGCTCCCCACATATTCTTTCACCAATTTATAGGCGGCTGCAGAGGCAGAGTTGCAAGCAATCAAAATCACTTTGCAGTGTTGGTTCAACAACATTTCACTAATCTTTACTGCATACGATTGTATGGCAGCGGTCGATTTATCTCCGTATGGAAAGTGTGCCGTATCTCCAAAGTAAATGATGTTTTCATTGGGTAGCAATTGATTCACTGCATACGCTACAGTTAAGCCGCCAATGCCACTATCAAAAATTCCAATGGGATTATTCGACTCCTTCATTTCTTTGTATTTACACTATTCATGGCACGTTCAACACCTATTGTCGCAAAACCTACAACTGCATCTTTCGCCCGTTTCAATACCTCTGGCATTTCTTTTTGTTGCTCTGCAGAAAAAGGCGCAAGTACATAATCCACTTGTTGTCCTTTTGAAAATTCACTTCCTACCCCCATTCTTAAACGGGTATAATTGGCAGCACTCAATGTTTCTTCAATATGAGACAATCCATTGTGCCCGCCACTAGAGCCTTTCATGCGCATACGCAGCGTGCCAAAGGGCAAGGCCAAATCGTCGGTAATCACCAATATATTTTCAATCGAAATCTTTTCTTCTTGCATCCAATACTGAACGGCTTTACCACTCAAATTCATGTACGTGGTTGGCTTTACTAAAATCAAGGTGCGCCCTTTTACTTTTATCTCAGCAACATGCGCATGACGTTTCAATTGAAACGAAACCGCTTTTTCTTCTGCCAAAGAATCTAGCACCATAAATCCGATATTATGGCGTGTTTCATGGTATTCGGAACCAATATTTCCCAATCCGATAATCAGGTACTTCATGTTAACTATTTACTACTACAGTTATTTATAACGTAAATGTACAAAAAGTAGTAGAGATGTTGGGGAGGAAATCCCAAATAACAAAAAACAAATTCCAAACGGATGGAAATGTGTTCCTTTTAAGTTTTGAGTAATATGTCTTAAGAATAACCTAATGCAAAAGGCCTAAAGTCTAAAAGGTTTCAATTTGCATAGAATGGTTGGCCGAAAAGGCACAACCATTGCGAAAAAAATCAAATGCAGCAATTCTTCTTATCCATTAAACCTACGAATCCCAATTCAGACAATAAAAAAAGGTCCTGCGTAAGCAGGACCTTTTCAATTTTATAAGCGAGCTAAAATTATTTTTTAGCTGCTGCTTCTTCTTGTTTCAACGATCTTGGTATTGTGATTGTGCAAACAGGAATAGATTTTGAATTCAAAATTGTGTAATCTTTTGTTTTGATTTCACCAACTTTTACAGATTTAGCCAACTCCAATTTAGAAATATCAACCATGATAACATCTGGAAGATTTTTTGGTAATGCTTTAACTTGTAATGTAGCTACTTTCTGAACCAATTTACCCCCTTTAATAACACCAGGAGAAGTACCTTCAAACTTAATTGGGATATTCATTTTAACTTCTTTCTTCTCATCTAATGCTAAGAAATCCACGTGTAACAACATTTCGTTGATTGGGTGGAATTGAACTTCTTGAACAACACATTTGTGTTGCTTACCTTCTAAGTTCAATAAAACTGTACATGCTTCACCTGTGTAAACGATGTCGCGGAATAAAAACATTGGAACATGGAAATGTAATTGTGATGCACCACCATATAGCACACACGGTACGTTAGAATCTAGACGTAGGTCTTTTGATCCTTTTTTACCGAGATTTGCTCTGCTATACCCTATAATCTCTACTTGTTTCATAATTGTATTGTTATATATATATTAAAGAAATAATGAACTCACGGATTCGTTCTGTTGAATTTGATGAATTGCTTTTGCAAATAAATCAGCCACTGTCAGAACTTTAATTTTTGTTGTTGCTTTTCTAAGCGGTATGGTATCTGTAACCAACATTTCTGTCAACATAGAATTTTCTATGTTTTCATAAGCAGCACCAGATAAGATTGCATGCGTACAAATAGCACGAACACTTTTTGCACCTTTACCCATGATTACTTCAGCAGCACGAGTAATTGTACCACCAGTATCAATCAAATCATCTACTAAAATAACATCAGCACCTTCAACATTACCAATTAATTGCATAGAAGCAATTTCATTTGCACGTTCGCGGTGTTTGTCACACACAACAAAATCTGCTTTTAAATGCTTAGCAAATTCACGAGCACGTTTTACACCACCAACATCTGGTGAAGCAATGATTAAATTATCGGATTGTATTGTTTTTAGGTACGGAATAAAAATTGCTGCACCATCTAAATGATCTACTGGAAAATCGAAAAAACCTTGAATCTGTCCTGCATGTAAATCACATGTCATTAAACGGTCAACTCCTGCTGCAGAAAGTAAATTTGCTACCAACTTTGCTGCAATAGGTACTCTTGGTTTGTCTTTACGATCTTGACGCGCATAACCAAAATAAGGAATAATTGCTGCGACTTCTGCTGCTGAAGCTCTACGAGCTGCATCAACCATTAACATCAACTCCATTAAGTTATCAGCGTTGGGGAACGTTGATTGTATGATATATACATCTTTTCCACGAACGGATTCGTCAAAACTAACATATATTTCACCGTCGCTAAAACGTTTTATCGTTCTATTGCCAAGTGGTTGTCCATAAGAAGCAGCGATTTTTTCTGCTAAATATTCTGAGTTCGTTCCGGAAAATAACTTTAGATCTGACATACCTATTAGGTTTGGTATAAAACGAAGAACGATTTAACCCCTTTCATTAGGATTAAATCGTCTTTTGTTGTTGTCCGACTAGGTTTCGAACCTAGACTCTCCTGAACCAAAATCAGGCGTGTTGCCAGTTACACCATCGGACAATCTCAATGACAGGCAGAACCTTTATTTGTCATTTCGGAGTGCAAATATAAGGGGAAAACTCATTTTTAGCAAAGTATGTGCACATCTTTTTTTGATAATTATTCAATTTTAGAGTGTTTTCGTTCAATAGATCATACAAACACCTCTATTTAAACGGATTAAATATTGTAATTATTTACTCCGTTTAAGTTAAAAAGAAGCTTTCTGAAACTAAATTCCTTATTTACCTCGAATGCTACGTTCAATTTCCGCCCACTCTTCCTTCGTTACTACATCCAATCCATTAAATTCACCCGCGCCTTTCAACCATTCTCCACCATCAATCGTCACAATTTCTCCGGTCATGTAGGCAGAATATTCGGAAAGTAAATAGGAAGCTAAATTGGCCAGCTCTTCGTGTTTCCCAAAACGTTTTAAAGGAATGCGATTTTCTGGTTCAAATAATTCCGCAATTTGTCCAGGGAACAATCTGCTCCAAGCGCCTTCTGTTGGAAACGGACCTGGTGCAATGGCATTGAAACGAATATTGAATTTTGCCCACTCAACTGCCAACGATTTTGTTAAGGCGATTACCCCTGCTTTTGCACAAGCAGATGGAACAACATATCCAGAACCTGTAGTTGCATAGGTTGTAACAATACTTAAAACCGTTGCTGGAATCTTGTTATCAATCCAATATTTTCCAAATGTCAATACACAATTGTATGTCCCCTTTAAAACGATATCTACTACAACATCAAATGCTTTAGGTGATAAATTTTCTGTAGGACTAACAAAATTACCTGCTGCATTATTTAATAATCCATCCACTCGACCAAATCGATCAACCGATTTTTGCAGCAACTCTTCCACTTGTCTATAATCGCGTACATCACAAGCCACTGCTAATACTTCTCCGCCAGTTGTTATTTGCAATTCAGCAGCAGTCGCCTCAAGTATATCTAATTTTCTGCTGGTAATAACAACCTTAGCTCCTAGTTGCAATAGCATTTGCGACATACTTTTTCCTAAGCCTGTACCACCACCTGTAACTACAATAACTTTATTTTTAAAGGCTTCTACCTGAAGCATAGGTTTGAATAGATTTAATTCCATAGTTTATAAATTTAATAATCTAAATATCGTCTTAGGGATAATATAATACGTATTTTTACAATATCCTCATAAAGTAAAGATAGAACATATCTACATCTAACTACTTTCCTTCACAACTAATTTAAATAGATACATGAAAAAAAATCAGTTAACACATCTTGCCTTTGGATTTGTATTGAGTATTGGGTTTCTGTTCAATTCATCTTGTATTGTTTCTAAAAAGAAATACGATGCATTGAGCAAGCGAACTTCTGCGCTAGAAGCAGATAAAGCAGCATGTGAAGAAAATTTCAAAAATTTAGTTATTGAACATGCAGAATTAAAAAAACAATACGACAGCTTACTTGCTTTAAGTAATGAATTACAAAAAGATACGACTGATTTGAATAGCGCACTTCGCAAAACTCAAGCAAACTACGAAGCACTTAATAGTACTTACAATAGATTGCTTGCAACGCATAATAAAATTGTAAATTATAATTCTGCAGAATTTGAAAAGCTAAACAAAAGCTTGGCAAAACGTGAATTGGAAGTCGGAACATTGCAAGCAGATTTGAGTGAACGTGAACGCAGAGTTAAAGAACTTGAAAAAGTAATCGCGGATAAAGATCGAGCTGTGAATGAATTGCGCAACAAAGTAACTTCTGCGCTATTAAATTATAAAGACAAAGATCTTACGATCGAAGTTAAAGATGGTAAAGTGTATGTTTCTTTAGCAGAACAATTGCTATTCAAATCGGGTTCTACAGAAGTGGATCCAAAAGGAGTTGAAGCATTAAAGAAATTGGCAGCTGTATTAAAAGAACAAAAAGATATTACCATTATGGTTGAAGGCCATACAGATGATGTACCGATGTCTAAAGGAACAGCTGGGATTAAAGACAACTGGGATTTGAGCGTGTTACGCGCAACTTCCATCACACGTATTTTAACAGGAGATGGCGTAAATCCAATACATGTTGTACCTGCTGGCCACGGCGAATTCATACCAGTTGCACAGGGTAAAACAGCTGAAGCTAGAAGTAAAAACAGAAGAACGGAAATTATTTTGACTCCTAACTTGAATGAATTGTATAAGTTATTAGATACAAATAAATAATAAGTAGTCAGTGGTCAGTAAAATTAATTCACAATTCATAATTCACAATTCATAATTCACAATTCAATGTCGTTTAGTTAAGGAAATTTAAAATAAAATTGATAATTTTACAATACTA
>ERZ724508.675-NODE-675-length-23052-cov-5.586642_pt1 | contig 23052 bp, 28 predicted proteins | sample MGYA00376041_ERZ724508 | MGnify/ENA primary metagenome ERZ724508 (study PRJEB28724, sample SAMN07190887) | wastewater metagenome | isolation source: effluent of sewage treatment plant in Hong Hong | place: USA: Christiansburg, Virginia | collected 2016-03-01 ...
CGAAGTCGTACGATGGTTGGTACCTACGAAGAGAGTACATACGTTTCGCAGAGGCACATGAACTCTACGCAAAAGAAATCATGGTTTTGGAAGATGTCGAAACTCGTGAATATCCAGCGCGGTTGCTCGATCAGATACGATACTGCGTCTAGACCCTTCCGATATTTCTCACACGCAACCGCTAAAAGTTGACGCAGTCTAGCATTGACGAGCTGCTCAACTGGGTGCTGGTGTATCCAGTACAGACTAAGGAGCAAGCCGCCCACCTAAATCAGTTCTGTAAGATGCTGGCCAACGCGTGTACCGAGACAGACTACTACACGGGTGAATTCAACCGAAATCTCTCCTCAGCATTCATTACTTCGATCATTAAGAAGTGTGAATTAAAGTTTCCTGGTTGCGACAATCTTGCGATGGCTGTGGATCATCTCCCCGAAATTGCGATCAACAATATAGACGAATGTAAGGACTTACGGTGTCTGCCCAACGACGTTCTCATCAGCACCTTTGTTAAGATGACCCGCAGCGACCTATCAGTCAAGGCCATCAAGCTTCTGCACGCCTTGTCATTCGTACTGATGCGCGAATCTGACTTCTTCACATTGAAACGGCTCTATAAAGAAATCGTCTTACCACGGATAATAAAATGGGGGAAAGGCACCAACATTTGTCAGAAGGAACTCCAGAAGCTCGCCAAATTCTATGTTGAAGGGTTTCTGGGTCTTGTGTCTCTGACGCCAGAAGATCTCGAATGCTTCTTCTTCGGATTCTCTCTTGTCAAGCGTTCTTATATGGAATTCTGGATTAAGCTGGCATGTCTCTGCGCCTTCTCTGACAAAAATCTCCAGAGTCATTTACGTCGCCATACCACTAGTATAATCACAAACGATCCGATGACCATTCTAACTGATAAGGAGTTCAACAATGCTTTCCAAAACGTTTGGGAAGTCGATAGAAAGGATATGGAGGAGCGAAAGCGCTACAATCTCAAATAGAGCAATCTTAGCGGCATCATCAACAGCAGTTCACGTTGTTACATCATCTCAACTCTCCAAGCTCTCTACCGGACCAAGACCTTTCCATAGCTCATTAAGAAGTACGATCACGCGTATCGTACAAGCTACTCATCGATGGGTATCAACTGCCCTCTTCTGTATGAGTTACATTGGCTCATAGCTGATCTTAACGGCCGTCGCAGGGCAATAACTCCTGACGGGGTGAAGTCGAATGGTCCTTAGTTCTTTCGCTAGACGGAAGGGCAGCAGGACTGCCAATAGTACCTCTCCGCATTATTTGATCACATAGAAAAGGAATTGGGTAAGCTTGATCCCAAGATCAAAGCAGATTTTCTGACCAGGTTTAAGTAGATCTTTTAAATAACAATTCGAACAACCATCGTTTGTGAGCGATGTCGCGCCACCAACCACAACGACGAGAACAGCTATATTCACGCACTCGATCTGAAAGAGCCGCTCGCCGCAGAATGGAGCCAACCTGTCGATCACACCTGCTAAAAGTGTGGTACTGCTAATCCCAACCGAGAAATGCGCAAGAAGATCACCAAGTTCCCAGAAACCTTGCTGGTCAACATCAAACGGTTCAGTTTCAGGTCTGACCGGCAGATCAAATAATTGGGAAGCTGCCACGTCGCCAGGAGGTTTGATCAGTACCAACTGCTAGGCTTCATCAGCCACATAGGTAGGAATCCACTTTGCGGCCACTACGTGTTCTACTGTCGCAAGGAGGAGGATCCGAAAGTCTGGTTGGAATTCAACGACCAAAGAGTTGGGGAGTTCACTTTGGGAGATGCCAACGAATAATTCGAGGATAATTTCGCATCGGCGAATACTCCCTACATACTGATTTACCAACGAAGCAAGTGACTGATGTTTGGAAGGTGTAACACATATCAGTGGTAGTGGGTACAGCAGCGCAGGGATTGAACTAAGCTGCCGAGGCGGTTGAATTCCTGATCGCGCAGCTAAGCCAGCTTGCGGCGTGCATGCAGCAGATAACTGTGGTCATGGTCGCGATATTCCGAATCGCAGCAGACTAGTCTTGTGCTGTTAGTGGATTATGTGAAGGTTCTGTTTAATTCCAGCAGATCCTCTTTGAGTTCCAGCACCTGCTCATCTAGCTCGACTATGGTCCGTTTACAGTTGTCCAGTTCAAGAGTGGTGCTGCATAGCTATTCTCTAAGCAACCTAATTTATATATTGGCCTGGTCTAGCTGTTACGATTGGGGGTCATTAAGCAAAGCTTCCTGGGTTTTCCTTAACTCTTCTGTTATTCTTTCAGTCTGTTTCGAGTGGGCTGCCAGTTCAGCCTTTAAATTTGCATTTTCTTTTGTCAGGCTTACCACATGGAGCTCGCTTTCTCTATGTGTCTGTTAAGCCAAACCAAGTGTCTTGGTCGGTTCGCTTACCAAAGCTTGCGCAACACCGACTTCCATCCTCAGTTCGGTATTCTCTTTGGTGAGTTCCGCTATCCTACGTTCCTGTCCCTCCATAGCTGTCTTCAATTCATGGACCTCAGCCTGCAGCACATCACTTAGGTTCTTTGTCGTTTACTGTAACACTTTGTGGTATTGTTCCAGCTCACCCACCAACCCATTCTGACTTCTCTCCGTAAGCTGTCGATTCACATCGATTTCTTTGCGCAATCTTTCCATACTTTCTTGGTGATCGCTCTTTGTTGATCCTGTTCCTTTGAGCTACTTGTTCTCTTTCTGGAGCAGTTTCACTTAAACCATTGCGTTATGGAGCTATTGGTTAGTCTTCATTTCTTGACGATGAAACCTCTCGAATAGGCTCATCTGGTTGCGGAGCTGTTCGATCATCCCAACAGCATCATCTAGCTTCCTTTCAAGGTAGTTTCTGCTGGTAGACCGAGTAGTTTGATGTTCCACTCGCACTTTAGACCGACTGACGTGCAGCTTCTATGGATCTTCCCGGTCGGTTGAAGAAAGTAGCAGCGAGTCGGTTTGGTCTGCACCAATGGGTTCTTCCTCGATGCGCTCCCTCCCGAACAGGATTGCTCCAGCAGTGCCTTTTGCATTGATTTGAGGTAGTCTCCTCTCCATGATAATTAATTTCTATGAAGAACATTCCAGCCAGCGATACCAAACGCAAGCCGCTGTCTTTACTGCAAAGTCGCAGCAATCCTAAAACATTACGCACGCACGAAAGCACGATTATGGGTAAGTAGCAGTTCATCGGTGAGCCATTAGAGGTCTCCATGCCGGAGGTGGTCTTCACCGAAATCGAAGCCGATCAGTCCTACGAAATTCAGTTCCAGATAAAGAATGTGACGGCACACAGCAGGCTGGTCAAGCTTGTAAAGCCAAAAGACCCACGCTTTGAACTGTCAGAGGGTAAGGAGACTGCTTTGGCACCCGGACTCAGCTTCAAGGTTTCTGTGTTGTTCTATGTCAGGGAGGTGACTGAACTCCACACCTCCATGAGAATTCTCAGCGATAACTACCAGCATGAGTTACCGATTAGCGCATACCCACCCTCTCCCTGCTTGATCTTTGAGCCGTTCGTCAATTTCGGTTATGTGCGAGTAGGTAAGCCACGGACCTAAACCATCGAAGTCCATAACTAAGGAAGTGTCGCAGCCGAGGTTACGTTTGAGTGTGATATCCCAGAAGTAACTATATCGCCAAAGAAATTAAGCTTGGAATCAAAGGGCCGAACAAAGCTAAACCTGACCATGACAGCCTCAGCGGCAGGAACACTCGGTGGCTTAATCAACATCTTGCCAAAGCAACGCATGCTGTCGGAGATAGAGTTCTCGGCGACCGTGATGGAGTTCTCTCGGTTTATCATCAACGAGCAAGGAAACCAAATTTAAGATGTGCAGGTTAAGCCGATGTTGGTTGGAGAAAAGCACCAGTTCAATGTGTTCATCATCAACAACACGCCCAAAGCAAGCAACTACCGGCTCAGCCAGAAGAAAGGATCCGAGATTCATGTAGTTGCCAACACCACACCTGAGGAAGTTGGTAGGGAGGATACCGAACGTATCCTTTACTTCCAGCCGATGCAAGGACGTATGGAGGCATATTCCTAGACCAAGGTAGTCTTTGATATTGAGGGAAAAGTCAAGCCCAACTTCCAGCAGGCGTTCCTCCAGTATGCAACTGGACCACTTGACGAACGATAGAATCCAGACATGGAGAACAAATGGGAGTATGTTGTGACATTCCACTTCGACGACGACGAGAAGGAACAGCTCAAGTTGCCGGTTGGTGGCACCTGCCTTATTCCGAGAGTTCGACTTTCTTCAAATGTTCTAGAGTACGGTGTAGTAAATGTCGGTTAACACTCTCTCCAACCTCTGAGCCTCAGCAATAAATCCGACTCTAGCATCATGGTGAACTTCCCAAAGTCAAAGAATTATGACTTTAAGCCATCACGAGCCAAAGTAGCGCCACATTCCTCGTTCAAGGTGGAAGTGAGATTCCATCCCAAGAAGAACGGATAGCTCAACGAAGTGTACATGATTGAGGTGGGAGCCTTTCGGTTGCCTCTCAAGTTATTCGGCGTCGGTAGGATAACAGGGTCTGTGCACGGAGCGTCAACTTAGGCAATTTCGCATCGCAACTATAACTCCACCTTGGAACTCAGCAGCATATGCAAGACCGTGATCGCGACTGAAAGTAGCCGCTACTTCGATATGAGCAAAATGCATATCAGCAGCATCTGTGAAAAATACACATTGGGCAGTAAAGAAGAACCTCTTAAAATTCTTCGGAAGCAGAGGTTAGACAAGCAGAAAGAGGAGGAGCTTGCCGCGTTGGCCAGTAATTGCAAGACATACGATGACAATAAACCAATGGACTATGAATTCGAAAACAAGCTGAATGCCAGCGTAGCTGACAAACTACCGCAGCTCAGTCTTAGCAAGGACCCATTGTACGTCGATAGGCGACAGGCGCACCTTCCACGCAGCATCAGTAAGACAAATGCTGCCTACCCTTTTAAGGATAACTCTGGTTTTGATCCGTTCAAGTCTGCTGCAGAATACTCTTCGCAATTTAAGAATCAGAATGAAGAGAGAATAGTAAGCCGACAGCTCCAGCCCGAAGAACTCCGGCAGGTGCAGGTAGGCCCCACAACCATTCCCATCGATAACATCTTCATCAACGCTCAGCGAGAAGCTACGTTTCACATTGTAAACAACAACAAACTGCCGATTTCCATTCAAATGGTCTACAATGACGAGTAACTCGCCGGCAGCTCCAAGCAACTTCAAATACTGCCAGGGGGTAGTGCTGGTGGACTCAAACTCAACTTTAAGGCTCTTGAGTTTGGGTAGTTTAGACTTCCAGTGCAGTACATTCTCAACGGCAAGCACTTCTTTGAGTTCTCGGTGGTTGGTACCGTCATCCTGCCGAGTTTGAACCTTAGCCGGACTGAGCTGAAATTTTGTCTCACAGAAGAGGACAAGGAATTTAGCAAATGCGAGAAGCTCTCCCTCAAGAATATGTTCGATTATGAAGCCAAGTTCAAGTGGGTATCTCCCAGTGGAATGTTTGAGGTGACTCCTGAGGAAGGAGTGGTGGCTCCTCACTCCGATTTGCCAATACTCGTCAAGTACCACCCAAACAAGTCTACGAAAGAGTTTCAGATGCAGCAGCGCAACGACGAGGAGAAGCTGAGACTGAGGATAATTGACGGTAATGAAATTCAGCTCAAATGTTCCAGCCAGATCACCGAAAGCTCCTGCTTCAGCAAACCATTAGAGCTTAACTTCAAATAGACAGCGATCTGCAAGGTAAGTGAACAGCGATTTATGATCAAGAACAACGGGAGGTCTGGAACGGCGATACAGATCGAATGTCCTCCTGAGCTGGAGGGCGTTGTTCAAGTAAGCCCGCAGAAGAAGCATCTTTCTATTGATGAAAATGTCGAAATTACTGTGAAGTTGTCAAGTAACAAAAGTGGCAGCATCGATTCAGCGTTGACCATCCTGGTGAGGTGTGGAAAGGCACTGCAGGTCCCCATTCGCGGCAATATCATCCTTCCAAAGGTCAGTATTATGGAGGAAGAAATTGATTTCGGCAGTACCCCGAAGTCTGGAACCCCTGCCATAAAGACGTGCACCCTGAACAACGACAGCAATATCTGGGTCGATCTGGAACTCAATCTCGGAACACCTGAAAGCATCCTTTACAGGTGTCTTGAGTTAAATCTTGATAAGGTCGACGACCGTCTTACTATCACTACAACCAAACCTAAAGATCCGAAGCACACGAAACCACTGGTGTATCACATTCGAATCGCCCCAAAGTGTGAGTGCAAGATCACCTTAATGTTCATCCCTGAAGAGGTGATGCCCTATTCCTTTAACTTGCCACTAAACATCTCCGGCTACAATGAGTACATCGAGGGACTTTGCCGCCCAGTAAGTTGCAAAGGAATACTCAATAAGCTCGTGGTGGAACCGAAGTAGATCGACTTCAAACGTGTTATAATCCAAAGTTAAAAGGGTCTGTGTAAGTACCAAGAGATCCGCTTATCGAATCCCACCTCGTAGGGAATTCAATGGTGGACGGGCAACTAAGAGATCTCCCCATTCAGTATGGAGCATACCCGAGGTACCATCCGCCCATTTTCCACGGAGACCGTGAGAGTATCCTTCTACCCGAACACGCGAGGCGAGTATAGCAAGCAGATCTGCTTCTACATTGATGAGCCATAAATGGAACTGACACACTGCTACATAAAAATTGCGGTACGTGCCTGCAGCGACTTCCCATGCATTCTGTTCGATAGGCCGTATGTGCTGATGCCGGTGGTTCCACTCAACACATAAAGCCGTTGCTCGTTTTAAATCTTCAACGACGGCTATGAAAACTTGAATCTCAAGCATATTGTGGTTCAGGAGCTTTCGAATATCGACATCACTCTGCAGTACCCAAACGGTTCCAATTTGGGAATCACTCGCAAGCGTATCAAGGTCGAAGCAGTGTTCAAGCATGACCGTCCGTTGTCGTTTACACTCAACGTGGAGTTCTATGATGAGAATAACAGGGTGTACACTCTACCCATTAGTGGCACCACCGACAACTGCATCTATACTACTCAGGACTACTATGCGCCCACTGTTCTTCCAGGCGACTAAACTGCCCTCACACCCATACAGGAACTTGATAACGAGTGCAGCTACCTCAAACGTTACTTAAACTCGCATGTGTGCTTTGAAAGGCAAATCGGGAAGTTCCCCGAGTCCATGCTCTAAAACGAACTGGAACTCTTGTTCGAGGTACTCTGTTTCTACTCCACGAGCTTTGACAAGTTGCGTCTCAGCCGCAAGTGTCAAACGGTCCAGATGACATTTACACTGCTCGACGAAATTATTAGGGTGCTCAAGTCGGAAGGTGCACTTCTGAACCATATCCGCCCCGAACTGCTGATGGGCTATACTGAGTGTACGGCCTACTTCCGGAGCATTGAGTCAGCTGAGAAGTATTACCAGATTCCCTGGACCGATAACGAGGAGGAATACAACATCCTCCAAAAACGGTCGTGGGTGGTTCTCATCTACCAAATACTCAGAATCTACAACTCCTACCGAAGTAATGGTGGTAGAAAGACCAGCGCAGGCAAGGTCGAACAGAGCACCCAGAAGCTATCTACATAAGAAAAACTGCTGATCGGCTGGGTCGAAGGGATTGTGAATACTCACGAGAGTAGGTTTGATGCAAAGCCTCTCGAAAAATTTTCGGGATTGCAGGACTGCGAGATTCTCGGAGCACTACTCCAAAAATTCACAGGTGTCAAAGTAATCGAAGCATACGGAAAGACTGGCCTCAATCGCAAAGATATTCAAAGACGGTGTGCAAAGTTCATTTAGGTACTGGCGACAATCGGTGTCTCCACTCACATTCAAGCCGATGATATTGAACGTTCTAGGCACCGCGAGATGATGCTGCTGGTGGAACAGCTCTACCAGATTCTGCCCAACTATCTGCCGAAATCGCCGCCGATACAGTTCACATGCAGTCTTGGACAATCAGTCTCGAAGATAATTGAAATCAGCAATCCCAGCAAGCACATTGTGTCTTATTGGGCGAAGATAGAAGGTAGTAAGGACTTCCAACTCGAAAGCTAGCCTGCCTTTGTTATATAGCCCAAGAAATCTGTGGAGTTCCGTATCAAGTACATGTCGCACTTCAGCAATTCCTCATCAGCAACTGCCACCTTCATCGGCAAAAAGGACAATAAAAGTCTTCCAGCCACCATGGTCTTCACTCTCAAAGGTCAGACCGTCGGCAAGATCTCCTAAAAGTGCATACAAGCCACTTGCTCGCTTTACGAACAGATAGAGTTCAGTGTTAGCGTCACCAACAATCTCGGAACCGAGGGAGACTTTCGAGTGCAGTTGATACCAGAAAAGGGAAATCGCCCACCAAGTTTTTTCTGTCTCACCGACAAGCTTCGAGTGAAAAAGGGCTCCAATGCCATGCTGAGTGTTATATTCGCCCCACTGACATTGGAGCAGCAGAAATGCTACCTCTACTTCAGCGATCCTAACGTGGGAGAGTTTCAATATGAAATGGCTGGGATCGTGGAGATGCCTTTGCTTAGCAACGATATCCTCAAAGTGACGACGCCATTATATGTCGAAACGCCCGCTACAGTAGAGCTTGTGCTTCCACTTAAGAACGACCTTTTGATGCGGGCTCGCAAACAAATATAGGCGATAGCTGAAAATAAGAACAGCCGTATTCCCAAAGGTCAGCAGCTCTACCCGAAGATTCTACCCGAACAGTACCTCGTTGAACTTCTTCCCGCCACTGACATGATAACTTGCGCAAAAGAAATATCTCTCAACCTTAACGAGGAGGAAGAGGGAGTCACTAAACGAGATTAGAACCGAAAGCTTCAGCTTAACATAAATATGAGGATGGCAGTTCGAGATGGCATTGTGCTGCTGGTGCTGCGCAATGCAAGCCGCACAGATATCCGCCGTTACAAGATAGTGCTCAATGTCATCAATAAGCCTTTCAGATATGTCATGGAGATCCGCACACATCTCTTCAAGCAAGTCATCCAACCAGTGCCCATGGTGAATCCCACCCAACAACCGAACACCTACTCGGTGCATATGCTGCAGGATCCCAAGTCATGTTTCGCAGTAGACTGTGAAAAGGAAGTCATCGTTGAGGCTGGGCGCACGGAACATGTAAATCTCGTCTTTCGTCCAAAGGCTGTTGGGGTGTTCAACTCACTACTGAAAATGGAAAACATTACGATTTCGCAGGTCATCGAGTACTAATTGGTAGGAATCAGTGAGGAACCAGAATCGATCTAGCTGTCTTACAAGCAGAACGCGAAAGAAACCAAAGTGTACGATATTAAGCTGCAGAACCAATCAAACCTTCCTCAAAGATATGCGGTGAAGTTAGATTTGGATTATGCAAGTGGAGCACCCACAGTCATGGTACCACCATTTTCTACAGTCAACTACCAACTTACCCTTGCACCTCGGTACATAGGGCAGTACAAGGGGACGGTAGTCTTTGACGATGAGGGACGATACCTCTCGTATAAGGTCTCAGTGGACACGAGGGAAACACAACCGACGAGGGAGTACAATCTCGTGTGCAAGGAGCGGGTCCCCACCTACTTATAAGTGTAAATCGAAGAAGGTCTTTGGACTGTAGTGATCAGCAGTCCAAACATGACTGGCACTTCAACCTTCGAATCTGCAAATGGACATCAGAAATATAAACTAACCTATCTTTCTGGGCGTGTTTCAGAGGCCAAGGTCTATGTGTACTTCCATAACGAACAGAAAGGCGATTTCAGCTACCTTGTGAATGTAACTATTGTCTAAGCCTCTGAGGTTAAGCTCAACCCATTCAAGGCAGAGCTGGGAAAGGCACAAACTGAGATCATCGAAATTGAGAATATCGAGGATACCAAGCTGAAGGTGCAAGGTAGTTCGACGAACCCCAACACATTTTCGTTGGAGCCATCATCGTTTACGATTCCACCGAAGAGCAAGTTCCCAGTCAAGATCATCTACACCCCTTCTAACCTCGAACTGGAATCATCCGATATCATCCTGGAGGCAGAAACTGGGGAACGTTGGAGATACAATGCTTCGGGCGTGGGTATTCTCCCCACATACGACGAACAGAAAATGATCCATGGTGTGGTCAATACCGATACCAGCACCTTCATCAGCTTCCGCAACCCGTTCAAGGAGAAGATCCAAGTCATCATTTCCATTGACAAGCAACCAGGTGAGCAGGTGTTCCAGCTCATCATGAAGAACAAACGGATCGAAATCTAACCACTTGGACTCTTGTCAATTCCGATCGTGTTTATTCCCCGCCTTAACGATCGCTACGAGACCACACTGAACGTTTACATGAACGAGAGGATGAGCTGGAAATTTATTGTGGTGGGGTTAGTAGTCACAACTGCCGAGTCCCTCAGCAAGCTGTTCAGATTTAAGTGCAGGCAAAGAAAATCAGAGTTCGTTGAGTTCCAACTTCCCGAACTGCCGAACGCAGTTTAAGCATAATCAAACGAGTGGAGCATCAAACTGAGAGACGTGCACCCACCATGCTTCACTGAACTCATTGAAAAGGTTGCTGTAATGAGCCCGCAAACAGTTTCTTTGATCCCTGGAACTAAGACACTAAAGTTCAACGCAGAACTGATGGCCTACAGACCCTTCCAAGCAACTTGTATTTACGAACTCAACCAAAAGAACGGGTGTCAGTGGCTCAGCAAGATCGACATGATTTGCCAATAGCCCTAACCCGACGACGAAATTACCATAGTCTCAGACATCAACACCAGTTCATCGGTTTCCTTCAAACTTACAAACCGGCTGAAGGCCTTCGCAAGATTCAACGCCTATTTCACGCCTGAGTCTGATATTGAGCTTGCAGTATCTCCCAAAACAGGAGATTTGCTCCCGTACGGGAGGGAAGGCACTGTATTTACCTTAACGTTCAGTCCAGTGGAGTATCGCAAAGTACGGAGCGGTAGACTGGTTATCGAGACGGACGAAAGTTACTGGTCATATAGTGTTCGCGGTGCCCTACCACACTATAGCCCACCAAAGGGGGTCAGCCAAGTGGCAAGCCGCCTCCACTGATAATTTCCTGGCTAAGTATGCGATCCAATCCATTCTTTCTATTGAAACTGATCACATGATAGGCAAATCCTTGAAATAAGGATGCTTCAATGCTTGCCGGGCCGTGATTCGCTGGTTGGGGTCATACCTGAGCATCATCTGAATCAGCAAAAGCAGTACGTTTAATAGCTCCAGACCGGATTTGTCGAGGTTCAGATTGTTCACAACACTCTCAATAGGACTGGGCAGCCAGTTAGGGAAAGTCGACTTGTAGTCCTTGAGTTGTGATACTCCGGGCCAGCTGTTCTCATTTGGAGTCCCCATGATGCGGAATATACGGTAGAGCTGGTCTATTTCGGAATCGCCTTAGAAGAGTGGACGTTTGGTTATCATCTCAACAAAGATGCAGCCAATAGCCCAGATATCAATTGGAGTGGAATACTATGAAGAGCCAAGCAGAATCTCCGGAGCTCGGTACCAGAGTGTGACAACTTCGTGGGAATATGGTCGAACGGGAACCGAATAAGTCCGAGCCAAACCAAAGTCTGCAATCTTTAGGTTATCTGTATCAACCCTTGTGTACCGTATTTGTCGAGGAGTAGGTTAGCCGGCTTAAGATCTCTGTGGATGATGCGCTTGATATGGCAGTCAGCGATACCACTGAGGAGCTGGTAAATGAGTTTCTAGGTGAATGGAAGGACCTACCTTGACTCGTTGAGGTTCGATGAAGGTGCTGGTCGGAAGCCTCTCCAGGTAGCTCTTGAGGTCGCAATCGCCGTACTCGAACACCAGGTACAGTCGCTTCTGGTCGATGATCACATCTAGCAGCCTGAGTTAGCAAACCACCTACGAAATGATGTTTTTGTGGTTGATCTCACGAAGTAGTGAGATTTCTCGGATGGAGCTGCTTGGGAAGCCTTCAGTGTCCATCTCGATCAGAACCTTTTTTAAAGCCACAGTCTCTTTAGTGCGACGATCCACGGCCCTGTAGACCTCGCCATAGGCGCCTCTTCCAATGATCTCCTTCTTCTAAAAGTTGCTGAGCTGGCTGACGCCGAATGTCTGATTCATGGTCGTCGGCCCACCAAATCAATTATAACACAGGCAAATGTAGAAAATGGCGGAATCGTCGGCAGCCTTGGGAAGAAGGTGTTGGGTTGACACAAGCTTACCAAGTTTCAGGCAAGTGCCACCACTAAAATACGTTGTTTCTCATAAAAAATAAAGTAGCATGAGTATATCACAATTATGCTGTGGTCAGTAGTAGTGTTTGGTCCTGCAGCAGGTTGCTTCGCTCTGGTGTTGCAGAATGGGACCTCGACACACCGGACATTCTGCATTTGGACGGCTCAATGTCCATTTGAATATGCATTTGTAGTGGAAATTGTGGCCGCAACTTGCAATCTTCCTACAGGTCAGCAGCTCTTCGCGGCAGATCGTACACACCTCCGAAGGGTCCGCAACAGCTGGCTGAACGCATTCGCCAATTTGCGATTCCAAATACTTCAAGTCGTAGTAGCTCATGGATTGGGTTAGTACATCCCGTAGGCTGGTAAAGATGTTCCAGAGAATCAGGAGCACCCACGAACTCTCCACCAAAGTCATCAGAGTGTAGGGGCGGCTAAAAAATGTGTTGATAAGATAGGCGAAGTGTATGGTACGCAGGATGCTTACCACCAATACCCTAGAAATATCCATTTTATCGATGGGTGAACTCCCCTCCACATTGTTGCTTTGAAAGTAGTTGAGGCGCTTGAGCAGTCGATCGCTGCGAAGTCCCAGATAGAATCCTTCGATGAGCAGGAGCCAGGTTGGAAACAGGAGATGTCCGATCACTGGAACTGTGGCTTTTCGGAAACATCTCCAGCAAAAACAGACATACACGAGGGCAATGACAAAACTCAGTAGTGCCACCAATCTGCTGCAGGCAAGAAAGCGTTTAACCCTCGCTGACTCAGCTGCTGTCTATAACTGTAGATCCTGCACCGAAACGATGTTCTTTAGGGTGGCCCGGAGAATTCCAGGAAGAGCGAACGAGTAGAGCCACAGACACGCATCGAATGTCGAGAAGTAAGCCTGAAATTACTCATGTAGGTACGTTTTGGACAATTACCACGACTATTCCCAGGTGATAGTAGTAGTACTCGTCGAGGCTGGAAGCCTTTGGCTCGGCACGGCTTGCTAATCCACCCACCATTTTCTTGAGAAGCTTTCGAGCTAGCATCTTCGCAAGCACGAGAACGATTAGCGACAGTACCAGAGGCTCCAGACTGATCGAAGCGACAAAGGAACTGCGGATTGGGAGCAAATATTGCTTCATTCTTCACTTAATAATATTATAATCGCGAAGGCAGAGTTAGCACTTCAGCTTCTGGAAAGGTCGATATATCATGAAGAGAAGCTCGTCATTCCTCGACCATATTTATGGATTAAAAGGGAACTATCAAGGTTAGATAATTTAGCAATACACTAGCCGTTAGATCAATGAGCGACTTGGAGAAGCGTGCTGTCGATACTGAGGGCGAAGAAGGAGGAGGCAAAAAGGTGAAGGGTGGCACCTCCAACATGTTCATGTTTAAGGTGAGGGCCTTTGAGGACGTACTTAAACTCAGAGGTAAACATGTGCCGGTTCTGCAGCCTCGTAGCTTCAATTATCTGCCAGACTACAATGACTAGAACTAGCCAGGAGATCATGATAAGGAGAAACAGAAGACAGGCCGTACTAGGAAACAGCCGACGACAGCCGAAAAACCCTAGCGGGTGGAACATAGCAGCGAAGTCCACAATGACAACTTACGCAGAAAGTACGAAGAGGTTCGGGTGCTCTGCTAGGATCAGCTGACTGTCCTCGAGTAAACCAAGCTGCTTTTAGAGAGGGAATCCGAACGAAACCGTCATCTTGAGCAGTTAGTGTCAGAGGGAAAGGCAACATCAGAGCAACAACTCTAGGAGATGGAGATATTAAACAGAACAGTGAAAGAGAAAGAGAACCAGCTCAATGAACTGAGGGAAATGCTGATGGAAAACGGTGCGCAGTGTCGTGCTTAAACAAAGAAGAGGCTTCAACTAGAACAGCAAATAAAGGATCTGAAGGAGGAGTCAGCCGCAGCAGAGTCCGATATCCAACTGCTCAAGCAGAATATGTAGTTTTACCAGAATGAACTACAGAAGATGGTTGGCTAAGACTGCTAAAGAAACAGCGACACCCAAAAACGAGTCGAGGATTTGGAACAGAGAAACATACAGCTGTAGCAGGAGAAGCAACAGCAATCGTGGCGTATTTGTGAACTCGAAGCTGAACTAACGAGCTTGCAGAACTCCCATGGACTGGAATTGGATCTCAAACATAGCGAATATGAAGGAGAGATAAGGCATTTGCAGGAGATAGCAGCTCAAAGCATCTCAGAACTGAGGAGGGAACTGTTTAGGTTGCAACCGAACCAACAGGATGAGGCTGGGACAATGACAGACCCCATTTCGACCAGTTAGTACTCCACACTCACAGAAGTATTCGACGAGACTGAAAGATCGAAATTAGAAAAAACCTTGCAGGAAGAGAACGCAATAATCAGTCATGAACTGGAACTCATGAAGTCCGTTGTGGAGCGACAAAAGCAGATCATTCAGCAACGCGATGAAAGTTGGACTCAGCATACCTATAATTTTGAGGCCTACATCACAGCCATGAAAGCAGAACTTGAGGGGGAACGGTAAAAATTACGTACACTGCAGTAAGTTGTGAGCAACAGCCGTAGCAGCATCCTCGAGAGCCTGGAATTGTCCAAGCATCAAAGCAACCGATAGAAGTTCTTGTTCGATAGTGTGCTCTAATAAAACCAGACGCTCAAGAAGAAACTATCTGAGCTGAAAGAACAACTAAGAGCAGTCCGCGGCTAGTGATAATAACTGGTTATGTACATCATTTGTGGTGCTTCTTTAAGTACTCAAACAAAGGGTCGGGCTTGGTTTCTCCGATGCTCTTTCGATAGCGTCCGTACTCGTTTACTTGTATCAACAGCTACGTTGCCTTTTGGTGTTTCAGCAGGCCCACCATCTATTCGTACTCTTCGTTCTTTTGGTCAGGACCCCAATTCACGAAGACGCAATCCCTTCCTGCCCAGCTGCAGGCCAGCCACTGCAAGATGAACTTCAGCTGAGGGTCGCCCTTGAAAGCACCACAACCCCACTTCCCAGTAATTATTCGCTTCCGAGATTCTTTTGTCTCGTCGATCCACTATTTCACATTGAAACCCACATAGGCCTTTTGGATTTATCTAATGACAAAGGATTACTCATACTGCAGCTCTGTGGAGACAAAGCAGCTGAAGTCTAATGCATCTATGGCAATGAGACTGTTTGGTAATTTGTTGAAGATATCTATCGAAGGCTTGCCTTCACAAACTCCCTTGAACTTAAAGGTTTAGGCGTAACCCTCATACTCACAGTATTGCCTAAAGCCATGAACCACGATAGCCTCATTCGGTTCCATTATTCCGCAGAAGACTCGGCTGACTGCCAACTATGGGCACACTGCAAACAGAATTTCTTCTTGAACTGCTCCATTTTTTAGGAAACCTCCTCCGATCATCATATTGGCAAAATCCACCATTAGCTCACCTTTGAACTCTTCAATGTTCTTCTTGGTAACTTCAATGGGTACTAGCCGCTATTTTTTGCTAAGGTAGGCATCAGAGTCATCGAACAGTCTTTCGAAGATGATATTCTGAGCCTGCTGCTAAGCGCTGAAAGATGTGGCCTGTACAAAGTAACTCACCAAACAGTGAAGCTTTTCTAATCGAACCTCTGGACGCCAGTTTGGCACAGAACTGAACAAGTATCCATAGTTGATGTATTCCCCATTTAAAGTCTTTTCAAGTGTGCCAAAGAACATGTGACTGAGCAAGCTGTGGACTTCCTTGCGTGTGAATGCCACTGTGCCCTTGCTATCTGATTTCAGCAAGGCTATCGGCTTGAGCTTGCAGTCTAGTATGCTGTCAAGCATATGCGGGACTGCTTTATCCCAAAACCTCGGAGCATCGATTCTCTCCAGGTAGTCGACGACTGGAATTGGCTTAATCTGTGATCTAGCATACACAATTTGCATTTGATTGTAGATGAATCTCACTGTGTTCTTCTTGGTTGGGTGCGAACGGAGATCGCGCAGGCGCTCCATTAGTGCTTTGCAGCTTGGTATATCATGCGGCAATGAGTAATATTCGGGAGTAGCTTCCTGATGATCCTCTTCCAACTCTGACTCGACAACTACAGTTCCATCTGAATGTTCACGTGATTCATCATCTCTCCACCTTTCCAGTTCTTTCACTCCTGAAGGGGCTTTGGACCGGGACCTTGACCTCGACCGACCACCAGAAGAAGCCTGTGATACTTCGCGACTTCGATCGGGTTTCCTCTTTGACATGCTGCCTAATTGATTATATCGGACAGCAGCATTCAACCGCGCAATATAGTCACCTCATAGATTCCGTTCGGCAATCATGCCGCGTGTATTTTATTTGTACAACTGGCCTCCTGCCACGACCTCTTGATAATTTCCAATAGGTTATTAGTGTAACTCACTGCATGGCCACTACCAGACTCCTCCAAAGCGAGAACCTCCTTTTCGACCCCAAACAGGAGAACCTTCCGTTTACAATTGGACTCATAAAGCCCAACACCTGTCTGAATATTGAAGCAGTGCAAAAGATCATTGCTCAGATCGAAGGTGCTGGCTTCATCATCAAGAACCTGATCCAGCGTGAACTATTCAAGGAGTAAGCCATCAACCTGTTCTACAAGCACGAGAAGAAACCTTATTTCGAATAGCTTGTGCGCTACCTTACCAGCGGCGAGTGCTGTGTATTTCTGCTGTGTCACGAGACGGAGAATCCTGTAGAGAAGTGGAAGAAGCTCATAGGACCTGCCGATCCTGATTAAGCCAAGAAAAAGGATCCAACATGTCTGCGAGCTGTGTATGGCACATCCCTCACAAAGAATGAGTTTCACGGAAGTGACGACTTTAACGAAGCGAACAAAGAACGCCAAATCTTTGAGTTCCGCATACCGCAACGTCCTCCTGTCTACGTTGAGACTCCCTATAAATTGACTTTGGATACCCTCCGGAAGTTCTTGCATCCACCAAACCTTGAACACACGAACATTAACGAACGCATAGATATCTTCGCTTTGTATGGACCAGTAGTAAACTGGCACAGCATTGAGGTGTGTTTCTGTCGAGACTGTGTTAAGATAGCCCGTCATCGCACCGAGGAAATCAAGAAGGATAAACCAAAATAGCATCGGAATCGGCCTGTAAAACTGCTCAAGGAGAAGGATATCGACTTAATTCACACACAGCTGTGCGAAAAGTGTAGGGAGCATTGCAGCAGTTTCATTCATCTCACCAGTGGACGCGAGTCTCAGCATATTCTCACTGATGCATAAATCAACGGGCTTGCTTACGAGATCAACAAAAAGGAGCTCCTGGAGTTGCTTACAGTGGAAAAGGGAGGCGCAGCCAAGATTATGATCGAAACGGTCGAAATCAAGGAACCGAAGGAAGTGGAGTACAACATGCATTTCGTTGAAGCACTCATTAAGGATCTTGAAACAGACTACTACGAACGCTACGATTTTACGGAGCTGCAAAGTGTCATTCTGGAGGATCGTCGAATTCGCATGGTATACTGGATCTCCAAACTAACCCAAAAACCCGTGTAGAGATTCCCAGCAGTCACCACGTTGGATAGTAGTCTCACTGCACAGCAACTCTCCGACCCAAAATCGGCATTCTTCACCCTCAAGCGTACTAAACCCTTACCGTTGTTAATAAAGGTAGAGGATATCAAACACACCCCACTTAATTTCGAAAAGAGTATTCTTGACAAAAAACGCTTGTACGACCCCGAACAAAACATTGTAGTGGAGAAGAGGATGCACCGCAACCTGACAAAGGTTAGTACAGTCGGTGAGAGGCAATCAGGCGGGAAGATGGCAGTCACCCTTTTACGATAGGAGTACAACGAGGGCAGACATGGAGAATGGAACAACTATTCAGGGCTCAAAGGTAACAGCATCAAGGAACCCCATGGTGGTCGCAATCTGGATAAAGCTCTAAACCAGTCCTGACCTCTTTTAAATTTATGAGTGGTTAAGGCAAGTTAAATATCAGAGAAGGCAATAGTCCTTTATGGATCCTCAGTTCAGAAGCGTGAAGAGAACTAATTTCTCCGTCCAGTTTTGCTAGCAGGAGAAAAGGAACTCGTCCGTAAGTTTTGCATGAGACATCTGCAAATCGTTAAAGACGGTTGACTGTTAACGGCAACATTGGGAGCGTTTGATAGGCTTAACTGCGTCCTCATCATCCATAAAGTCCGGTAGCATCTTCGGTTAAACTCGTGAATACCCGCTCACTTTAAGTTAGAGACTTCGAGATAGAATGACGACAGCAAGCACAGCTCTGCATATTCTGCATGCTCACCCTCCTCCCATCTGTATTAGAACTTGGAGTCGTTCTCTTCCCTCTCTTCCACAAGCTCATTCTTCAGAGTAGTTGTGAAATCCGGTAAGCTGAAATGCGGACCATTCTTCCCGTTTGGCATATAATTGATCAGATTTGCTTATAATGAGTCGTCGAAAGTCATCACACCCTTAGTGTGAACCAAGTGTAACCGCCAGCACCAATCGGCATTCACCCTCGCACCGATCAGGCGAGAGCAGCGTTCGTGGACGTTACCAACAACAGCAGCAACACTACCTACAACAGGACTTCACTAGCTAGTGCAACGCCTACGTTCGTGAAATCTGTGCGTTTGCGGGAAGGCACACTCATCTCCGTTAGCTGCCTGTAAAGGAGGCACTGCTGAACGTCTGTAGGATCCTGCTACTCAACTAACTTGAATTACTATTCCTTCACAGTCTATTATAGGGACTTGACTGGAACATCGAGGACTAACTAGTAGTGAACTCACTGCCAGCCATGAAGAGGATTTCAAATAACGAGAATGGGTACAGCAAGCAGACCCATCTCTACTTGCTACTTGCTGGCTACAGTGTGAAGGTCTACTTGAATGAAAGTGACAAGATGTTCGAGGGAGTTCTCACAGAGATGCTACCCAATTTTCTCTCGGTGTTTGGCCTATGGTGCAGCAAGTACGCAAAGCCTGGACTCGCGATAAACCCGAAGAAACTGAATCGACTATACATTGATGGCAATCATCGAACGCCACGTAAGAAGGTGTTACACTACGAGGATCTTAATGTGAAGGTAGCCGATCTCGTTGACCACATGCCGATACCAGACCCTGATTCGGGAGATGAAGTCGTCTTGAAAAAGGAGCAGTCGATTGGTAATATGGAATAAGAACAGGAGTTGGAGCATGATGATATTCACTGGGAGGACAGTATGCCCAACAATCGGATCAACGACTAGAACAACATGATCGAAGACATGCCTCAATTAGCATGGCCCTTCCGCGGTGATTCCATAATGAGTGTGAACAGCCAGCCTCAGGACCTCTGGCACCAGTTGCACCACGACTACAACAATTTACCGACACCACCACTGACGAAGCGACGGAGCATCGAACCAGAATTCGCGTTGCGAGTACTGTCAGAGCACCCCGAGTGATGTATGTACCTACGCCTCTACAATATGCTTTAAGCATTTACAGAAGTAAAGTTGTCACATGACGCGGCGGGTATTGCTGCTCGCTGGTTTCAGCATCGAGCTGATGTTTTTGATTTGAATTTTGGTGAGAGTAGCATACCGATGGTCTTTCTTTCTCGGTTGTTACTGGCCCATCAAAGAATCTGTTGCTTAAGTCTTCAGGTATATCTACTTCACCACAGCTTCGGGGTGCTATCGGCTGTTCGTTCTATTTGGTTTGGCATTGTTGTGGTTGGCGGGTTGTTTGTTGTTGTGCAGTTGGGCGCGGATTATGGAATCTATTTACACGTTGGGGGAGCCTCGGCTTGAGCACATTCCCTTCTGAAACTCAATGCTTCGAGTAAGACACTGTTGTTGGTTGCTGAATGATGACTGTTCGGTAAGTACCCGTGACTACTCAGTTTAGCAGACTCTCGAACGGTCGCTGTAGAGAGGTTATAGGAAATTATTCTACTTCTACTTGGCCTCACGACGTGCGAACTTGACAATGAGGCTTCGCTTAGGCTACGGACTTTTGAGTGGTTTAAGTGGAGTAGATTTTTTAATCCGAATGAATGCTTGTCCTGCGCTCACTAAGTCCTGCAAGCTAAACACAGACTCCACAGCAAGGACGAGTCTATGGGCATGGCTAGCTTTCACTATGCTGCAGAACCCAAGCCTGACAAGTGACAAATTAAGCTGGTTAATTTCATTGTTAGTTCTGATAACGTTGATCCAAAGAGTTTCGAGAAGGAGAGCCTGCCTTGCCCTTTGCTGTCGAGCTATTTGCTGACTCTTCTGCAGGCGTGACACCTTTCTTTCAAGCTCTTCCTCCTTTTCAATTGGTTTCTTCGGTTCTTAAGGCTCTTCCATCCTGTACCTCACTGACCTTCTTTTTTTGGTTTCCAGTTGAGTTGAATGCTGTGATTGCTGAGAGTGATCGGTATTGCGGCTGTTCGATGTTTTGATCGTGTGGGACGACATCTCACGGGTTTCGTTGAGTATTTCTGTTGACTTCGCAAGGTTGATCACGTTGTGCTTCTTCATGGTCACCTCTCGCATGAGCAGCTCTACTTCCTTGCGTCTTCGTTACAGCTAAGCTTTTTCAAGCTCTAATTTCATCTTGTCCTCCTCCAGCCGCATCCGTTCAATACTCAGCTTGAGATGTTTGGTTTATTCCACAACCGGCCATTCACTGTCATCTAATCGAATGCTTGACTCATTCATCCGCATATCGTGCTGGTGCTCGCATGAGGGTTCCTAAGAGTCTTCCTCATGGTAGATGTAATGTAAAGATTACTACCGGTTGACTGTGTTGATGTGCGTCTGAGTTTCCGTATTCTTCGTTGTGTCGTCCAGACCATAGTGAATTTCCACCTAATCGCTGCCACTGTTGCTACTTTGCTGTTGATTGTCAACCGTTTGCTACCGGAGACTGCCTAGTTCCTGCAGGACATGCGTACACTCTCCAATAGGCTCCACACCTGCTTCCTGCTAGGCGGTTGGCTTGCTGATGAAGCTACAGGCCATCTCCTTCCTGGCTTTGGCTTGGGAGCTACCGCGAAACACCTTGAATTGATGAATCCGTTAGTCGCTCATTAAATCTCATAAAAATTCATAAGCATAGCAAAGACCGTCAGAAGATCTTCTAAACGAGTTCTTTCACGAACCGCTCGGAGTACACTTCAGGGGACTGTGCTGAAATCTATTCAGTTTTGGTTTTGAAGAAGAGGCTCTTCAGAAAACGCTCACCCTTTTTGTTCGCAGTCCAAGTCTCCAGATAGTCGATGATACCGATGACGTAGGCAGATTCTAGGTCAGTGTGGAACAGGACGCTATACGGGTTGGCCAGTTGTCGAGTAAAGCTGTCTCGCGATAAACCTCGCTCTCGCATCAAGGCGACGATATCGAGCCGGATGATGATGAGGGAATAATCGATAAGACGTTGCTATCGGAAAAAATTACAGTCCTCCCTGAGAATTTTTTGAATTTGCTAAGCCTCTTCTGGCGAGACGCTCACCTTCTTCTCCAATTGTTAGAAGTCCTGATCCTTCATAGTCTTATTGAGGTGGCCAACATCTATGTCGCTATAGTCCTTGATGACTTTGCGGTCAAAGCGACTTCCTTTTAGGTCGTACACCCGACTGATAAACTTTCGATCACAGCCGGCCAGATTACGCATGGCGTATACTGTATATGATTGATCTGATTCGAGGTCTTTGATCGTGTAGATTCCACATATCTTGGTGATGAGGGAGTCTGGGCATTCGATGTAGTGGTCGCAGAAGGCTTTGAGTCGTTCTAGGATAACATCAAGTTCCTTCAGCTCGAGTGTCTTTAAGATGATGCGGTTGTCGTAGGTAAAGAAGAAGAACTGCCCGGACTTGCCACCGTCTGACTGCACCTGTTTGCGGATCTGTTGCTCATTCTTCTGAGGGTTGACGTGAAATTGGAGGTTATTGACTCCATCACTACGCATCAAAGTCTTGAATACCCTGGGCGCATACGAAGTAACTTCGACATTCATTGTCATCATGCCAGCGATTTTCATGTCTTCATAGTCGACAAGCATGTTGTTGTTGAAGGTGAGCTTGATGTTGTCACGATAGTTCCAATCACTAAGTTGCTTCAGCGACGAATAGCTGCACTGCTGTTCGTCCTCGATAAAGATTGCTGCTAGGATCGTGTAAATTAGTGAGCTACGTTTCTGCTACATAATCTTCTGCAGCAGCTACTTGTTCTACATCTCAATCATCTGCCGACCAGTATGCTCATCGTCTGATCGCTCGCTGCCGAGCTCGCTATCAGCACGATTCTTCCCGAACCACTTCTGAAGGGTCTTTCGAAAGCCTCGTTTGACCTCCGGATGCATTAACACCACCGTGAAGATGATGATGGGGTTTACGAGATTCAGAGTGTTTGCTATGGTGATGAAGACTTCCAGATTGGGATCTGGCCCATCCGACAGGCAGTTGACCGCAGATACGAGATCGCATATGCAAAGCAGCATATTGTTTATAGAAATCGCGATGATGTAGCGGTAGTAATAGGAGATGAACATCTTCCAAGTTGTTTCTTCCACTGAGAGACGGGGGACGTACCTCCTGAAATATACTGCAGAGACCACCAGCACCACAAGATAGACAAAGATGAGGCCAGTCTGCACGAACACTGATCCGGGAGACACCTTCAAGCCACAAACCCCAAAGAGCGAGACTCCCACAGCATCGGCAAGATAGAGCACGATGGCTACCAACAGTAAGACTGTGACGCACAGCACATGCACCATCCACTTCCGTTGG